>Ga0055476_10000450_pt1 | contig 10847 bp, 8 predicted proteins | sample Muzzi_CordC_D2_FD_57682 | JGI IMG/M metagenome (GOLD analysis project Ga0055476, IMG submission 57682) | Wetland microbial communities from San Francisco Bay, California, USA, that impact long-term carbon sequestration - Muzzi_CordC_D2 | ecosystem: Environmental > Aquatic > Marine > Wetlands ... | reverse complement strand
GACCGTTTCCCGTACCGGCACTGTTCATTCTAAGGTCACTCTCGCTAAGCCCCATGGTGCGCCACCACCTCCTCTCAAAGGTCCTCGAGGATGTCCTCATCCTCAAGGGTGAAGGTTTCCATTTTTTCGGTGTCCAGAACACCCAGCTTTTTCAGAATCCAGGGCCCGATGATCGGGCTGACAACGATGTAGAAGACCCCGAACCCGAAAAGGAAGTAAACGGGGTAATTGGCCATGATCACCAGAAGCACGACCACGAAGGCCAGGGCCTGAAAAGCCTTCCGGCGCGGGATAACAACCTGCTTCAGGCTCGGATACGGCACCATGCTCACCATGAGGAAAGACAGGGCGTAGACACCCACGATGAAGAGTAGTTTCACGGCCTGCGGCTCAAACCCGCCCTCCGGGGTAAGTTCCATGACCAGAAGGATCGATATGGCGATCATTCCCCCGGCTGCCGGGATCGGCAGGCCGGTGAAGTGTTTTTCCCCCACTCTCTGGGCCTGGACGTTGTAGCGGGCCAGCCTCAGCGCCCCGCAGGCCAGGAACAGGAAAGCCCCGAGCCATCCGAAACGCCCGAGAGGGTGCAGAACCGCCGTGAACACCAGGATGGCGGGAGCCGCACCGAAAGCGAAAACATCCGAGAGGCTGTCGTACTGCACACCAAACAGCGATGAGGTCCTGGTCAGGCGGGCGATGCGCCCGTCAAGGGCATCGAACACACCGGCCACGATGATGGCTATGGCAGCCCTCTGATAAAGTCCATCGATAGAGGCCACAACCGATACAAACCCGGTGAAGAGGGCAAGCGTCGTTATCATGTTGGGCAGGAGATATATCGCCCTTCTGCTTCGACCGTCACTATCCAATGATCTTCCCCCTATTTCATGCGGGCCAGCACACTGAGTCCGGCCCGGACCCGGGCGCCGATCTCCACCCGGGGCTGGGCTTCGGCGGGAAGGTAAAGATCCACCCTCGAACCGAAACAGATGAGGCCGAACCGGCTGCCTCTCACGACGTCGTCTCCCTCGCTCAGCCTGCAGATGATGCGCCTTGCCACCAGTCCGGCCACCTGGACCATGAGGGTCTTGCTTCCCGAAGGATCCTCCAAAAGGATCTCGGTCCGTTCGTTGATCAAACCAGCGTCGTCGAGGTGTGCCATGGCGAACCCGCCGGGTACATGTTTTACGGTGACCACCCTGGCATCCAGGGGCACCCGGTTCACGTGGACATTGAAGATACTCATGAAAACACTTATCCTGAGCGCCTCACCTCCCAGGTGCCGGTCCTCCTCGACCCGGTCAACGGCTACGACGCGCCCGTCAGCCGGGGAGAGAACATCTCCGGCAACAGCCGTGTGTGCCCTTTCAGGATCCCTGAAGAAAAGAGCCACGGCAACGGCCACCGCACCGGCTGCGGCTCCCCCCAGAGGGTGACCCGTTAGAAAGAGCCCGCCGGCAATAATGGAGGGGATCGATATGTGCGGTATCCCTTCCCTTGCTGCAAAAGCCATGCTCTGTAGTCCTTAATCCTTGTCCTTGACAGCTGATTGTTCCTTGAGCCACGGCATGAGAGACCGAAGCCGCTTGCCCACCTCTTCGATAGGGTGTTCATTCATCTGGCGGCTCAGTGCGCTGAAAACAGGCCTTCCCGCCTGGTTCTCCAGGATCCACTCCCTGGCGAACTCTCCGGTCTGCACTTCCGCGAGGATCTCTTCCATCTCCTCGCGGACGAGACCGTCGATGACCCGGTCGCCCCGTGTCAAGCCTCCATACTCGGCGGTGTTGCTCACGGAATAGTTCATGGTGCTGATACCGCCCTGGTAAAGCAGATCCACGATGAGCTTCAGCTCGTGAAGACACTCGAAATAAGCCATCTCGGGGGCGTACCCCGCGTCTACCAGCGTCTCGTAACCGGCAACGATCAAGCTTACCACGCCGCCGCACAGGATGGCCTGCTCACCGAACAGGTCCGTCTCGGTCTCTTCACGGAAGGTCGTTTCGAGGATGCCGACGCGGCCGGCACCGGTCCCGACGGCGTATTCCAGAGCGTTCTGCCGCGCCTTGCCGGAGACATCCTGGTGGACGGCCACCAGAACAGGCACCCCCCTGCCCTGGACGTACTCGCTGCGCACCAGGTGCCCGGGGCCTTTGGGGGCGATCATGATGACGTCCATGGTCTTTGGCGGCACAACCTGGCCATAGTGGATGGAGAACCCGTGGGAGACCGCCAGGGTCGAGCCCTTCTTGATGTTCGGCAGGATCTGCTCCTCGAAGACCACCTTGTGAAACTCATCCGGGACGAGCATCATGACGAGGTCCGCACCCGCACTGGCCTTCTCGATGGATTTGACGGTAAAGCCGGCTTTCTTGGCGGCGCCGCTGCCCGGATCACCCTCCATGAGGCCTATGGTCACATCGACACCGCTCTCCTTGAGGTTCAGCGCCTGGGCGTGCCCCTGGCTGCCGTAACCGATGATAGCCACCTTCACCCCGGCAAGTGGTTTGCCTTTGATCTTGAGATCCTTTTCCGTATAAACGTCCATTTTTACTCCTTTCACGCATATTTTTTGTAATATGAAATCTGGAATCTGGAATTACCGCCTGAACCTTTCAGGCAGGTTACAGCTCCCTGCTCACCGCCACCGTACCTGTCCTAGCGATCTCCTTGACCCCGAACGGCTTGACAAGCTTGATGAACGCCTGGATCTTTTCTCCGTCGCCCGTGACCTCAAAGGTGTAGCTCGACGGCGAAACATCGACGATCTTGCCGCGGAAGATATCGTTGATCCTCAGGATCTCCGCCTTGTTCTTCTCCGTCGTGCTGATCTTTATGAGGATCAGTTCCCTGTCCACAAAGTTAAGGTCCGTAAGGTCGGTCACCTTGATCGCATCCACCAGTTTACGCAACTGTTTGGTCACCTGCTCGATGATCCGGTCGTCACCTCGCGTCACGATGGTAATTCGGGAGATCTCCGGGTCGATGGTCTCGCCGACGCTCAGGCTCTCAATGTTGAAGCCCCGCCCGGAAAACAGTCCCACAACCCTGGACAGGACGCCGGGTCTGTTCTCCACTGTCACTGAAATTGTATGTCTCATCGCTCACCTCGCGAAAACCACATCGGTTCAACCTCCGATTTATTTAACAGCCTTGATTTTCTTTTCCTCTTTCTTTTTGGGGCCGAAGATCATATCACTGGAACCCGCTCCTGCAGGAACCATGGGGTACACGCCCTCCTCCCGGTCGATCATGACTTCGAGGAGAACCGGACCGTCGTGCTTTATCATCTCCTTGAGACCGGCATCCACGTCCTTCTTTTCATCAACTCTGATCCCCTTGACACCGTAAGCTTCCGCGATCTTGATGAAATCCGGGTTGGAGGCGAGACAGGTCGATGAGTACCTGGAGTCGTAGAACAGCTCCTGCCACTGCCTGACCATACCCAGGAAACAGTTGTTTAAGATGAGGATCTTCACCGGCAGGTTGTGCTGTGCGATAGTGGCCAGCTCCTGGATGTTCATCTGGATGCTGGCATCGCCGGCAATATCCACAACCAGCCTGTCCGGATTGGCAAACTGCGCCCCCATGGCCGCCGGGAAACCGTAACCCATTGTACCCAGGCCACCCGATGACAGGAGAGTCCTGGGATGGTTGAATTTGTAGAACTGGGCTGTCCACATCTGGTTCTGGCCGACTTCAGTGGTTATGATCGCATCGCCCGGGGCGAGTTCGCTCAGCCGCTCGATGACGTACTGGGGTTTGATCAGGTTGCTGTCCCTGTCGTAGGAAAGGGGCCTTTCCTCGGACCAATGCCTGACCTGGTCCAGCCACTTTTGCCTGATCTCGGCCCAGACCGGCTCCTCCTTTTTCTGGAGCTTATTGAGTTCGGTAAGAACACCTTTGACATCTCCCACCACCGGTACGTGGACCACGATGTTCTTGCTGATGGCCGAGGGATCGATATCGATGTGGACGACCCTGGCGTTGGGGGCGAACTTGGCCACGTTCCCTGTCACCCTGTCATCGAAGCGGGCCCCGATGGCCAGGATAAGGTCGGACTCGTGGATGGTCATGTTGGCCCTGTAGGTGCCATGCATGCCCAGCATCCCCAGGAACAGGGGGTGGTCGGCAGGAAAACCCCCCAGCCCCAGAAGGGTGTTCGTCACCGGTATCTGGTTGTACTCGGCGAACTTCAGCAGGTCCGCGGTGGCGTTTGAGATGATTATCCCGCCACCGGCATAGATGACCGGCCTTTTGGACTTTTTCATCTCGGCCAGGACCCGCTTGATCTGCCCCTGGTGTCCCTCAACCTTCGGCTTGTAACCTCTGATGTTCACCGATTTGGCACGGATGTACTTGGCCTTTCCGGCCAGGACATCCTTGGGCAGGTCGACCAGAACCGGCCCCGGCCTGCCCGTCGACGCTATGTGAAACGCCTCCTGGATGATACGGGCCAGATCCTCCGTCCTGGTTACCAGGTAGCTGTGCTTCGTCACAGGCCGGGTGATCCCGATGATGTCCGCCTCCTGAAAGGCGTCACCGCCGATCATGTGGGTCGGGACCTGACCGGTGAGCGCCACCATGGGAACCGAATCCATGTAGGCTGTGGCAAGCCCTGTGACAATATTCGTTGCCCCCGGTCCGGAGGTGGCCAGGCAGACGCCCACCTTCCCGGATGACCTCGCATAACCATCAGCGGCGTGAGCAGCCGCCTGTTCGTGCCTGGGGAGCACATGCTTGATGCCGCTATTGAAGAGGGCGTCGTAAAGGTCCAGCAGCACCCCTCCAGGGTAGCCAAACATGATCTCGACCCCTTCGTCCTTTAAAGACTGAACCAGTATCTGAGCGCCTGTCATCTGCATGTCTGTTCTCCAGTATGTTTAGTCATCGTCCAGTATGGCGCCTGTAGCCGCCGAATGGACAAGGCGCGCGTAACGTCCCAGGATGCCGCGGCGATGCTTCGGTTCCGGCGGGTTCCAGAGTTTTCGCCTTGATTCCAGTTCATCATCCCCTACGAGAAGATCGAGTATTCGTCCGGGTATATCGATCCTGATGGGGTCCCCGTCACGTACGAGCGCGATGTTCCCGCCGCTGGCCGATTCCGGGGAGATGTGCCCGATGCACGGTCCTCTCGTCCCTCCTGAAAACCGGCCGTCCGTGAGGAGAGCCACCTTGAGCCCCAGTCCCGAAAGGGCAGCCGTGACCGAGAGCATCTCCCTCATCCCGGGTCCACCCCGGGGTCCCTCGTTCCGGATCACCAGCACGTCGCCATCGGCGATCTTCCTGTCCATGACGGCTGTCATGGCATCCTCTTCCTGCTCGAAAACGCGGGCCGGCCCCTCGAAAATGAGCATCTCATCAGAGACGGCTGTCTGCTTGACGACGCTGCCGTCGGGGGCAAGGTTGCCCCTCAGGACGGCGATCCCTCCCTGCGGGTGATAAGGGTCATCCATGGACCGGATGACCACCGGGTCCTTGATCTCGGCCGCTTCGGCTATTTTCGTTATATCCACACCTGCCGCGGTCATGGCCGGTTTGAGCAGCGGCCGTAAGCGCGACAGCACCGCGGGCACCCCGCCGGCGTAATGCAGGTCCTCCATGAAGTGTTCACCGCCCGGCCGGATATTGGCAATGTGGGGCGTTCTGGCGCTGATGCGGTCGAACATCTCCAGGTCGACATTTATGTTGGCCTCGTGGGCGATGGCCGGGACGTGCAGGGCGGTATTGGTCGAACCACCCAGCGCCATGTCCACCGCGATGGCGTTCTCAAAGGCGTTTTGGGAAAGGACCTTCGAAGTGGTGAGATCTTCTGTCACCATTGCCACGACCCGTTCGCCGCTCTCAAAGGCGATGCGCTTCTTCTCGGCGAAACCGGCCAGGGCCGTCGCGCTGAAAGGCAGGGAGAGTCCCAGGGATTCCGTTACGCAGGCCATGGTGTTGGCCGTGTACATCCCCTGGCAGGCTCCCGGCCCGGGACAGGCCTCAAGGGCCAGGCACTCGAGTTCCTCGGCGTCCATTTCACCGGCCTGGTACCGTCCCACTGCCTCAAAAGTATCCCGGACCAGGGAACGGCGTTGTCCCTTGTACATACCCGAGTGCATGGGACCGGCGGTCACCATGAGGGCGGGGATGTCCAGGCGCGCCGCGGCCATGAGCATACCGGGGCTGATCTTGTCGCAGTTGGTCAGAAGGATGATGCCGTCAAAAGCGTGCCCGAGGGTGACAGCCTCAACCAGGTCTGATATCCACTCCCTGGTCGGCAGGCTGTACCTCATCCCGGCGTGACCCATGACCACCCCGTCACACACACCGGGGATGCCCACGAGGAAGGACAGCCCGCCGCCCGTGTGGACGCCCTTTTCGATGGCTCTTTCAAGCTCGCGCATCCCCACATGACCCGGGATAATATCCGTAAAGCTCGTAAAAACCCCGATGTGAGGACGCTTCAGAGCGGAGGGGGTGACACCTGTAGCGTAGAGCAGGGCCCGGGACGGCACCCTTTCCGGTCCCTTCTTGACCCGATCGCTTCTCATCTTACTGCTCATAAACCCACCCTTTTATTGAATGAATGATAAAAGTCCAGTCCCCTTTAGATGCAAAAAAAGCGAGGCCATTGGCCTCGCCCAGAGTAAGCCACTGGCATTACGAACTAGCGATGTTTAACAAGAATCCTTTCCATCTTATCTTTCCCCTGCAGCTTCTGTTTCTTCAAACTCTCGATCTCAAAGTGTATTTCCGTTGACGGGGGCCTTTTTAAAAGTTCATCTATCCGCTCCTCGAAGGCCAGGTGGTCCTCGTGGAGCTTTCGAAACTCGTCATCTTCCTCGAGAAGTCGCTTGATCAGGACCTGCTTTTTTTTGCTCATGGCTCTCCCTTGGAAAATTTGAGCGATTATAGGGCGTTGGGAAGTTAGATGTCAAGGGTTAACCGCCGCAAAAGGTTGGTTTTTGTCTTTGCCAGAATCAGGATTACCTTGCTGCGTCCTGTGTTCTAACAAAAAACCGGAGCCTTACGCCCCGGTGGGTTTTCTTTCCACTTTCCATCTTCCACTTTCAACTTTCCTTGAACGTATCCTCAAAAAACTCCTCGAGTTTCAAATCCAGATCGTCACTGGTGATCTCGGCGTCCTTTACCTGCTGCGGCTCGAGGGGCATATCCGGAGGGATCTCGGGGACCGGCGGGCTCTCCTGGACCTGTTCCAGGATGTCAGCCGGGATGATATCCTCCGTCTGAACGCCGGCGGGTGTCCACGAGGCCGGGATGTCCATGGAAGGGATATCGCCGTGGGAGACCATCCTGCCGCCGAAACCCAGGTCTGCCGCCATTTCCCTGACGATGGCCTCGTCGATCACCCGCTGCCTCATGAGAAACCCCTGGAAGAGCGCATTGTCGCACAAAACGTTTATCTTCCTGGGAAAACCGTCCGAATAGTGGTAAATGAGCTTTAATGCCCCGTCCGTGAAAACGGTCTCCCTGTTGCCTGCAATTGCCATCCTGTGGACCACGTAGGCTTTCGTGGCCTCGTCAGTGAGGGTCGACAACCTGATCTTCATGGCGACCCTCTGGAGCAGCGGCGGATCCAGGGACAGAGTGTCCTCCATCTCGGGCAGCCCGAAAAAAATGAAGGTGATCAGCTTGTGCGCCGTCACCTCCAGGTTCAAAAGCCCCCTGAACTCCTCCATGAGTTCTTTTGAATTGAGCATCTGCGCTTCATCTATCAGGACAACGGCCTTCTTCCCCATTTCATGGAGGTGAAGAAGCTTGCGATACAGCTGCCCTATGATCTGGAGTTTCTCGGTGGCGGGGTTGTCGATGCCCAACTGCTGGGCGATCCTCCGCAGCAGCCACTCCTGGGAGATCTCCGAGTGCAGGATAACCAGGAGAGCCGATTCGTAGGCCTCGGATGGCAGGCTGTCGAGGACTTTCCTGGCCAGGGTCGTTTTCCCGGTACCGATGTCGCCCACCACCACAGCCAGCCCCTTCATGGTCTCTGCCACATACATGATCCTTGTCAGGGCGCGGGCGTGCTGGGCACTGTTGTAGTAAAACCGCTCATTGGGGGCGTTGGAAAACGGTTCTATCTGAAGCCCGTAAAAATCAAGATAGCTCAAAAAACTCCCTCCAGGAGATTTCCAGCTATAAAATGCTGACAATAAACAGGATACAGCATTTTATAGGTACGAGATCCTGTCCTTTTTAGGTTTGCCAGGGTCGTCGTCCGACTCGCCGGAGGATTCCCTGGCCATTTCCTCGACCTCGCGTATGAGGTCGGTAAGCATATCGTCCATTCCACCTTCTGCGGAAATGGCACCGGGATCATCGGTCAGCGCCTCATCGGAAATAGAGGACTTCGTCCGCTCGATGGCCTGTCCGATCCCCTCGAAAGAGGGATCTTCCTGCCTGACCCGCTCATAGGCGCTGGCCGCTTCGGACCACTTTTTCTGCTTTTCCTTGACTTCACCGAGTTGGTAGTAAAGACCTGTCTTGCTGTCTTCGTCAGAAACGCTGAGAGCCTCCTCGATGGCCTTGACAGCAGATTCGTATTCTTTTTTCTCGACATAGCACATGGCCATCAGGCTGAAGCTGTCCTTCGCCAGAACAGGATCCCGGGTCCCGGATTCAAATTCCCTGATAGCGTCATCGTACAGCCCCATGTCCTTATAGGCGATCCCCAGGTTGTAATGGGTCTCATATTCCTCGTCACCCAGAGTTTCCTCGATACCCTTCTTGAACTGACTGAAGATCTCCTCGAAGGAGACCGGCCCGTCAGAAACCTCGGGTTCGGTCCGGGCATCCATTTCTTCGGAAAGTTCATGGCGTAGCTCATCGGCGATGTCAAAAAAACCACCCATATCCTCGGGGACCGCGTCTTTTACAACAAGCTTGCTTTTGACCTCCTTGGCCGAATCCGGATCAAACTGGGATTCGATAACCGTTTCCAAGGGTATTCCAGGCTCAGGAACTGACTGGGCCGCATCCTTTCCCTCGATGGAGGCAAGAGCCTGCGCAGCTCTCAGGTGTTGAGGATCACGCTCTAAAATGGACTGGTAGATCCTCGATGCCTCATCCTCCAGACCCTGGGAGTGATAGAAATCCGCTTCCTCAAGATCCTCCCCAAAGGCATCAAGGTCCTGATCCGGCTCCTCCGGGTTTTCCAGGGAGGTCCGGTCCTCAGGTGTTGAACCTTCGGAGGCCGGCGGCAGCCCTTCAACCCCCGCACCGCCTTCAATCGCCGCGATCCTGTCGAGTACACGCTGGTCATCGGGCGCCGCGGCCCTCGCCCTTTCCAGGGTCTCGGCCGCCTTGTCCGCGAGACCATACCGTTTATAAACATCAACCTCCGCGAGGAGATCCTCGAGGGGCATCTCATCCGGGACCTGTTCCGTTACGAGCTGCCCCTCGGCTGGCGGTAAATCCTCCGGTTCTTCTTCATCACCGGCGGAGACCTCCATCACAAATTCATCTTCCCCGAAATCATCGAGGACAATATCAGGAATAGCCTCGTCGTCGACATCCTCTTCATAGACCATCTGAGGCGCATCATCGCCAGCATCAGGGTCTTCCGGGATCGCCTCATCCACGGCCCCGATCTCATCATCGAGAGCAAATTCATGTGCAGGCTCGAGCCCCTCCTCCTCGAGATCGAGAAGCTCAACCTCCTGATCCGAAGCACCTTCCCCAGAGGTCCCGTCCTCCCCCTCATCCAGCTCCGGGAAATAAACCTCCTGTGCATTTTCATCTTGCCCGGAGACCTCCAGAGCGACCTCCTCCGCATCGAGGGGCTCTAGTTCCTGGATCTCCACAAGATCCTCATCGAGGCCTTCCTCATCGCTGGACAGGGAAAGATCCTCCTGCAGTCCGCGGGCTGTTTCGACCGCATCAGCGCCCTGGAGGACATCTTTGGCTTCCTCATTGAGTGGATCGAGCTCATGGACTTTGCGGTAGGCCTTGACGGCTCCTTCCCGATCGCCGCTTTGCTGCATCGTCCGGCCGAGAAGAAGGAGGTTCTCGATCTGGCCCACCCGGTCCTTCCTGGTTTCGGCTATGGACACGAGACCTTTTATGGCTCTCACTTCCTCAGGAACATGGCTCCTGATCTGCCGGTAGAAGGCCTCTGCCTCGTCAACCTCGCCGTTCCTGAGATGCGACTGGGCAACGAAAAGGAACTCCCTCATCACCGATTCCAGTTCACCGGACTCCAGGAAAAGGCTGATCGACTGAGCGATCTTTTCCTCGCCTTCTGCCTTGTTTCCAAGCTGGAAAAGGATGCGGCCCAGAAGAAGGACCATACGGGGGTCATCCGGCTCGAGGGAGAGAATAGCCTCGATCTCGGCTCGTGCCTCCTGAAACTGCCCACTCTCGAGATAGTGGGCGCACAGTTCTCTTCGCACTGTCGTGTTGTCAGGATTTAAGGCGGTGATCTTTTCAAAAAGCTGCGAGGCCCTGTCGTGGAAACCTCTGCGGCTCAAGGTGGCCGCCGCCTTCGCGAACGCCTCGGCAGCCTCTTTTTTTCGTCCCTTCTTGGCCAGGGTCTCCCCGAGCCTGACCTGAAACCCGAGGTTCTCAGGGTCCATGTCCGCCATCAGCTTCAGGACATTGATCTGTTTGTCCTCGTCATTCTTTTTTTCATAAACCTGAAAAAGGTTTTCGAACTGGGCCAGGGCCTCGGCTTCGAGCCCCTGGTTCTTGTAAAGCTCAGCCAGCTTTTCGTATGCCGAGAGGAGTTCCGGATCAAGGCGAAGGATCGTTTTGTAAACAGCGATGGCCTTGGGCGTAAAATCCTGCCTCATGTAGCCGAGAGCGACCTTTTCGTAGTTCTCAATCGCTTCTTTTTTCCGCCCGGCCCT
>Ga0055476_10000449_pt1 | contig 10852 bp, 11 predicted proteins | sample Muzzi_CordC_D2_FD_57682 | JGI IMG/M metagenome (GOLD analysis project Ga0055476, IMG submission 57682) | Wetland microbial communities from San Francisco Bay, California, USA, that impact long-term carbon sequestration - Muzzi_CordC_D2 | ecosystem: Environmental > Aquatic > Marine > Wetlands ... | reverse complement strand
CACGGCCGATAGACCCAGGGCAGCAGGTGGTTTGAGTTTTACCGTCAAATCGCCGATCCAGGTGTGCTCGAGATCCACGTGCACCTTGATGGCTCGAATGGCGCGGCTATCGCCGATGGCAATTTGCAACCGGGCCGTTTTCAAATCCGCAATAGGCACTGACTGGATCGCTTTGTGCACTGCCGTATATTTCGATCCTATCGGCGCCGCGAGCTCCACAGCAGTCTTTGCGTTCAATCGCCCATAGCCATAAAGCCTGCTGTGACCGGCCGCATCATAGGCTCCACCGGACGGATCAATTTTGTCGCAGCTTTTCTTGAGCAGTTCTTTCACCTGCTCCCAACGAAGCTCCGGATTTCGGGCGATTACCAGGGCCGCAACCCCGGCCGCGCCGGGACAGGCGCTGGAGGTTCCGCCGAAAGAGTTGGTGTAGTGACCGGCCGCATCGCCATCGCTCAGACTGCCTGAGTTGTAACCACCGGCGCCCGAGACATCCGTCGTCCAGATACCGGGCGTCAATGACGGTTCGCCGTTACTGCTCGGAAAGCTGCACCACAGTGCAGTTCCCATGTCACTGTAATCCGCCTTAACACCCTGGTCGTTGCTCGCAGCAATGGCCATGACTTTCGAGTAGCTGGCATAGCCGTCATTGTCCGCCGACTCATTACCATTGCCCGCGGCCCAGGTAATGACGCAACCCTTGCCGGCGCGGCCCTCGCGTACGGCATAGTCGATGGCAAGGCGGGTCGAATCGGGAATTGGGACAATATCGTTATGACCGGGATCGTTTGGATTCCACCAGTCACCATCCATGGGGCCCCAACTGCAGGATATGACATCCGCGCCATGGTCGGCGGCCCACACGAAGGCGTCCGCCTCGGCCTGGCTGCCGAGACTCGAAACCAAACGAATTGGCATGAGGCGCGCCCGTGGCGCGACGCCCGATGCACCGTGCAACCCATTTGCGCAAGCGACGCCGGCGCAAGCCGTACCGTGCAGGTCGCTGCGTCCGGGTTTCGCGTCGTTGCTTCCACGGGTCACATCCCGCGGCGCGACGATTTTTCCCGCACTGGCGAATTCGAGATGATTAACATCCACACCGTCATCGATGATGGCGATGGTGGACCCTTCGCCTTGACTCAAAGCCCAAGCTGCTTCCACGTTGGCGTGGGCATTAACGGCGTTGCCGTTGATGGTAGCGCGCTTGAGGTGCCATTGTTGGGGAAAGGCGCCGCGTTTTCCCATCTCCTGGACGAGCTCCGGATGGCAAAGCTGTACATCTTCGCGAGCCAACAAAGCGTCCGCCGTGTTCAATAATTTCTGATGCCCACTGCCTTCAGGCAACTCGACGAACCAGGCGTTTTTTGCGTACGTGAGTTGGCGTTTTCGCGTAAGACCGAATTCTTTTAATATGCGATTCATCGCGGCCTTCTTACAGTCCTCTTGAAACTGCAAGAACAGATTTTCCGTATAAAGTATTGGTCGTCCCGACGCGGTGCACAGTCCCCGGCCTGCAAATCGCACCGATGCTTCTTTTTGCAAGGCGAGGCGGGCTTTATCGCGGGCCGAGCGCACCGCCCGTTTGGCGCTGCAACGCAGAACTTCCACACCAACCTCCGGTATGGCGAACAAGGGATCGAACTGCGAAAGAATGCCCAGGGCCTTTGTCGAGAGCCGTGCCTCCCGGATGGTTCGTCGACTCTGGGTGCGGACCACCATGATATCTTCACTCATGCGCAACCGGAAAGACTTACCTTTCTTACCGCCGAATTTGACTTTTGTTATGCTTGCCATCGGATGACTCCTTTCCGAATTGTGACCGAGAATTCAAGCAGACGTTGCGAGTATAGTGACAACCATGAATGCCCTCCAGCAGTGGAAGCATTGCCCCGAATTCATCGACATCGATGATCAGAGCCGATTCGTGCGCTTACTCAAATGTAACGATCTGTACGCAATTCGGGACATGGCGGGCGTTCATCATGCCGAGTTAGCGCAGATGCAGCCGGTGGGCGACGGCATCAGCATCGTGCACGGCATTCCAGATGCGCAACTGCTCGCCCACGCCGCACTGTTACCAGTCTATGCGGCGGCGAAGCATTCGCCGCCCGCGGTTGCGACCAATCGAATATTTCTTCGCTTTCAGGAGCAACTTCGCGTTGAATCCATGCGTGGCCCCATCGAGGCGCTCGGATTCAAGATCGTCGACGTTCCAGCCTACGCGCCCCATAGCGCCTGGCTGGAACCGGTTTCCGGACGGGTCGACGAGGCGCTGTCGAAGCTTGACTTGCTGCGCGCGCTTCCCGGTGCAGTCCATGTGCAACCGCAATTGCTCCGCCCGAGGGTCTGGAAAACCCCGGCGTGAGTATACGCCGGGCGGCGCAGGCAGCATGCATTCGGCCAGCGAAATCGGAAAACTGAGGCCCCCGTCACTTTGCGCTCCGCGCCCACGGCCCATACTTGAGCCTGATAGCAGAGTTGACGCGGACTGCGCCTGGAGCGCCTTAATTGCTCATAGAACAGGACCTGTTTTGACGTGGAGGCGATGAAATTTATTCTTGTCTGCGCGATGGTGCTATCCATCGTGTGCTTCGGTTTGGCGTTATTTCACTGGATACGCCTGCGCCGCGACCTGAAAAGCGATTCTAGAGGTGTCGCCGAGCAAAAACCCATGTGGCTCGAATTCCCCCGCGCCTATACGCGTCAGGGCCGCCATCATCAGCGCCGCTTTTTCATCTATCTGCTGATTTTCGTAGTGCTGTTAATCGGGCTTTTCATGCTGCAAGGAGCAGGCACCGGAAAGAGCTGATCCTGGGGTATGATGCGGACTGCCAGCCAAGACGCCGGGGCCCGCCGTTGTCCGCAAGTCCCTCATTGACATCAAAGCCGCATAATCACGCCGGCACCCGCTGTTATCACTGTGATCAACCGGTTCCCGACGGTACCGATCTATACGTGGACATCGAGGGCTCTTCGCGGCCCATGTGTTGCCAAGGCTGCAAAGCGGTTGCCGAAGCCATCATCGCGGGCGGACTGTCCGATTACTACCGGCAGCGAAGTCAAATGCCGGCGACAGCACAAGAGCTGGTACCCGAATTTCTGCGCGAGGCCCGGGTATACGACCTGGAAGCTGCTCAACGCCCCTATGTGCGCCAATTGGAACAGGGCGTACGCGAAGCCTCACTGATGCTGACGGGCATCACCTGCGCCGCGTGCGCGTGGCTCAATGAACGTGCCCTTCGGCAATTGCCCGGTGTCGTCGACGCCCAGGTCAACTTTTCCACCCACCGCGCGAGGGTGAGCTGGGATCCCGAGATTGCCGAACTGAGTGACATTCTTGCCGCCGTCAAACGCATCGGATACGAGGCCCATCCCTACGATCCCGAACGCCAGGAAGCTCTGCTCGATGCCGAACGAAAACGGCAACTGCGGCGCCTTGGCGTGGCCGGGGCCCTCGGCATGCAGGTCATGATGGTTGCCGTGGCCCTCTACGCCGGAGACTGGTACGGCATGCAAGCGCATTTCCGGGGCTTGTTCCTGTGGTTGAGTCTGGTGCTGACCCTACCCGTTCTTTGCTACTCGGCCTTGCCGTTCTTCAACGGTGCATTGCGGGATCTACGCAACCGCCGGCTGGGCATGGATGTGCCGGTGAGCCTTGGGCTCGGCATTGCATTCGTCGGCAGCGTACATACCACCGTCACTCAGCAAGGAGCGGTTTATTACGATTCGGTGGTGATGTTCGTTTTCTTTTTGCTTCTCGCCCGTTATCTGGAATTGATGGCCCGCCGGCGCAGCGCACAACTTTCGGAAGCTCTGGTGCACGCGGCCCCAGCCATGGCGACGCGAATCGATGCGCACGGAGCCGTCGAGGTGGTGCCGGTTGCCGAACTCCGGGTGGGCGACCGGGTACTGGTGCGTCCCGGCGCCCAGATCCCGGCGGATGGCCGCGTCACGGAGGGTCATGCCAGTGTCGACGAGGCGCTTCTGACCGGTGAAAGCCGGCCCGTCGTCAAGCGTGCGGGCGATCCCGTCACCGGCGGCTCGATGAATCTCGATAGCCCGCTGAAGATCCTGGTGGAGCACACCGGCCCTGACACAATCCTGGCGCGCATTCTCGATCTGGTGGAGCGCGCCCGGGAGGAGCGCCCGCGTCTTGCACGGCTCGCTGACCTGGCTGCCGGCTACTTCGTGGCCTGTGTGCTGGTCCTCGCCTCTGCAACGGCGCTTTATTGGTGGCACACGGCGCCGGAGCGATGGTTACCGATTACCATCGCCATGCTGGTTGTTAGCTGCCCCTGCGCCTTATCGTTGGCAACGCCGACTGCCATCACTGCGGCCACCAGCGCACTTACACGACGCGCATTGATCATCACCGGCAATAACGCACTCGAAACCCTCGCGCGCGCGACATGCTTCGTCTTCGACAAAACCGGCACGCTGACGCGTGGCCGGCCACAGGTGCTGGAAATTTCCACCGCATCGGAGCTGTCATCCGGTGCCTGTGCACGGATCGCGGCATCCCTCGAGCAGACTTCGGAACATCCCATCGGCAAAGCACTGATGGAGCATCATGACGCCGATGAGGCCGCGACCGAGGTCGTCAACACGCCGGGCTCAGGGTTGCAAGGGAGAATCGCAGGAATTCGGTATACCATCGGCAAGCCGTCCTTCGTGGCATCACAAACGGGGCTGTCTCCCATCGACCACCGTCTCGAACACGAAGGGCAGGAGAACGGTTCCGTGGTATGGCTGGCGGATGAGGATCGTGTGCTGTGCACATTTCTTCTCAGCGACGATCTTCGGCCGGAGGCACGCGAAATGGTGGATGCTATTCGAGGCCTCGGCGCAACGGTGAGCCTCTATTCCGGCGATCGACCCCAGACGACAGAACACATCGCCGAGAGATTGGGCATTAGCGATACCATCGGCGGCCTGTCGCCAGAGGACAAGCTTGCACGGGTGCGCCAGCTCCAGGCTGGCGGTGATGTTGTCGCCATGATTGGAGACGGAATCAACGACACGCCGGTTTTGTCCGGTGCCGATGTTTCCATCGCAATGGGGGATGGCGCCGAGATCGCACGCGCGAATGCCGACATGATTCTTATCGGTGGTGATCTCTCCAGCGTGGCCGAAGCTGTGCGCATCGCTCGCAAAACATTGACCATTATTCGCCAGAACCTGCTGTGGGCTGTTTCCTATAATCTTCTCGCCATACCCGCGGCAGCCGCCGGCTGGGTAGCGCCATGGATGGCGGCCATCGGCATGTCGGTGAGCTCACTGCTGGTTGTCGCGAACAGTCTGCGCCTGGCCCGCCGGCGAAGCGGTGTGCTCCAGGACTGATTGCGTGGATATTCTTTACTTTCTAATTCCCCTGTCCGTGCTGTTGGTCGCTCTGATCGTCGCAGCATTTCTTTGGGCGATACGCTCGGGCCAATTTGACGATCTGGAGGGGCCTGCCCATCGGATCCTCCTCGATGACGACGAGCAGCCGCCCTCTCCCGGCTGCGACGCCGAGAACACCCATTCTCGGCAACCGGGCGACGGCCGCATTGATTGAAATCAATGGTCGCCGGCGTCAGCCTCCTCTAATATGAACCTGGCGCGAAAACAACGAGAAACCATGGAGACAGCACCATGTCGAAAATTATGGACCAGCTCAAGTCCGATCACGCAAATATTGCCCGCCTGCTGGCGATGCTGACGCAGCAAATGGATATTGTTCACGCGGAGAAAAATGCCGATTTCGAGCTCGTCCACGACATCATGGTGTATATGACCCAGTACCCCGATCACACCCATCACCCGATGGAGGATCTGGTATTTCACAAACTGATCAAACACGACAGAGACGCACACGATATCGTCGCACGCCTGAAGCGCGAGCACGCCGCCCTCGCCGAGAAGGGCGCGGACTTTTTGGAGATGCTCCGCCACGTGGTGGACGGGGCGCTGGTAGAGCGGGCCGTGCTCGAAAATACAGGCCGCGACTACATAGCGTTTCTGAGCAGTCACATGACCATCGAGGACAGCGACGCATTTCCGAGGGCCGAGCGCGCACTCACGAAGAAGGACTGGGACGACGTGGAATCACGCTTTGAAGCGCGCACCGATCCTGTATTTGGACCTATTCTTGTCGAGGAATTCCGCTCGCTCTACGATTACATTCAGCGCGAGCGCTGAAGGGTGGGCTTTACCGTCGGATCGCGTCCCTCATGTCGTGACCGAACGTGCGCCTCAATGCACGTGCGTTCCCGTGTGGTGATCGTGCAGATGGCCCGAATAAGCCCCCAGCAACAACACCACGCCGAGCACGCACAGGACCGCACCGGCGGCGCGGCGAGGGGCGCTTTGGCGTAGCGCCGCCAACCAACGGCCGGCAAAGCCGAGGGAAATCAGGGCCGGCAAGGTGCCGGCGCCGAAAGCGAGCATGGTGAGCGCGCCCTCGAGCGCTCCGCCTGACACTAATGCCAGAGCGAGCGCCGCATAAACCAACCCGCAGGGCAGCCAACCCCATAACAAGCCGATGGCAAAGGCCCGGCGGCGACGGGTGATGGGCAGAAAACGCCGGCCCAACGGCTCCAGATGTCGCCACAGCTTCGCCCCCAGGCGCTCGAAGGCGCCAAGCCCGCGCCACCAGTCACCCAGGTAAAGACCCAGGGCAATGACGAAGCCAATGGAGATGGCGATTCCCACACCTTTGGCCCAGGAGGGCGGCAGCAAAAGACCTGCCTCCGACCCCGCCATACCGATCATGCTTCCGGCCACCATGTACGAAACCAAACGTCCGGTGTTGTAGGCCATGACGAAGGGCAGCATACGCAGTGGCGAACGCCGCACCGTTTCGGGCAAGCCTGCGGACAAGGCGCAGGAAATTCCCCCGCACATGGCGACGCAGTGACCGGAGCCGAACAATCCCATGGCTGCCGCGGCCAGCAAAGACAGCTCCGCGCTCATTGCTGCGCCGTCGGGACCGCATTCCCCAGGGCCAGGCGTTGGGACGCCTTCGAAGCGAAAAAGCGCGTCTTGAGGCGCCAACCGTCGGCGTCGAGCTGCAAATACCAGGCGCCGGGTTCGAGACTAGGTCCGCTGGCGGTGTACTGCCCGGAGGCTACCCGGCGCAACGCCAGATGCCGATCCAAGCCCGGGCGGGTCGCATGGAACAGGCGCAACTGGACGATCTCAGGGGAATGGAAGCGCACATTGCCGGATAAATACACTTCCACCGCCTCACCGGGGGCACCCATAACGAGGCTGCCCCCGAGGCCATATTGCTTCGCCAGCTCGTCGCGCTCCATGGAACGGTTAATCTGCAATCCCTGCTTGTAGTAGTCATCGCTCACGAGACCGTCATATGTCGATATCGCGAGCGTCAGCATCACTGCACCCATGACAACAGCACTCGAGGGAATGAGAATGATCAGCCATACCATCGGCTCACGATGCCAGCTCGTTGGATTGCCCTTTGCTTTCACGCTTCCTCGACCTTCGCTATTGCGCCTGCACCACGGGGCCCAGAAAACGCGCTTCCTCTTCTACCTGTAAGGATGCATCGTCCTCGGCACGCAACGTGAATGTGATAGCGGAACTCGCGCGCTTCAGCAAATAGGGATCGGCTTTAACCCGGGCAGAGATGCTCAATACCTCCCGGGCGCTCACCGGAACCGGATCCGCGTCGAGCTCGAGTTGCATGCCGTCAATTCCGGTCGCCGTGACATTGAAGCGATGATGCGCATCGTCCATGTTGATGAGCTTGAGCGTGTAGACATTCTCCACCAAACCTTCATTGGTTTCACGGAAAAGTGTATTACGGTCTCTGATGACATCCAGCGCAAGCGGTGTTCGGGTCGCCAGACCATAAGCCACCGCTGCAATTAAACCGAGCAACACGACAGCATAGACAATCACGCGCGGTCTCAGGATCTTCGGTTGCTCGCCCGAAAGCGCGCTTTCGGTCGTGTACCGGATGAGTCCCTTTTCATAGCCCATCTGATCCATGACCCGGTCGCAAGCATCCACACAGGCGGCACAAGCGATGCACTGGTATTGCAGGCCGTCACGAATGTCGATGCCGGTGGGGCAAACCTGCACACACATGGTGCAGTCGATGCAATCGCCAAGGCCGGCGCCCTTGTAATCGCTACTTCGCTTGCGCGCCCCGCGCTGCTCTCCACGCTCGGTATCGTAGGATATGACAAGGGTATTATTGTCGAACATGGCGCTCTGAAAACGCGCATAGGGGCACATGTAAATGCATACTTGCTCGCGCATCCAGCCAGCGTTTCCATAGGTTGCGAAGCCGTAAAACAGAACCCAGAAGCTTTCCCAGGCGCCGAGGTCGAAAGAAACAATACGAGAACCGAGATCCAGAACTGGTGTGAAATATCCGACGAAGGTAAATCCGGTCCACAGGGAAAAAATGATCCAGATTGCGTGCTTGCTCGCCTTAATCGCGAGCTTGCGCCCGGTCCACGGACTCTTGTCGAGCTTCATCTGCTTGCGGCGGTCGCCTTCGACCTTTCTCTCGATCCAGAGAAAGGCTTCGGTCCAGACGGTCTGCGGACAAGCGTAGCCGCACCACAAACGGCCCGCCAGCGCAGTAAAGAAGAACAAGGTCAACGCGCCGATAATCAATATCGCCGACAGGAAAAAAAAATCCTGGGGAAACAGCGTCAATCCGAAAATATGGAATTGCCGGGCTGGCAAATCGAAAAGCAGGAGCTGCTGGCCATCCCAATGCAACCAGAGAACGCCATAGAACAAGCCCAGTAGAACAACGACGGCGAGGACGCGCATGGTTGCGAACACACCGTGCACCTCGCGTGGATAAATCCGCTCGCGTTGCGCGTAGAGTGATTGCTCTACCTGTTCGTCGATTGATACAGCGACGCCCGACTCTCTTTGCCCTCGGGTCACATCATCCATCGACCGGCTCACGAAGTCTGCGCGGGTTGGACTGGATCGTGGGTCCCGGAGCCCAGGAAGTACGAGGTGCCGATGGATGATGCAATGCAAAGCAACCAGAACATGAAAAAGCCCAGCGTGTAGGCTCCCATGCGGCTCATGGGCGGTTCACCTTCACACTCGAGCAATGTGATCGGATCAAAGAAGGTGAAAAACACACCGGTGGCAGCGCCGGCGCACAAGAAAGCGGGCCACAGCACCGCGCTGATGCGCTGCACGAGCGGAATAGACGGCGGTGCTATGGTTTTCTGCATGCAGAGCTGCTCCTGTTCGGCATCTTCACCCGGGCCACGGCCTTTCCACGAAAAGAGTGCTCGGCCATTGTTACCCGCTCGCGCAGATGGCGGAGCGCATCAGGGTGAGGGAGACTCAACGAAGCCGCCGCCCCCCATCTACTTATTCGACAGGCTGTACACGTAGGCCGCCAGCAAATGAGCCTTGGCCTCACCGAGGAAATCCGCGTGCGGCGGCATTTGACCGTGCCGGCCCTGGGTGATGCTGGCCTCGATGGTCTTCGGCGAGCCGCCGTAGAGCCATATATTGTTGGTCAGGTTCGGCGCACCGAGCTGCTGATTGCCAGTGCCGGTTTTTCCATGGCAAGCGCTGCAAATGGCATCGAACTGCTCCTTACCAGCGCCGGCGGCGGCGGCATCATGCTCGCGCCCGTTGAGACTCAACACATACTGGGTCACATTCTGAACGCCCTGCTCGCCGAGCGTATCACCCCAGGGCGGCATCATGCCGCTGCGTCCATCCATGATGGAGGTTTTGATGGCTTGCGGTTCGCCACCGTATAACCAATTGTCATCGCGCAAATTGGGAAAACCCGGATTTCCCCCGGCGTCGGAACCATGACAGGAAGCGCAGTAGTTCACGAACAGGCGGCGCCCGATCTTCAGCGCCTCCGGACTGCGCGCGACGACGGCGACATCCTGGTTCATAAACTGCTCGAAGATCGGGCCGTAGCGCTTGTCGGCCTCTGCCATCTGCTCGTCGTACTGTTTGACCTGCGACCAGCCAAGCAACATGGGATGAGTGCCAACACCGGGATAGAGGAGCAAATACACAATCGCCCAGACCATGGTGATGTAGAACATGTTCAGCCACCAACGCGGCAGCGGATTGTTGAGCTCCTCCAGATCGCCATCCCATTTGTGACCCATGGACTGGGCGGCTTCGCCTGCGGGGCGCTTCGACGAATAGTTTTTGACAAACAGGAATAACACCAGAATGCCGCCAACGGTGCAGACAAATATGAGCATGTTCCAGAAACCGTCAGAGAAGCTGGTCATGGTTGTTCCTCTTACCGCTTGAGGCGCGCGCGGCGCTTTTCGGCTCGTCGTTATCATCGAAGGGCAGCGCCGCCGCTTCATCGAACGCGCGCTTACGTTTACCGCTCCAGGCCCACACGACGATGCCGATGAATATCACCAGCAGCACACCGGTCCAGAGGCCGTGAAAGATTGTCACATCCATGCCCTTACCTGCGGGTCTTGATGGCCGTGCCCAGGTTCTGCAAATAGGCGATGATGGCGTCCATCTCGGTTTTCCCTTCGAGCATTTGCGGCGCTTTGTCGATTTCCTCGTCGCTGTAGGGATGTCCGAGAACCCGCAGCACCCGCATGTTGCGCCGGATGCTTTCGGGATCCAGGATGTTCTCTTCCAACCACGGGTAACCCGGCATCACCGACTCCGGTACGACGTCGCGGGGATTGTTCAGGTGCACACGGTGCCAGGCGTCGCTGTAACGCCCGCCGACGCGCTGCAGATCGGGGCCGGTACGCTTCGAGCCCCATTGAAACGGCCGATCGTAGACGAACTCACCGGCCACCGAGTAGTGACCGTAGCGCTCGGTCTCGGCGCGAAAGGGCCGAATCATCTGCGAGTGGCA
>Ga0055476_10000448_pt1 | contig 10888 bp, 7 predicted proteins | sample Muzzi_CordC_D2_FD_57682 | JGI IMG/M metagenome (GOLD analysis project Ga0055476, IMG submission 57682) | Wetland microbial communities from San Francisco Bay, California, USA, that impact long-term carbon sequestration - Muzzi_CordC_D2 | ecosystem: Environmental > Aquatic > Marine > Wetlands ... | reverse complement strand
GGAGTCACCCCGCCGTCATCCGCATTCGAGAATCGCTTGCCGACGAAGGCGATCGCATCCCGAGCATCCCTGGGAATCGCCAGTTCGATCGCGCGCGCACACGCCGCGCCGACCGTCGCAGCGAGGTCCCGCACGCGGTCGATGTGGGCGAAATCATCGCGGGCTGAGAATTCGAGCGGCGACAGAATCGCGTCGATCGCGACCTTGAACGGGCTCACGCCCACATTCGCCCTCGGACACCGATCAGGACTGATGGATCTCCTGCAGCGATCTCACGCCGATCGACTCGAGCTGAAGCCCGCGAATGCCGCCGACCGCCGCAAGCGCTGCCGCCGCCGTCGTGAAATACGGAATCTGCCGCAGCAATGCCGAGCGCCTGATCGCCGACGAGTCACGCACGGCGACCGGATCGTTGCTGACGGTGTTGATCACGAGCGTGACGTCGCCCGACTCGATGCGATCGACCACGTTGGGACTCCCCTGCCCCACCTTCGGCACGGCTTCCGCCACCACTCCCATCTCCGAGAGGGTCTCGTAGGTTCCCGGCGTCGCGATCACCTTGAAGCCGTTTGCCGCCAGCTCTCGCACCGCGTTGCAGACCTTCGCGCGATCCGCCTCGCGGACCGAGACCAGCACCATGCCGTCGGTGGGCAGGCTGTTGCCGGCCTGGATCTGCGCCTTGGCGTACGCGCGACCGAAGTCCGAGTCGATCCCCATCACCTCGCCCGTACTCTTCATCTCGGGCGAGAGCAGCGTGTCGGCGCCGGGGAACTTCACGAACGGGAAGACGGCTTCCTTCACCGAAACGTGCGCGGGCCAGATCTCTTCGGTGAAACCGAGCTCCGAAAGGGTCTTTCCGACCATCACCAGCGCCGCAAGCTTCGCGAGCGGGCGACCGATCGCCTTCGAAACGAACGGAACGGTGCGCGACGCGCGCGGATTCACCTCGATCAGATAGACCTCTCCGTCCTTCACCGCATACTGCACGTTCATCAGGCCGCGCACACCGATCTCGTTCGCGAGCCGCCGCGTCGCTTCGAGGATTTCGTCGATCACCGGCTGCGTCAGCGAATACGGCGGTATCGCGCAGGCGCTGTCGCCCGAATGCACGCCCGCCTGCTCGATGTGCTCCATGATGCCGCCGATCACGACCCGCTCCCCATCCGAGATGGCGTCGACGTCGACCTCCGTCGCGTCCGCGAGGAAGCGGTCGATCAGGACAGGATGTTCGGGCGACGCCTGAACGGCGTACTTCATGTAGCTGTGCAACGACGTCACGTCGTTCACGATCTCCATCGCGCGGCCCCCGAGCACGTATGAGGGTCGGACCAGCACGGGATAGCCGATGTGATCCGCAACGCGCTCCGCCTCTTCCGGGCTGCGCGCGACGGCTCCGGGCGGCCGCTTCAGGCCCAGATCTTCGAGCAGCGCATCGAAACGCTCGCGGTCTTCGGCGCGATCGATCGCGTCGGGGGACGTGCCCAGGATCGGAACGCCGGCACGCTCGAGATCGAGAGCGAGGCGCAACGGCGTCTGCCCGCCGAACTGGACGATCACGCCTTCGGGCTTCTCCTTGTCGACGATCGCGAGGACGTCTTCGAGCGTCAGCGGCTCGAAATAGAGTCGGTCACTGGTGTCGTAGTCGGTCGAGACCGTCTCCGGGTTGCAGTTGACCATGATCGTTTCGAAGCCCGCTTCGCGCAGCGCGAACACCGCGTGCACGCAGCAGTAGTCGAACTCGATTCCCTGGCCGATCCGATTCGGACCGCCCCCGAGAATCATCACCTTGCGGTTCCCGGTTGGTCGAGATTCGCACTCGTCCTCGTAGGTCGAATAGAGATACGGGGTGTTCGACTCGAACTCCGCCGCGCAGGTATCGACGCGCTTGTAGACCGGCATCACGCCCGACTGCATGCGCAATTCCCGGACGTCGAGCTCCGTAAGGTTCCACAGTGTGGCGAGTCGACGGTCGGAGAAACCGTTCTGCTTGGCCAAGCGCAGCCAATCCGTGCGTTCGTCGGCTCCGAGCGCCTTCAGTTCGCCCTCCAACTCGATGATCTGCTGGATGTGCTTGAGGAACCAGGGATCGATCATCGATCGTTCGTGGATCTCTTCGAGTCCCACACCGCGGCGTATGCATTCCGCAATCGCCCACAGGCGGTCGGGTCGCGGGGTATCGATCCGCGCCCACAGCTGCTTCAAACCCTCTTCCCCTTCGGGAACCAACGGGCTCTCGAGCCCGAAATGACCGGTCTCGAGCGAGCGCAGCGATTTCTGGAGGCTCTCCTTGAACGTCCGACCGATGGACATGACTTCGCCGACGGATTTCATCTGCGTCGTCAGTCGATCGTCGACTCCCGGAAACTTCTCGAAGGTGAAGCGCGGCACCTTGGTGACCACGTAGTCGATGCTCGGCTCGAAACTCGCGGGGGTCTCGCGCGTGATGTCGTTGGTGATCTCGTCGAGCGTGTAGCCGACGGCGAGCTTCGCTGCGATCTTCGCGATCGGGAATCCGGTCGCCTTCGATGCAAGCGCCGACGACCGCGAAACCCGCGGGTTCATTTCGATGACGACGATGCTTCCGTCCTCCGGGTTCACGCCGAACTGGATGTTCGAGCCCCCGGTATCGACGCCGATTTCCCGGATGATCGCGATCGACGCATCGCGCATCTCCTGATACTCGCGATCCGTCAGCGTCTGTGCAGGCGCGACGGTGATCGAATCACCCGTGTGGACGCCCATCGGATCGAGATTCTCGATCGAACAGATGATCACCACGTTGTCGGCGCCGTCCCGCATCACCTCGAGCTCGTACTCCTTCCAGCCGAGTACGCTCTGTTCGATCATGCACTCGCCGCGCGGCGACTGACGCAGCGCCCACTCGACGAGCTCGTCGAAATCCTCGTCGCGGTAGGCGATGCTTCCACCCGCGCCGCCGAGAGTGAAGCTCGGGCGGATGATCGCCGGAATCCCCGTCTCCTTGACGATCTCACGCGCTTCCGCGAGCGAATGGGCGTATCCGCTGCGCGGCATCCGGAGACCGATCTTCGCCATCGCGACGCGGAACAGATCGCGGTCTTCGGCCTTGTTGATCGAATCGAGCTGCGCGCCGATCAGTTGGACGCCGTAGCGCGTGAGGATTCCGGCTTCCGCGAGGTCGATGGTCAGATTGAGCGCCGTCTGCCCGCCGAGCGTCGGCAGGATCACATCCGGTCGCTCACGCGCGATGATCTTCTCCACCGCATCGACGGTCATCGGCTCGATGTAGGTCCGATCCGCAGTCTCCGGATCGGTCATGATCGTGGCCGGATTCGAATTGATCAGAACGACCCGGTAGCCCTCTTCGCGGAGGGCCTTGCAGCCCTGCGTACCCGAGTAGTCGAACTCGCACGCCTGACCGATCACGATCGGCCCCGACCCGATCACGAGGATCGTGTGGATATCGTCGCGTCTGGGCACGGCCTACTCCGCCACGACGCTTTCGGAGGTACCCGTGGGTCCCCACCCGCCGGCGACGTCGACCCCGCTCACGGCTTCGCCCGCCTTGTGCCGCTCCACCATCTCACGGAATCGTCCGAAGAAATACGCGGCATCATGAGGCCCAGGAGATGCCTCCGGGTGATATTGCACCGAGAAGAGGGGGCGTTCCGAATGCGCCAGCCCCTCCACGGTTCCGTCGTTCAGGTTCACGTGCGTCACCTCGACCGGCTCGCCCGCGGCTCGCAGCGACTCGGCATCGACCGCGTAGCCGTGGTTCTCTGCGCAGATTGCGACCTTCTTCGTCGCGAGGTCCTGTCCGGGCTGGTTCCCACCGTGGTGCCCGAATTTCAACTTCTTCGTCGTTCCGCCGAGCGCGAGCGCGAGGATCTGATGCCCGAGGCAGATCCCGAACAACGGCTTCTCATGGGCGAGACGGCGAACGTTCTCCCTCACGCCTTCGACGGCCGCCGGATCGCCGGGACCGTTCGAAAGGAAGATCGCATCGGGGTTCATTGCGAGCGCCTCTTCCGCTGAAGTGGTCGCGGGGACGATCGTCACCTCGAAGCCGTTCTCGACGAGCTTTCGCGCGATGTTCCGCTTGATTCCGAAATCGTACGCGATCAGCTTGAATCGCTTCTGCGGCACCGGCGTTCGCGGAAGCTGTCCCGGGACGCCCTGCCAGAGCCCCTCTTCCCAGCGGTAGGGCTCCGAACAGGTGACCTGGGCGACGAAGTCGCAGCCGTCGAGACCGGGTTCGCGACGCGCGCGCTCGACGAGCGCGTCGGCGTCCTGTTGATCCGGATCGGCGGACAGCACACCCACCTGCGCGCCGCCGTCACGAATCCGGCGGACCAGCGCTCGCGTGTCGATGCCGGAGATGCCGGGAATGCCGTGGAGCTGCATGTAGCGGTCGAGCGACTGGCGCGAGCGCCAATTCGACGGCACATCGCACACCTCCTTCGCCACGAAACCGCGCAGAAAAGGGCGCCTCGATTCCTCGTCTTCCGGATTGACCCCGACATTGCCGATCTGCGGGTAGGTCATCGTGACGATCTGTCCGGCATAGGAGGGATCCGTGAGGATCTCCTGGTAGCCGGAGATGCTGGTATTGAACACGACTTCGCCCGCTCCCGTCACGGGCGACCCGAAGGCCTGCCCGCGATAGACGGTTCCGTCGGCCAGCGCGAGGATCGCGTGGGAAGGCAGGATGCTCGAGGGGCTCACGGAACGAGCACTCCCTTGTCGACGTGGTAGACCAAGCGACCGCCGACGATCGTCGCGACCGTCCGGCCCTGCATCATCTTCCCGGCCCACGGCGAGTTCCGGCTCTTCGAATAGCCCTTCGCCGGGTCATAGAGCCAGCTGCGTTCGGGATCGACGATCACGATATCGGCGATCGAGCCCACCGCGAGATCGCCGCCGGGGCGCCTCAGGATCCGCGCCGGGTTGGTCGAAAGCCGCCGCACGAGTTCGAGCGGCGTGATCTCACCCTTGCGAACGAGATCGAGCACGACCGGAACCGCGGTCTCGAAACCGATCAGTCCGGGCGGCGCTTCGACGAAATCGAGATCCTTCTCGTGCAGAGCGTGAGGCGCGTGATCGGTTGCGATCGCATCGAGGGTGCCGTCCACGAGCCCCCTCCGGCAAGCCGCGACATCCGCGGCCGAGCGCAGCGGCGGCGCCACCTTGGTGTTCGTGTCGAAACCGAGCGTGGCTTCGTCGGTGAGGGTCAAGTGGTGGGGCGCAACCTCCGCGGTCACCGAAACACCCCGCTCCTTGGCCTTGCGGATCGCCTCCACCGAGACGGCGCTCGACACGTGCGCGACGTGGAGTCGCGCCCCCGTCAGCTCGGCGAGCATCAGATCTCGCATCACCAGCACGTCTTCGGCGATCGACGGATTCCCGGGCAGGCCGAGCCGCGTCGACACCGGCCCCTCGTTCATGACGCCCGCACCGACCAGCGAGCAGTCCTCCGCGTGGACGATCACGAGTCCGTCGACGAGCTTCGAATATTCGAGCACGTGGCGCATCACGCCGCCGCTCTGGATGGTCCGGCCGTCGTCGCTGAACGCGATGGCGCCCGCGTCCACGAGAGCCGACATCTCGGTCACGATTTCACCCGCAAGGCCGCGCGTGGCCGCCGCAATCGGATAGATCCGGGCGGGCGAATCGTGCTCCCCCCGGTCGAGAATGAAGTCGGTCGTTGCCGGATCGTCGTTCACCGGATGAGTGTTGGCCATGCAGGCCACCGAGGTGAAACCACCCGCAACCGCGGAGCGCCCCCCCGAGGCGATGTCCTCTTTGTACTCCTGCCCGGGCTCGCGCAGGTGGGCATGCATGTCGAAGAATCCCGGCGCGATCCAGCCGCCTTCGGCGTCGACGATCTCGGCACCGCGCGCGTCGAGCGATTCTCCGACGGCGGCGATCTGGTCGCCATCGATCAGAATGTCGCCGATCTCGTCACGATCGGTCGCCGGGTCGAGGATCCGCCCGCCGCGTACGAGGATTCGACTCAATCCAGTTCTCCTAGGTCCGACCGCGGCGCGCGTCCGGCGAACAGGTAGAGGACGGCCATCCGGATCGCGACGCCATTGCGAACCTGGTCGAGGATCACACTCGGCCGATCGTCGGTGAGTTCATGCGACAGCTCGACTCCGCGATTGACGGGGCCTGGATGCATCACGATCACGTCGTCCTTGGCGTAATGGAGCTTCGCCCGGTCGATCCCGAAAGTCGCCGAATACTCGCGAATGCTCGGAACGTACGATCCCGTGAGGCGCTCGTTCTGGATGCGAAGGGCCATCACGACATCCGCACCCGACAGCGCATCGCGCAGCGACGTGAAGACCTTCACGCCGAGCGACTCGATGCCGGCCGGGATCATCGGCGGCGGCGCGGCAATGCGGACCTCGGCGCCCATCTTCAGGAATCCGTGGATGTTCGAACGCGCGACGCGCGAATGCAGGATGTCGCCGACGATCGTGACCGTCAGGCCTTCGATCCGTTCCTTCACCTGCCTCACGGTGAGCATGTCGAGCAACGCCTGCGTGGGGTGCTCGTGCGCTCCGTCCCCCGCGTTCACCACCGGCGCATAGAGGACGTCGGCGATGCGTTTCGGAACACCCGCGACCGCGTGACGCACGACCACGAGATCGGGATCCATCGCGTCGAGGGTTCGCGCCGTGTCGAGAATGCTCTCGGACTTCTTCAGGCTCGAACTCGAGGGCGAGAAGTTCACGACATCCGCCGAGAGACGCTTTCCAGCAATCTCGAAGCTGGCTCGCGTGCGCGTCGATGCCTCGAAGAAGAGGTTCACGATGGTGCGGCCACGCAGCGTCGGAACCTTCTTGACGACCCGATTCCCCACCTCCCGCATCCGTTCCGCGGTGTCGAGAATGCGCTCGATGTCACCACGGTCGAGGTCTTCGATGCCGATCAGGTCTCTTCCGATCATGCCGGACTCCGCTCCGAGACGTGGCCTTCATCGGCCGGCCCCGAGGAAACGACGACCTCGAGCGCGCTCGACGGGTCGCCGTCATTGCCGTGCAGATGGACGATCTCGTCCGGACTCGTCGGAACGTTCTTGCCGACGTAATCGAGCTTGATCGGAAGCTCGCGGTGTCCGCGATCTACGAGCCCGACGACCTGCACGATCTTCGGCCGCCCGAAGTCCATCAGCGCATCCATCGCCGCTCGGATCGTGCGACCGGATTTCACCACGTCGTCGACCAGCACCACGGTTCGATCGTCGACGGCCGAAGGCATTTCCGTCAAGCGCAGCATCGGGCGCTCGCTCGTCGTGGCCAGATCGTCGCGATAGAGCGTCGTGTCGAGGATTCCGACGGTGGGCTCGACGTCGGCAATCTGCTTCAGGTTCGCAGCAAGCACGCGTGCGAGCGGGATCCCACCGTTCGGAATCGCTACGAGGTAGAGATTCTCGAGCTCGTTGTTGCGCTCGAAGATCTCGTGGGCGATCCGCATCAACGCACGCCGGATACCGGTGTCGTCGAGAATCGTACGGACGTCGTCCGCGGGTTGGCTCCGGGGAAACCCGGGGCCGGGGGGGTGTTCTGATTGCATCGGAGCCGCGCTTTCCCCGCCTCGCAGGACGGGATTAAAAGTGCCGGAATCGGTCTGGGTGAAGAAGATACCGGCGGCGCCGGATCAGTCAAATTCGATCGATTTCGAGGGTCTTAATGCAGTTTTGCGCCGATACGATCCCAGCGCTTCTCCGCATTCCACCAGGTGAGCGGATTCAGCAGCTCGAGCCAGCCACCGTTGAAATCCCACGACCAGTAGAGAACGAACGCCGGCCCCTTGATCTCGGCCTTGCGCACGGTGCCCCAGACGCGGCTGTCCTTCGAATGGTCGCGATTGTCGCCGAGAACGAGATAGCGGCCCTCTTCGACGGTGGTGACCGGTCGCGGTGCTCGGAAGTATGCCTTCGGATCGTCCAGGATCTCGTACTGCTTCGAATCGACCGCGACCCGCAAGACGTCGAGTACGCGGCCGTTGGGGTCGGTAAACGTCTCCGGAAGCGGTTCGACGTCCATTTCCTCACCGTTGACGATCACCTTGCTGCCCTGGATCTCGACCCGGTCGCCGGGCAGGCCGACGATCCGCTTCACGAATTCTTCGCGCGCGTATTCCGGATGACGATCGGCCGGGAAGGTGTCGTTGCCTCGCCGCGCGACGGTGAAGACGATGATGTCACCGCGCTCCGGTTCGCGCAGGCCCGGCAGGCGCATGTCGGAAAACGGGATCTTCGGGCCGTAGACGAACTTGTTCACGAAGAGATGATCGCCGATCAGCAGCGTCGGAAACATCGAACCGGACGGAATCCGAAACGGCTCGACGATGAAGGCGCGAATCGTCAGTGCGATCAATACCGCGATAAGGATGGTGCGGATCTGCTGCCAGACCGATTCCGGTGCTCCTTCGCTCACGAATCCCCCAGTTTCAACGCAGCGAGGAACGCCTCCTGCGGAATCTCGACCGAACCAACCTGCTTCATACGCCGCTTGCCTGCCTTCTGCTTCTCGAGCAGCTTGCGCTTTCGCGTGATGTCGCCTCCGTAGCATTTGGAGGTGACGTTCTTGCGCAACGCCTTCACCGTCGTACGCGCAATCACCCGTGCTCCCACGGCCGCCTGGATGGCCACTTCGTACATCTGTCTCGGGATGAACTCCTTGAGCTTTCGCGTGAGCTCGGTGCCCCGCGAGTAGGCCTTTTCGCGGTGAACGATCAACGAGAGTGCATCCACGGGGTCGCCGTTCACCAGCACATCGAGCTTGACGAGATCCGATGCCTGATAGCCCTTCAACTCGTAATCGAAGGAGCCGTAACCCCGAGTCACGCTCTTGATCTTGTCGTGAAAGTCGAGAACGATCTCCGACAACGGCAGATCGTAGCGGATCTGCACACGCGCTCCGTGTTGCGTCATGTCGCGCTGGACCCCCCGGCGTTCCTGACAGAGCTGCAGCACACCGCCGACGAACTCCTGCGGTACGTGGATCGTCGCGAGAACCACCGGCTCTTCGATCCGTTCGAGCTCTCCGGCGGAAGGAAGATTCGCAGGACTCTCGATCTCCTTCACTTCGCCCGAAGTGAGCACGATCCGATAGCGGACCGTCGGAGCGGTGCTGATCAGGTCGACGTCGTACTCCCGCTCCAGCCTTTCCTGGATGATTTCGGCGTGCAGGAATCCGAGGAAGCCGCAGCGGAAACCGAAGCCCAGGGCATCGCTCGTCTCGGGTTCGTAGATCAACGACGCATCGTTCAGCTTGAGCTTCTCGAGAGCGGCCTTGAGTCCCTCGTAGCCATCCGAATCGATCGGGTAGAGCCCCGTGAAGACCATCGGCTTGACGTCCTGGAAACCCTGGAGCGGTGTGTCGGTGGGCCTCGCAACCGTCGTCAGCGTGTCGCCGATCTTCACCTCTGCCAGCATCTTCACGCCCGCGATCACCACACCGACGTCCCCTGCCTCGAGTTGCTCGACGCGGCGAGGCCGGGGGTCGATCACGTTCAGCTCGGTGATCTCCTTCTCGAGGCCGCCCGCCATCATCCGGATCCGCTCTCCGTTCCGAAGGCTGCCGTCGACGATGCGAACGAGCATCGCCGCGCCGACGTAGGGATCGAACCATGAATCGAAGACGAGCGCGCGGGTGGGCGCGTGGGGATCTCCCCGGGGCGGCGGCACCGTCGCGACGATCTGCTCGAGGAGTTCACGGATTCCGATACCCTGCTTTGCGGAGACATGCAGCACGTCCGCGGCGTCGAGGCCGATCACCTCTTCGATTTCCTCCGCGACCCGGTCGGGATCCGCGGACGGCAGGTCGATCTTGTTCACGACGGGAATGATTTCGAGTCCGGAATCGAGTGCGAGATAGGCGTTCGCGAGGGTCTGCGCCTCGATCCCCTGTGCCGCGTCGACGACCAGCACGGCGCCTTCGCATGCCGCCAGCGCGCGCGATACCTCGTAGGAGAAGTCGACGTGGCCGGGAGTGTCGATCAGATTCAGGATGTAGCTCTTCCCGTCCGAGGCGGTGAACGGCAGGCGAACGGTCTGGGCCTTGATCGTGATGCCGCGCTCGCGCTCGAGCTCCATGTTGTCGAGGTATTGCGCTCGGCGATCACGCCCCGCCACCAGGCCGGTTTCTTCGAGCAAGCGATCCGCCAGCGTGCTCTTGCCGTGATCGATGTGAGCGATGATGCAGAAGTTCCGGATCCGGGTACGGTCCATCAGCCCTCCGACCGTTCGCCCTTCTCGAGCTCCGACACGAAATACTCCCGAGTCCTTTCGAGACCGTCCGCGACCGTGACCTTCGGCTCCCAGCCATCGAGGACCCGCTGCGCGAGTCCGATGTCCGGTCGGCGCACCTTCGGGTCGTCCGGCGGCAGTGGCATCGTGACGATCCGGCTGTGACTTCCGGTGATCGATATGATCTTCTCCGCCATCTCGCGCAGGCTCATTTCGTTCGGATTCCCCAGGTTCACGGGTCCGACGTAGCTCGAGTTCAGCAGCCGCCAGATTCCCTCGACGAGGTCGTCGACGTAACAGAACGAACGCGTCTGCGAGCCGTCGCCGTACAACGTCACGTCCTCGCCGAGAATCGCCTGTCGGAAGAAATTCGGAATCGCCCGACCGTCGTTCACCTGCATTCGCGGTCCGAACGTGTTGAAGATCCGGACGATTCGGACGTCGACGCCATGATGGCGGTGATAGGCCATCGTCATCGCCTCCGAGAAACGCTTGGCCTCGTCGTAGACGCCGCGGATGCCGATCGGGTTCACGTTTCCCCAATAGGTTTCGGGCTGAGGATTCACCTCGGGGTCGCCGTAGCATTCGGACGTGCTCGCGATCAGGATACGCGCACCCTTGGCCTTCGCGAGTCCGAGCGTCTTGTGG
>Ga0055476_10000447_pt1 | contig 10900 bp, 10 predicted proteins | sample Muzzi_CordC_D2_FD_57682 | JGI IMG/M metagenome (GOLD analysis project Ga0055476, IMG submission 57682) | Wetland microbial communities from San Francisco Bay, California, USA, that impact long-term carbon sequestration - Muzzi_CordC_D2 | ecosystem: Environmental > Aquatic > Marine > Wetlands ... | reverse complement strand
CCGGGAGGCACCATCCCGCGTGCTCTCGGGTACTTATGTCGCTGTTCGCAGGCGCCATACCCCTATGATGCTTATCCTCAGATGGCGATGAAACCGGTCGGGTAGGTGCAACGCGCGTAACCTGCTGCCTCCGTACGATGTGAGAGGCCGACCAGCTGGGGGTGACGTGAGCGGCGCGGTGGACGCGAGCTGTCCAGGGCGAAGATTGCGCAATCGGCGCGCCGCGATGTTCGGCGCGGTAGCCGTCGGACTGCTGCTATTGCTCGCCTATCCGATGTTCCTGGGCCAGGTCTACATCGACACCGACCTCGGGCGTTACCACCTACCGCTGCGCCACTTCCACGCTGAAAGCCTGGCGCGCGGCGATTCGCCGGTGTGGTGCCCCTACGAGTACTCGGGCTTCTATCTGCACGGCGAGGGGCAGCTCGGTCTCTACCACCCCCTCAATTGGCTGCAGTTCCGGTGGTTGCCCTTCGTGGCGGCCTTCGACCTCGAGATCCTGCGCAACTACGCGTTCTTGCTGATCGGTACGTACCTCTTCCTGCGCCGCTCGAAGCTGCCCCGCGATGCGTCGCTGCTCGGGTCACTGCTGTTCACATTTTCGTCTTTCAACGTCTGCTACTTCATGCACCCCAACTTCGTCGGGATCGCGGCCCATCTCCCGTGGCTGCTGCTTGCGATCGACCTTTTGCTACGCGGTGAACGGCATGCCACGCGGGTATTCGCTTGGGTCGGTGCCATGCTGCTGACGGCATCCCAGCTGCTGTTGGGGCATCCGCAGGCCACGTGGATGTGCCTCGTCGTCGGCGGTCTCTATGCGCTGTTCACGCTCGGTTCCCGCCGCCGTGAAGAACCCGAATCGCTTCGCCCACGGTCCGCGATCGGCGCGCTCGGGCTCGCCGTCGCGCTCGGCTTCCTCGTTGCGAGCGTGCAACTCCTTCCGCAGTGGGAGACTTCCCAAGCTTCGTACCGCGCCACGACACCCGCGAGCTTCGGTGCGTCGCCCGCGCTCAGCCCCATCCAGGCGTCGGTTCAACTCGTGGCTCCACAGGTCAATCTTCCCCGGGTACTCCGCGTGAAAAGTCCGTCCCGCGTTCTCTTCGTCGGCGCGCTTGCGCCGGTCTTGCTCGCCTGGGGGTGCATTCGCGGGCGACGCCTCGGCCCGCGCCGATTTCGGTTGTTCCTGGCCGGTACAGTGCTGGCGGCGCTGGGCCTTGTTCTCGCGTTCGGTTGGCTCTACCGACTCCAACACCTGCTCCCGGTGGTCGGCCACTTCCGCGCACCGACGCGGTACAGCCTGTTCGTGGTGCTCGGCGTCGCGGTGGCATCCGCTGTGTCCTACGCAGATCTGGCCCGCGCCGCGCGCTCGGCGGCTCGGTTCCGAGGTTTCTGGTGGCTCGGCGCCCCTTTCGCCGCGAGCGTCGCAGTAGCGGCCGTCGTACTCAGCGGTCAAGCGAGCGTCCTCCAAGTCTCGGGACAGCCCACGTGGCGCGTGCTGCTGGGCCCGATTCTGATTGGCGCTTGCACGCTGCTTGCCGCGACTGCGGCCCGCGGTCGGCCCGGTGCGTTGCTGCTGCTTCCCCTGATCGTCGGAGTGGATCTCGGACTCCACACCTGGCGATACGTCCGCGGCGACTGGGCCCCTCCGGTCGAGCCCTACGCCTTCGGCCGGCCGCCTCCGCCCGTCGATCCCGGCACCCGCGTCGACCGCGGTCCCGAGGCGTGGGTGATGCACGGGTTGCGCCTGGCGAGTGGCTACAGCTCGATGCCGCCCCCGCGCAGTCTTCCCATCGGCCGCCGTGGAGCGTCTTCGAAACGCGACCGAGCGCGGCTCGAGAAGTCGCTGCGCGTGGCCTCGGTGGGCTGGGCCTTTCGGCGACCGGTGCTCGACGCGCTGCCGCGTGCGAGGCTCGTCTCACGTGCGGAGGTGGGCGACGTGGATCGGCTGGACCGGCTCGATGTCGAGCGGGTCGCCCTCGTCGACGAGCCGGTCGAACTCGGCGGTGGGCCGGCCGGCAGCGCGACCCTGGTCGAGGATCGAGCCGGGAAGATCACGATCAAGACGCGGGCCTCCACCCGGCAGCTCCTGGTGCTTTCGGAGAGCCGTCACGACGGCTGGAAAGCGCTCGTCGACGGGAAACCGTGTTCCGTGCTGCGCGTCTACCTGGACTTCATGGGGTGCGTAGTCGACGCGGGCGAGCATCGCGTCGTGTTCCATTTCGCCCCGGCGAGCCTGCGCATCGGAAAGCGCATGAGTCTCGCGGGGCTGGTGCTCGGTGCTGTCGTCGCCGCCGTTGCGCTCATCAGGCGCCGTCGGGTGGAGCGATCCTCGGCGGTCGCGGCGCGCAGCGCCGCCGGCCCGCCGTAGCCGAGTGCCACCCGCCGCCGTCTCGGCGCCTTCCCGGCGATTCATCCGAACCGGGCGTCATCGGACCTGCGAGATTTCGTAGCTTGCATGGCTCATCTTCAGCTCAGCTTGGATCTTCCTCGCTCGCCAGCAACGTCGAAAACCCCGTCGAGGCAGCGGACCACGGTTTCCGGGCGGACGACCACGCGATGCTGTTTCCAGCGAGGCCGGATTCGGGAAAGCACGACCCGGAACGCAAGGTCGAACGGCGCGAGCCTCGGTCGAGGCCGATCATGGCCGTAGGCCGCGAGCTGTTGGCGAAGCTCCAGCTCGACGATGGTCCGCTCCTCACCGCTTCGGAGCCGGGCGAGAAGACTATGAAGGAGAGTGACGGAGAAGGCGACCCGCATTGGCATGGGGAGGCGATATTGCGCCATCGCAGCGTGCCGTACGAGCCTGAATATTGGCATCGACGCTGCATGTCACCTGCGGATCGCGAAAGAGGGCAGGTCGGGAGAGCTGAGCGATATCAACGCGAGCGAATATCGAGAACGGACAGGCGGGTCGTGGGCGTCAGTAGACCTTGAGGTGCACGTCGAGTTGGAAGTCGCCGCCGCCCGCGATCGCCTCGCTCCGGTAGGGATGGCGCCGAAGGTAGGCGGCGCGACGCTCGGCGATTTCCTCGGCGAAGACCTCGTCCCCGCTTGCCGCCGCGAGCTGTTGCGCGCGCTGCGCGACGTTCGCAGCGGCTCGGAAACGACCCGCCGCCGCGTAGGCTGCGGCGAGGGTGTCGAGTACGCCGGGTTCGTTGCGGTTCGTCGCGGTTGCAGCGGCTTCCGCGAGCGAAACCGCGCTGTCGGGGTCGTACAGCATGGGATCCACCGTGGTGGCCCGGATCCAGGCCAGATCGTTCTGGACGCGCCATGAGGGGGCGAGCTTCAGCGATTCGCCGTAACTGTAGATCGCGAGATTCTGGTTCCCGGAGTTCTCGTGAATCCACGCCTTGGCGTGCCAGGCGCGCGACGTCGGATACAGCGAGAGGCTGCGATCGATTTCCCGCAACGCGCCGCCGGTGTCCCCCTGAATCGCCTTCAACACGCCGAGGTTGGCCCGCAGATTGGCGCTGTCGCGCCCCAGCCAGCTGAGGCGCTGCATCGCGGATTCCGCGGGGTGCACCCGGCCGTCCACCAGCGCGGCCGGACCGAAGGCGCTGTCGAATCCGATGGCGAGACTCACAGCCAGGCACGCTGCCGAGACCGCCCACACGACGGGTGCGGGCGAGAAGGAGCGACCGCGGATGGGTGTGGGTCGGAGCGTTTCGCTGTCGCGCGCGCGCAGCAGGATTCCGGCCACTCGCTGGTCGCGGAGTTTCCAGATGGCGCCGTCGAGCACGAAATGGTGGAGGTTCACGCCTGCGGCGACGAGGGCGCCGAGTCCTTCGCTGAACGGTACGCGACCGAGAATTCCGGGCGCGAACAGCAGCGCCGGCACGGTCCAGATGGCGCAGCCCGCGAGCAACGCCTTGCCGAGGTGGCGGCCCACGCTCGTCGCCGGTTCGCTCCGGCGAGCGTAGTGGGAGGTGATCCAGAGATATTGCAGGCCGTGTCCCACGGCGGTCCAGAGGGTCGCGTAGGCCTGGTTGATCGGCGACAGGGGATCGACGCCCGTGAGCACCCGATAGTGCTGGCTGATGACCGGGACGGCGAACCAGAGCGACTGGGTCGCGAACAGGGCCACGACGGGGACGAGTCGGCGCCACGTGGACTGTCGCGACAAGCAGGCGAGCGCGAAGATCGTCGTCGCCAGGTAGAGGAGGCCGGTCGCAGCGATCGCGAGCGACTTCAACCCTGCGGGCAGCGGAATCCGATAGAGGGTGTAGTAGGCGCTTTCATAGACCGAAGCGGGTGCGGTGGCGAGCGGGTCGGCCACAAGTGTCGCGAGCACCATCAGCACGAACGACAGCACGAAGGATGCGTAGATGGCGCGCTTCAGGGTCGGCGACGGCGCTACTCCGACGCGACGCGCGAACATCAGCGCGATGCCGTAGTTCTGGCCGGTGAGGTGCCAGGGGATCCACGCGACGTAGAGCGTGATCATGGCCGAGCCGACGCCGGGCGAGTAGACGCCCGCCACGAAGACGGACCAGACCACGAGGGTGGACCACACGGTGAAGAATGCGTACTTGCGCCGATTGCCATCCTGCTCGTAGGCGATCAGCAGCGTTGCGCCGTGGTGCGGCCAGCTCGTGAAAATCAGCAACAGCGGCGCCACCCAGAGTGGAATCCACGCCCGCAGCTCCGGCCCGGCCACGACCTGGAGCGCGAAGAAGAGTGCGTAACCGACTCCGCAGCCGAGGAGCAGGTCGGGAACCGCGCCGAAGAGCCAGGGGCGATCGAAGTCCGTTCCGGCTCTGGTACTCATGCCTGCGGGATCTCGCCAACGCTGCGGAGCATTCGGACGGCCTCACGACTATCACCAGAAGGTCGATTATGGATCGCGCGAGCGAAACGGGTCAAGCGGACCGCGGAAATCGGGGCTCGCGTTCGCGATCGGACGCGATTCTTGCCCTTCTCGACCGATCGGCTCGCTGAGCTCTCGCGCAGACGAGAAGTTTCACCACGACACGGCCCCGACGGGAAATCGCTTCAGCGGCTTCAGCGCCGCCGGCAAGCGCTGCGCCGCCGCAGGCGACTTCGCGAACCTCCGACCCTCCGGCTCGAAGCGTGATCCAATCCGCGGAATCATTGCGGGAATTCCGTTTCCATCGAAAATACGGGTAGGTCCAGACCGTTCTCCAGACCCCGCGGTCCCATGCATTCAGATTGCCAGAAGATCCGCGACCGCAAGCGCTCGAAGCGCGTCGACGGACTCGTGTCAGAGGCTCATGAGCAATTCGGTGGGGTCTTCCGCCGCCTCTCCGGGTGAACGAGCCGATCTTCCTTGCGCTCGACGAAGTTCTTGCGATCCATGCCGATCAAATTCGACGGTACGGAGGCGCCTCAGGAATTCGCGATGTGTCGCTGTTGAGTTCGACGATGGCCATGCCCGAGACGACTTTCGATGGCGAGTACCTGCACGGCAACGACTTCGAGAGGGCCGCCGCGTACCTCTTTCACATTGCACGAAATCATCCGTTCACCGACGGGATCAAGCGCACGGCACTCATGAGTGCCCTGGTGTATCTCGGTCTGAACGGTCACCGGTTCGAGGCTGAGCCTGATTCACTCTATGAGCTCGTCGATGGGGTGGCTGCCGGAGGTGTCGACAAATCTCGAGTGGCGGTCTTCTTTCGCGATCACTGCGAGGACCGATAGCAGCAGTTTGGAATCGCGTGCGAGCGGCAATTCAATGGCGCGCCAGGAGGGATTCGACCGCTCGCTCGTCAAATCCGCGCCAGGACAGCCGCCCACATGGCGCTTTCGACGCGCGAAGATCACGAGCGCTACGGCTCGGGTCGCTCCGCGCCCCAGTAGCAGGTGGGGCATGGGGCGTTCGAGCTGCGTTTCTGATCGACGTCCGGGTATGGGCGTTGCGTCAAACCCCGGCGGGGAGCCCGCAGCGGGAGCTGGTCTCTGCATTCTGGGGCTTCTCGGAACCTTGACCTCTACCGTCAAGCAACTCGCGCTGAGCCGCGGTGACGATGGAGGCGGTTCGGTCCAGTGCCGAAGTCCAGAGCGGGCGATGCGAACACGTCGCGCGTGGGAAGGAAACGCCGAGTCGGTGTTACGTCGAAGTTGCCTCGCTGCAGCTCGAAACTCCTCCCATCGATTCACTCGCCAGCGACCGCTGGCCCGTGCGCTGCCGCTGAGGCACGCTCGGGATAGGATTGCTCCTTACCGTCGAGGAGGAGCCCATGTCCCTGAATCTCGCCAGGCCCGGACTCGCAGAGGCCCTGGGCCTGCGCCCCGCGCGGGTGCGCTACCACCAGGCGCTCGTGGCGCTACGCGGCGAGGAGGACGTGCCGCCCAGCCGGTTCGGCATCTCGAGCCTCTCGCAGCTGCGACCGCGGATCGCGCTGCCGCTCTGGCTCGGACGCGAGGTCGTGGCGCGGCGCGCGATCGTGACCAACCTGTTCAATCACCGGCAGACCCCGATCGAAGACGGCTGGTCCGTCCTCAGGACGCAGGTCCTCGACTTCCGCGGCCGCGAGCTGACCTACGACAGTCACAACGGAACCGACTTCTCGATTCCCGTCGGAACCGCCGTAGTGGCCGCCGCAGCCGGCGAAGTCGTGCGGGTGGTGAGCGAGTTCAATCGCGGCGGGCTCAAGATCTTCATCGACCACGGCGACGGGCTCATGACGAACTGCGCTCATCTGGCCCGAGCGCTCGTGTCCGAAGGGCAGCGGGTCGGCCGCGGTGAGCCGATCGCGGTATCCGGCTACAGCGGTCTGGATGGCTTCGTCACCTTTCCGTTGGGCACACCCCACGTGCACTTCAACACGTGGCTCGACGGCGAGCCGATCGATCCGTTTCCGCACGAGGGGAAGGAGTCGATGTGGCAGGCCGGTGCACTTCCGAAGCCGGCCCCCTCCGAATCAGTCGGCGAGGACGGCCCCGGAGCTTCCAGCTATTCGCCGGAGCGCGTGTCCGAGCTCGTCTCGAGCTGCCGGACCGAGGGGCGACGCCGGGCTCTCGAAGCCTCCGAGCCGCTCTCCGCACGCGCAGCCCATGCGATCATCGAGAGCAACTACTATCCGACCCGGTTCGCGCGCCGCGTGAACCCCTACGCGGAAACACATGCGCGAGGCCCGCGGCTCGATCTTCCGTTCTCGGCGGATCGCTTCGACGGCGTGGTCTTCGCCGACGATATCTGACCCTGCTGCGTCTCATGACGTTCCGAACCTCGGGCGTTGGTGCATCAATCGCAGGCCAAGAGTGAGCCACGTGGCGACAGTGAGGGCATTGGGCACCATCCGGGAATGAACCCGAGAGTGCATCCCGAGTACAAGACGAAGTATCGAGTCGGAAATTGGGCCAAGTGCGATCGCGCACTCGTACAGCGAGGCGACACCACGCTATGGCTCGCAGCAGACGCGATTGCTGCTTGGAAACCTGCACCATCTGACAGGCGAGGCGGGCAGAGGAAGTTCTCCGATCTCGCAATCGAAACTGCCTGATGCTTCGGATTGTCTTCAGGTTGCCGCTTCGTCAAGCGGAGGGCTTCTTGCGGTCGGGGCTCTCCCTGATCCGGTAGCCTTCGGCTTCCACTTCGTGCCCGACAGGAGGAGCGACCGGATGTTGATCGTTGCCGCGGAAGTCACCGTCGAAAAGGGCGCCGTCGAAAAGGTACGTGACGCGTTACTCACCATGGAAACCGAGACTCGCAAGGAATCCGGTTGTCAGGTCTACGCCTTCTCGGTCGACGTCAACGATCCCTGCATGGTTCGAATCTTCGAACGCTGGGACGACATGGCCGCACTCGAAGCACATTTCGCGACGCCACACATGGCCGCGTTCGGCGGTGCGATCGCCCAGATCCAACCCAAGAACATGGCCGTCAAGGTCTACGACGTAGCGAGCGAGGTTCCGCTCCCGGGACGCTCGTGAGCACGCTTCGCGACTGCAGACTTGGGGCGCAGAGGGGAGATCTGCCGCCGTGTCCGTATACATATACCGGCGCCAAACGAGTGGCGTCGGTCGTCGCTCATTTCCGTGCCCAGATCGAAATCCTGCGGTGTTGCGCCGGGCTACCTGGGAGCAACCACATGGAAACGCGAAACAAGCCCTCGCGAGAACTCGACCGCTGCGAGATCCTCGCTGCGCGCGGGCTCACCCACTCTGACGCTCGAACCGACGCCGACGCCCGATCCGATGTAGCTGCCGCTCCCCATCCCGATCGAGAACCCCGGCACACTCTTTCGGTAGTTCCAGACCTCGGTCATTCCTTCCTCGGTCTGCATCTCGACCTTCCGGTTCGGCTCTCCCAGGGCCATGTGGACCATGTCTCTGGAATAACCGATCTCGATGACGCCATTCCGGATGTTCTGCTGCACCTCCGGCGGGTAGCTGTCGAATAGGTCCTGCTGGTCAGCGATACGGGAGCCGGTGGTGCTGCACGCACCCAGCGCGATCGAGACAACGGCCAATAGTGCGATCGGAATCAGGAATCTCATTACCCCTCGCCTCCTACCCGGTGCGAAACCTCGCAACCGAATCTGCCGCACATTCTCGATATCCGTACCGCTTGCTTTGATTGGGCTTCTTGGCCCTGCCCCGCGAGTCCGTTCCGGATGATACACCCGATCACTGGCGAGTTTCAGGCTCGTTCCCGCCCGAGAAATTTCGCCGGAGATGACACGGCCCCCCGGTCTGCTCACAGGCGTAGAGTTGCCGGATGCCGCTACTGATCCCGCTCCAGTGTGTGCTCGCCGTTGGCGTGGCGACACTTCTTCGGGTGGATGAGCGCGGTGCTCGCGCTCTTGCTCCTCACCGTGCACGGCCGCGGCTCGAATCCGAGCGGCGCCGAGGGCGATCCGTTCGTCAACCGCTGGTCGCCGAGACCACCCGCGCCGTGAGGCGCTGCTACCCTCCGCTCACGAAGGAAGAACGAAGGAGGTGAGGCCATGGAGAACCGGCTGCTACTGGGCCTCGGACCCTACATGATCCCGATCCCCCGCATGATCTGGGAGCGCATCATCGAGGCCGAAGGCCGCAAGAGCCGCGCAGGACTCGGCTTCATGTCGGAGGATCATCACAGAGTGCGTGATTTCACCGTCTTGGAGCTACCCCGAACCGGTGCGCCATTGGCTCCAGAGTCGATCGCGGAGGCGCTCGATCTGCCCGTCCGCCGGGTCGTATCGATTCTCGAAGAGCTCGAGGCGCGTCTAACCTTCCTATTCCGGGGCGACCAGAGGGCGGTGAGCTGGGCCTATCCGGTCACCGTGGATGAGACCCCGCACCATGCCAGCTTCAGCACCGGCGAGGAGGCCTATTCGCCCTGAGCGATCGACACCTTCGCCATGCCCTTCGTGCAAGGGCACCTACGGAACGAGTCGCTCGCGATCACCATCAGGACGGAATGCGCTCACTGCGCTCGATCGATCGCGATCGAGATGGACAACGAACTGAACTGTCATGTCGGGGAGCAGACCGAGCCGCTGGTCTTCGTTCCGCTCGTAGACTTCGAGAAGGTCAAAGATCCAAGCATCATCCACGCCTTCTGACAAAAGTCGGTATTCTTCTGGTCAGAAGAACACGCAAGGGAGCATCGCCGCAAAGCCGGAGGAGACCACGGTATCTATCTGACCGTGAGCCAGGCCGCGTACATCACGCCTCTCACGCAGGGTCCACTGTTCGCGTTTCCGCGGCGGTAGCAGATTCCATTCGGCGGCGAGCGTGTGTCAAGTCATCGAACTGCCTGGGTGGAGAATGGTGAGCCCCCTCTCGGGGCTTGGCCGGCGATTCACCAGAACATGGCGTTCTCGGACCTGGGAGAGTCATAGCTTGTTTCGCCTGTCTTCCGCGCAGCAGTATGACAAGCGGCATAACGCTCGGCACGAAACCGTGCAAGGGTCGAGTCGTGTGCGGCCGCCGGGTGCGGATTCGTCGCAGGGTTGTCCAGCCGATGAGATGAGATCCCCGATGCGGCAAGCGGTCGATTGCGCCGGCCTTTTCTGAATCGATGTGTAGCGAGTCGAATCCGAGCTGGAGTACCGGGAGGATGAACGATGAATCATCTTGAACCACAGAGCCGATCGCGATACACCAGACTTTCGTTGACGCTCCTTTGCGCCTTGTCGATGGCAGCGCTCGCGAATGAAGCCCATGCGCAGAGCAACCTCTTGTACGGAGGCGAGCCGGTGCACCCTGCGTGCGTCCATGCGCTGGCCATGCACCAGGGAGACGCCACACCTGTCACGACTGCGGTGAGCCTGGAGGGGTGCAGCTCCAGCAAGCGCTCCGAGAGCAAGGTCCAGCACAAAGGGGAGATCCTCCTGTTCGAGGACGAAGCCCTCCTGGGCGGTGGCTCCTTCGGCTACCGCGAACTCACACAACTCGAGAATGGGATCATCGGCCTCGCCATCCTCCGGGTCCTTCCCGATGGCGAAGAACGCGTGAGCCTCGCCGCCGTCATGAAGGTCGCACGACCCATGATCCGGAACGGTCGGATCGTCCGATTGGAACAGATCGAGCTACTCGGCGAACTCTGGATCCCCGACATGCAATTGATGAGCTTCAGAAGCCTGGGAAACACCGTCCACTTCAGCGCCGGAGTGGGGCCCGACAGGGTCGAGCGCCAAATCGACTTCACCCGCCTCGGCCGGATGCGAAAGTGAGCCCAAGCGCGTTCCGCATGGAAACGCGAAACGAGGCCCCGCGCGAACTCGACTCCTCTCGGGGCTTGGCCGGCGATTTACCGGAACATGGCGCTATCGGACCTGGACAATTCGTAGCTTGTCTCGCCAACCCCCCGTCATCGGCGTGGACTTCATAGCCGCCCGGGCACGTTGCGTTCAGTCGCGGGATGCCCCCGAAGGCCAGCGCGCTCGTGGTGGGCATAGGGCGTTCAAGCTGCGTTTCTGCTCGACGTCCGGGTAGGGGCGTTAGGTCA
>Ga0055476_10000445_pt1 | contig 10907 bp, 7 predicted proteins | sample Muzzi_CordC_D2_FD_57682 | JGI IMG/M metagenome (GOLD analysis project Ga0055476, IMG submission 57682) | Wetland microbial communities from San Francisco Bay, California, USA, that impact long-term carbon sequestration - Muzzi_CordC_D2 | ecosystem: Environmental > Aquatic > Marine > Wetlands ... | reverse complement strand
CCTTCACGATTGCGCCGGAGCCCACCACCTGGCCGCCGCGTTGCTCGGTTCGCGAGATCGTCTTCGGCGGCGGCTCGGGGGCCGTGAGCGGATCGAAGCTGGTCTGCCGGGTTGCGAGTGCCTGGCACTCCGCCCGGTCCTTGGCCGCGCGCTCGGCCGGCGTGAGCTCGGGCTCCTGCTCGCAGCCCACCGTCGCCACCAGGGTCGCGAGGGTGAGCACCCGGAACCATCGGGGGGGACGGTACATGAGGTACTCCTCCTGAGTTCTCGAGGGTCGCCGCGACAACATAGCAGCGTCGTGATGCCCAGCGCAGCGGCGCGTGTTGACGGTCGACGGGGCGATCGCGAGACTGTAGGGGCCTTCCCCCGGCGGTTCGAGACGGAGCCCCGATGTCCGAGCTGATCTTCTGGGCCGTTCCGGCCTTCCTGCTGCTGCTCGCCCTCGAGGCGTGGCTGGTGCGCCGAGCGCGGGCCGGCGGCGACCCGGTGCGGCCAGCTACCTGCTCGGTTCGGCGCGGCGTGGCTCGCTCTCGTCCCACGGCTCCGCCGGCCCGGCGACGCTGCCGCCCTCCAGTCGCTGGCCCTCCAGCTCGTCGATCGCCCCGCCCAGGCGGAACTCGCCGAAGCTCACCACCTCCGTCATGGGGACCTCCTCGCCCGGGGGCGTCAGCCACAGGAGCGTCCTGCGTCCGTCGGTCCAGAAGGGGGCGAGCATGAGGTTGCGGTGCGGGGCATTCCGGTCCGCGGGGCCCACGCCGGGGATCAGCGCCAGGCTGCGGACGGACTCGGTAGTGAGCAGGTTCTCGACCAGGTAGTGGCGGGCCTCGTCCACGTCCGGGTCGATGGCGTGGGTGGTGAGGTTCCAGGCGCGGGTGGTGAAGTAGACGCCGATGTCGCGGGTGATCGTTCCCACCCAGACCGGATCGCCCCCGTAGCGATAGCGGGTGGCCCACAGGCGCAGGTGGTTGCGCTCGTGGATGGTGTCGCGCGCCTTCTGGAGCCCGATGTCCTGGGGACGACCGTCGAAGTAGAGGGCGCTCATCGGTGAGTAGCGGTACTCGCCTCCGAAGAAGGCGCGGAAGGTCCGCCAGGCGGAGCCCAGGGTGAGCAGCTCCGTCTCGTCCCAGCCGGCGCGGATGAAGGAGAGCAGGCCGTCCCCGGAGCTGATCACCACCAGGTTCAGCGGATCGCCGGAGCCCGAGCCGTTCTTCCGGGTGGTGCAGCAGGGAAGCGTCTCCAGCGCGTCGAAGAGCGCCTCCTCCGTCTCCAGGTCGACGACGCCGAGGCGCTCCCCGAGCTCTTCCCAGTCCACGCGGGCGTAGTCCGCCTGGAAGCCCGGCACCGCGACGTAGAAGTGGAACTCCTCCACGCGGCGCTCCGTGAGGAGTCGCACCCGCACCTCCTTCGTGCCGAGCTTCACGTTGGTGAAGGCGAAGCCCACCGTCTCGCCGCGTGGCGGCAGTGCGGGCACGATGCCCAGCCGCTCGAAGTGGTCGTCGATGCGCCGGTTGGTGGCTGGGCGCAGTAGCAGCTGGCTCTTGTAGGCGGCCTCGCGAGGGGAGAAGTAGTCGGGGTCGAGCCCGTGGAGCATCAGCCAGTAGGGCGCGTCGGTACGGTTCTGGAGCCGCAGCCACACCGGCTGGATCTCGCGGTCGTAGAGGTCGAGGCCGAAGGCGCGCTTGGTCTCTTCGCGGGAGAGCACCGCCACCGAGACGCGCAGGCCCTCGCGCTCCTGGGTCTCGACCCGCTCCCAGAAGGCGAGGCTCTCCAGGGGCTCGGGCCGGAAGGACCGGAAGGACCGGAAGGTCGCACAGCCGCTGGTCGCGGCAACCACGAGGAGCAGACAGGCCGGCAGGAGGCGCTCCGAGGTCCACCCCACAGTTCGCCTCAGCTATTCCCGGGCGTGTACCAGATCGGCGAGGTGTAGGCGCGCTCCTGCTGGGTCGGCGGCACGCCCTCCGGCAGCTCGACGCCGTAGAAGGCCGCGTCGTAGGTCGTCCAGCGCGGCGTCGGGATCTCGAGAACGCGAACGTAGTAGAAAGCCCGCTGCTCCGGATCGAAATCCGGATCCTGCCAGTGCGCCATCAACAGCGGCTCCCCGATGTCGTTCGTATAGGTGGCATTCTCGACATCGACGGTATCGCCCACCAACCGATCACAGCGGTTCTGGGCGGTGATGGCGCGACCGTCGGAGCACGCCACGTCGAAGATCTGCTCGTGCAGCTTCCCCTTGGCATCGAGCCAGCCCTTGACGATCTGCACGCGGTCGAGGTTCGCGCCATCCGGGTCGCGCACGACGCGGATCATCAGCCGAGGGGTCTTGCCCGCCGGGGCCGCTCTCAGGTCCCCGCCCATCGGCACGCCACCGCGATAGCCCACCTTCGCAAAGTCGGGCCGCAGCACGGTCTTCTCGTCGAAGTCCCAGCCGGCGAAGACGCGGACCGTAATTCTCGAGCCCGTCGTCGCATAGGTCTCCTTGCGCTCCATGGCATCCCAGAGCGACTCGCGCGTGTTCCTCCTCGACCACACGCCTTGGAGACCCGAAGCGATCGTCTCGAACTCGTATGTCGCCGTTCCTACCTTCTGGGGATCGGGGACGATCTGCCCCGAGAAACGATCCGGCCCCGGCTCCATGAGGCTGACCTTGCCGAAGTAGTTGTCTTCGCGCGTCGTGGACAGGGAGGTGTGCGAATCGGTGGCACCCACCATGCCGAACTTGAAGGGATTGACGCCGAGCTTCTCCTCGAGCTGAAGGCCGATCTTCAGCGCGCTGCGCGCGTACTCGTGGGGCAGCATCTCGGCGGTCTTCTTCTCACCGGCCCAGTTGCCGCGGTCCCAGTTCTCGTAGTCGGCGAACTCGTCGTCCGGCGAGAGCAGCGGATGCGCCTCGCCGTCACCCTTCATCTGGGTCACCTCGTAGAGCGGCTCCCATTTTGCACGCGCCGCGGCATAGTCCTTGTCGATCCGCTTTCCGGACAGGGTCTCCGTTGCGAACATCACGCCGTTCGAGATGTTGCCGTTGTGGGGGATGGCGAGCACCCGGCCGCCGGTCTTCTCCTCGTAGCGCGCCATCCACTCCCAGAGATCCTCCGGGTCGTCCGAGTCGTAGGCGGCAAAGGGCAGGACTTCGCTCGCCTTCTCACCGTCGTCGCGCATGACCAGGACACGATGGAGGTTGTTGCCCTTCGGCATGGCCGACCATTCGAAGCCGATGAAGGCGGTGAAGTTCCCCGGATCGTTGTACTCCTCCGCGTAACCGATCATCTCCTCCCACATCGTGCGGACGATGCCGGGGTCGTCCATCGGATTGTTGCCCTCGACGAGGACCTTCAACCCGTAGTACTCGAATGCCTCGTAGATCTTGCCCTGCATGTAGAGGTCGTGGGTGGTGCGGCCGATCTCGGTGGCGAGAAGGTTCGGATCGGACCGTTGGATCAGCACGGGAACGCCCAGGGTCTCGGCATGGTCGGCGACGACCAGCCAGTCCAGCGGGCGCACGAGCTTCGCCGGCACTCCCGTGGCGGAGATGACCTGCTTCCCCTTGGCGAACTCATACGCTTCGGCCGGCCCCAGCGTGTTGCCGACCAGACCCGCATCGTAGGAGTACGAGGTATGCAGGTGGGTATCGCCCCAGAAGACGCGGTCGGGGTAATCATCACCGACGAAGGGCGAGTAGTTCTTCTCGAGCACGGGCGCGTTGTCCCGATCCACCGCGAAATCGGAGCCCACTGCGGAGTCCGCGGCCAGGAGATGGGCCGGCATCAGCGCCACCAGCACAGCGATGGCGGCGGCGAGTGATTTCTCATGCTTACTCATTGACGATCTCCGCGGGTCGAGGCAGGAACCCAGAGACGCTACCCGGCGCCGGAGTATCCGCAACCCGCCCGACTCGACGAATCGCCGACAAATTGTTCGTCGAATGCAGGCCCGGGACGATTCCGCCATTGCCCGCAAGGGGAGATTCGCCGTAGATTCGCAGCGTTGCCGGCAACCGCCGGTTTCTATGCGGTGACACAATCGAACGTGCGCGAAAAACTGGCTGAACTTTCCCCGTTGATGCTGGCATCTTTCCTGGTGCAGGCCTCGAACGCGGCAATCACGACGATGATCGCCATCGTGATCGCGCAGCAGCCCGGCGGCGAGCAGTCGGACGTGTCGCTGATCGCCGCCAGTTACGCGCTCGGCTTCATGCTCGGCTGCTTCCTGGCGCCGGCCCAGGCGGCCCGCGTGGGGCTGATCCGGTCCTACGCGGGCGCGGCCGCGGTGGTGACGATATCGATCGTCGGCCTCGATCTCCTCGACGGCGCCCTCTTCTGGTCGATCATGCGTTTCATCATGGGCGCGTCGATTGCCGCGGTGCTGGCGATTTCCGATGCCTGGCTGAACGGCAATACGCCGGGCGACCTTCGCGGCCGGGTCATCGCCGCCTATTCGATCGTGCTGGGCCTCGGTTCGCTGGCGAGCCAGACGGTTTTCCTGTTCGTCGATGCCGGAACCGGCGGCTTTGCGCTGATGTTCGCCGTATTCATGAATATCGCGGTGGTCCTGGTCGCATTCACCTCGTCGCAGCCGCCTGCCCTGGAAGCAGCGGCAGAAAAGCGCTCGACAATGTTCGCAATCAGCTCCTGGATGGCCAGTGTCGCGGCCTTCGTGTCCGGTTTCGCCACGGTCAGTATCGTCTCGATCCTGCCTTTTTACCTGACCGAGCACGCGGTGTCGGGCCAGCTGGTCGCCATGTCGCTGGCGACGCTCTACCTCGGACGGCTGTTGTCGCAATGGCCCGTCGGCGCGTTGTCGGACCGCATGGATCGCCGTATCGTGATCGTCGCGCTGGCCGCGGTGGTCGCCGCGCTGATGCTGCTCATGCTCGTCATCGGCGCCCGCGAGGGCAGGATCGTCAGCGGCGCTGAGGGACCGCTGCTGCAGTTCACGGCTTTCGGCTGCATGTTCCTGCTCGGCGGGGCGATCTACCCGATCTACTCGGTCGCCTCGGCGCTCGCCTTCGATCACGCCGAGGGCCGGTCGATGATCGATATCTCCAAGTCGCTGCTGGTGATTTACTCGGTCGGTTCCATCGCCGGGCCGTTCCTGGTCATGGCGGTGAGCGAAATCATCGGCGACGACGCGCTGGCGTATTGCGTGCTGGCGGCCGCCATCGTGGTCATCGGCACCGGGCTGCTGCTCAAGGCATCGACCGAAGCCGTGGAAGAACCGGTTGCCGCGAACGTGATCATTCCCGAGAGCAGTGTCGAGATGGTGGAGGCGGCCGCCGCGCTGGTCGAGGAAGAAGCGGACGACTTAGTCCCCGTTCGTTAGCGGCATGCGATCGAAAGTGGTGCCCTCTCCGGCCTGACCCTCGGTTTTCTACTTTTCGGCAAGGATGAGACCGACCGTTTCCCTGGTTTTCGCCTGAGCCATTGTTGCGCGGGGGTTTTGTCGTCGCGTTCGCGCCAGACCGTGTAGAGACTCAGGGGTTGCGTCTTTACTGGCAGCGGCGCCGAGTCCAGTGCTTTCAACGGGCGCCTGTTGGACGATCCTACCCGCTCTGCGGGAGCTCCTCCAACGCGGAAGCGAGGTCGGGCCGTCGAGCAGGGCGTAAAGGCCCGGGATCAGCTCCTCAGAGCATGGCCTCGAGCAGACGTTCGAAGATGCGGGGGCTGACGCCTGCTGCCGAGCTGTACGGCTGTGTCATCACGAGGATCCCATACAGCACGACGCCGACCATGCAGCCGTAGAAGAACAGGAGCGCGCGTCGTGCCGCGGTGGGTGGCTTGACACAGAGCGTAATGACCGTCAGCGCGTAGCCGATGAGAGCGGCATACCAGAAGAGGGGAAGGAACGTTCCGACCGTGTCGAAGACGCGGATGTTGCGTGAGTGCTCCACCTCATCCAGCAGCCGAGCCAGCTCTGGACGACCGGCTCCCTCGAATAGCTGCACGCTCGCCCAGATCTCGTCCAGGGCCGCGCGGCCAGACAGACTCCCCGCATTCCCACCCTCGCGCAGAGCGGGCCACTGTTCCACAACCACGAACCGGAGGTAGCCTCTCAATGCTTCCATGGCCGGCTCGAAATACTCGGCATCCCGCCGTTCCATCTCGTTGTACAGCCGTATCATGGCCGAGGCTTCCGACTCCAGAGCCCCGATCATTCCGGTGTATTCCGCGGTGACGTTCGAGAACATCATCCCGATCACGACCGCATGGATCACGGAGATCCGAACGGGGATCGTATCCTCCAGCGGGCCCTCGCCTTTGCGAAAGCTCCGGGCCCAGAGCCTGTGGAAAGCGGGATACAAGGCCAGTGGCAACAGCCCGAAGAGCAGCATGGCCAGAACAGCGCCCATATAGCTCGGCAGCGAGAAAATGAACATCGGAAAATTCTCCTGTAGTCGGGGGAACATGGAGACGATTGCCGATTCTCTGTCTGCGTTTCGAGGACTTGTGCTTCGCGCGTAGTGTGGCCGAGATCGAGATTGGTGCCAATGTCCGCACGCGGTACGCCGAGCCGGCGAGACACTGAGTCCGCACTCGGACCAGCTCGCGGCAACCTCGACAAGCACGTATTCAAGGCGCCCCGTAGTTTCACCCAGCTACGGCCCTGGGCTCGGACCCGGCAAAGCGCAGGCTGATCATCCTGGGCGTACTGTTCGCTCGAGGGCAGCTGAGATCATTGCGCGAGCACATCGAGCTCGGGAGCGATGCCTCGTTTCGATGGGCGGTCTTCGTGTCACGGCAAGAGGCCCTCCGGCGTGGCCGATCGGGCTCTCCCTCACCGATGGGGAATGGCATCTTCCAACGCGCTTCGCAGCCGATCGACGTAATCAAGAGGGAACGTCCAGATGGGCGAGGATCCGTCGCGGACGAGCCCCCTCTCCGCGGGGCCCAGGTCCGTCAGCAGCGTCACCAGGACGTCGCTGCTGGCCCAGGGGCTCTTGCGGAAGTAGGCATGGCCGTTGCCCGTATCGGACTCTTCGGCCTCGGTCACGTCGACGATGTTGAGCTCCTCGGTGCTCCAGAGGAAAGCCTTCACCTCGTCGGGCATCTCGTCGGCGAAGGTCTCGCCCGTGCGCCGACGGCCGCCGAGAGACCAGCGGGACATGCCCAACGCCTTGTCCGTGCCCGAGAGGTAGATGGTCAGCCGGTCCTGGACCCGCAGCAGACCGTTCTCGATGTAGAGCCCGACGAGCTGGCGATCGACGTCGCTGCCCACCAGGACCACGTCGCCGAGCCGGTAGCGGGTGCGAATCTCCTCCCTCGTCCGGTCGTGATTCATCAGCGCGAGCTGATCGAGGGCGTTCGTGACGACCCGGGTCCCCGCGCTGTAGGCGAGCACGTGCACCCGTCGCGCGTCGGTCCGCTCCGCCAGGAGCTCGAGCAGCCGCCGGAGCCCTTGCGCCGACCAGGCCGCGGTCTCCACGTCGGCGAAGTAGGCCCAACGGCTGGGCGTCGACGGCCACGAGAACGCGATCATGGCTCCCTCGTAGCCGAGGAAGTGCCAGAGCTCTGAGGCGACGAGCAGCGGATTCTCGAAGACGACCCTGTAGCCGTGGACGTAGACGTAGACGTCCTGGACGCGTGACCTCGCCAGTCGCTCGTCGATCATCGCGGCGAAGGCGTCTGCGGCCTCGTCGGCGTCCTCCAGCAGCGCCCTCGGCGTGAAGGACGAGGACTCGAGGATGCCGAGATCACGAACGGCGGTGACCTCGAGCGGATAGCGGTCGGGTCGATTCTTGGCGAGCGAGGCGCGCCGGGCCTCCTCCCAGGTGAAGCCCTCCTTGCCGACCTCGATGCGGGCCACCCCGCCGCGAAGCGCCAGGCCCCGGTCGTTGGTGTAGAAGCGCTCGCGATCGCCCTCGCGGGCAGGCTCGCGGAGCGTGGCGTAGAGCAACGAGAAGTCCGGGAGCGACTCGATCGGGGCATCGTCCGTGAAGGGATCGAGACCCCCGTCCGCATAGACTCCGGGCGCCGGCATCAGATCGAGAGAGAGGGGCGGGCCAGCGCAGCCTGCCGTGAGCACAATCCCGGCGAAGATCCGGACGAGAGTCATCATCCCCGAAAGGATAGAGGCTTCGTTGCCGTCGATCCCGGTGTTCGAGGTCGCGTCGCCGCGGGGTGGGATCCAGCTGCCGCCCTCAGAACGCCGCCACCCGCTCGATCACCCAGAACATCGCCACCGATCCGATCGCATAGGGGAGGGCCACCTCCGCCGCCCGCGGCACCCGCACGCCGGCCGTCCTCGCCAGGGCCCACGCCGAGACCACGGCCGCGACGAAGAGCAGCTGGCCCGCCTCCACCCCGACGTTGAAGAAGAGCAGCGCCAGCGGGATCGCCTGCTCCGGCAGGCCGACCTCGCGGAGCGCCCCCGCGAACCCCAGCCCGTGGAGCAGCCCGAACGCGAAGGCCACCGTCCACGGCCAGCGCCCCGCGATTCCGGCGCGCCCCTCCCGCTCCCGAAGGATCTCCGACGCCACGAACACGACGCTCAGCGCGATGGTCGCCTCCACCGGCGGCCCCGGTACGTGCACGACGCCCAGCGTCGCCAGCGCCAGCGTCATGCTGTGCGCCACCGTGAAGGCAGTGATCGTCTCGACGATGCGCCTCCATCCGCGCACCAGCACGAGTAGCGCGAAGACGAAGAGCAGGTGGTCGACTCCCAGCACGATGTGCTCGACGCCGAGCCCGAAGTAGGTCCGCGACACCTCCCATCCGCTCGGCACGGCCTCGATCACCAGCGACGGCGAATCCGGCAGCAGGCGCCCCACCTGCGTCGACCCGTCCAGCCGGTGGATCCGCACCAGCACGTCCGTCAGCGTCGACGACAGTCCGTCGATCGCGATCGTCTCGCCGACCAGCGCCTCCGGATGCCGAACACTCGACCGCTCGACATAGCTCGCGTCGACGAAGATCCCGCTCGGCTCACCGAGGACCTGGGCAGTCTCGGGCAGCCGAAGATAGAGCCCGAGGCGCCGGTCGCCTCGGGCCGGGACCTTCCACAGCACGTCGAAGGTCTCGGCACCCGTCTGAGTCAGCTCCAGATAGGCCGGGCGAACCTCGTGCGCCGACGCCGGCGACACGGCGGCGAGCACGATGACGAGGATCGCCTGGACGAGCCGCCTCACGGCCGCGCCTCGCTGGCGTCCGGGCCGGGCCACTCGACGCTCACCCGGTAGCGGCCCACCAGCTCGTCGTAGAGCGCCTCGAGTGCCGCCTCGCGCCGCTCGCCCTCCCATTCGCTGCGCACGCGATCGCGCACCTCGGCGAGCGACGGGAGCCGGCCCGCCTCGCGCGCATCGACGATCACCAGATGGGCTCCGTAGCCGGACTCGATCGGACCCTCCCAGTCGCCCGGCGGCAGATCGGTCAGCGTCGCCGCGAACCGTCTTCCGAAGAGGCCCGCGATCTCGCGCTCGCTGACGTCCGCGTAGGCATGCTCGAGGAGGGTGGGCTCTCCCAACGCGCTCGCATCCACGGACGGGTTGCCGCGAAGCAGCGTCTGCAGGTCCCGCGCCTCGTCTGCGAGCGCCTCGCCCCGCTCCGGCCCGAGGTAGACCTGTCGGAACGAGAGACGGGGATCCACGCGGAACGCGTCGGGGTTCGCCTCGAGGTAGGCCCGGAGGTCGTCCTCCGACGGCGCCACCATCGCGGCGACGTTCCCGGCCATGAACTCGAGCTTCTGGCGCAGACGCCGGCGCAGCACCGCGTCGTTGCGGTCGAGGCCCAGGCTCACCGCCTCGCGATAGGCCGCCTCTTCGCGTACCCAGTCGTCGACGAGCCCCTCGAGCTCCGTCTGGGTCGGCGGGCGCTGCCAGGTGCGTGTGAAGAGCGCCACCAGCTGCTCGATCTTCCCGGCCCTGACGACGATCTCGTCCTCCCGCGGCGTCTCGTCATTCGACGCGAGCGAGAACACCACGAAGAGCAGGCTGCCCAACACGAAGAAGTGCAGCAGCGGCTCCGTCAGGACGCGCCGGAACATCGGACTCACTTCTGGGGCGTATACCAGATCGGCGAGGTGTAGGCGCGCTCCTGGCCTGTCAACACCGAATCCTCGGGTTGTGCGTTCTCAATATTCGTCCGGCTTGATTTGATTGGACTTTCCGGCCCTGCCCTCTTTCTCCATCCGCCGATGATACACCCGACCAGGTCCTGGATTCAGACTCGATCCGGCCCACACGATCGAGCACCATCCGGCTCCCCGTGCACACCCTGGTCCGTTTCGCAGCGCTGCTCCCTCACCGCATCCTAGCCTTCTTCCGAAACCGCGAGGAGCAAGCGATCCTCAACCGAGCTCTGCAACAACCACTCGCGGTGTACGCCCAGAAACGACCCAGACCGAAGCTCTCCCCGCTGGATCGTGCGTTCGGGATCATGCTCTCCCATCTATGGCCGCGCTGGAAGGATCATCTCGTCGTCGTTCGTCCCGAGACCGTCGTCCGATGGCATCGCGATGGGTTCCGGAAGTACTGGCGATCGATTTCAACACCAGGCCCTGGCCGACCCCCGATCTCGGAGGAAACGAAGGCCCTCATCATCCGGATGGCGACCGAGAACTGCTGGCGCGCGCGGAAGATCCAGGCCGAGCTGATGGAGCTCGGGGGACCCGGCAGCTGCGCGAGACGTTCCCGGACGCACCCACCCATCGCTACCCGATCTGCGATGACGACGCGCGGCCGACGCAGTCGCACGCGCTTCGCCAGCTTCGCTGGCTCGCGATTTTCTCGACCGCCGTCACGAGCGCGATCAAGAGCTTCGAGATCGACCCGAAACGGACAGCCTTCCGCAGCCCATGGCAGAACGGAACTGCGGAGCGTGTCGTCGGAACCATCCGACGAGAACTCCTCGACCACGTCGTCGTCCTGAACGAGGACCACTTACGACGGCTCCTCCGCGAATACGTCGACTACTCCAACG
>Ga0055476_10000444_pt1 | contig 10922 bp, 9 predicted proteins | sample Muzzi_CordC_D2_FD_57682 | JGI IMG/M metagenome (GOLD analysis project Ga0055476, IMG submission 57682) | Wetland microbial communities from San Francisco Bay, California, USA, that impact long-term carbon sequestration - Muzzi_CordC_D2 | ecosystem: Environmental > Aquatic > Marine > Wetlands ... | reverse complement strand
TATCTGGCTGCGAATCGCGCGCTGCTGTCGATCGAGCATGCGGAGCCGCGGCGCTTCGTTCCGGTTCCTTTCGACGTTCGCGAGCGCGCTTACGCGGCCAGCCCGGCGTTTCGCGAACTCCGCCCGGTGCTCGAGGGTCCGAGCTGGGCGCGCGGCGTGAGCTGCCGGATCGACCGCGTCTGCAATGACATCGCTGCGGGCTATTTCCGATGGCTGATGCGGGAGGCCGCCGCCGAGGCGGGACATCGAGATTCGGCGGCCGAGCTCGACGGCTTCTTCGCGCGCGTCGCCGCCGAACTCGACGCGGCCTGCCGGTCGGGCGAACTGCCGTGCAAGCGTTCGGCGACGAGCTTTCTCCACCCGGTCGCCGCAACCTATCTCCCCCACCTCGGCGATTCGCTGCGACGCGTGGTCCGCACCGCGTTGTCGAGCGGCGATCCGTTCGTATGGGACTCCGCGGCGGATTCCCCGCTCGAGCCGCCGCGAGTGCGGCGCCTGTTCGACGCGGTCGCCAACCGCCGTCCGGATCGGACCGGCAACGGGCGAGTGCGGGTTCGCGGGCGCGCGGTTGCGCTCGACGACCCCGTCGTGCGCGCGCAGTTGAAGACCACGCACGGGCGCGTCGACTCCGAGACGAACGAGGTCGTCGTGGCGACCGGTTCGCCGGGAGGGCGCGGCGTCGCGTTCGCGTTCGAAATCGACAAGTGGACCCGCAATTTCGGCCTCGCTGCGCCCATGCTCCGGGTCGAACGCGCGTCGGGGGCGTCGCACGAGATTCCGCTGCTGTCGGCCGTTCGGAGCCCGCTCACGCTCGCCGGCGTGCAGGTCGAGATCGCGGCCTTCGAGGAGACGCGTCCCGAAGATCCCCGTCGCCGAATCGCGCGGACGCTGCTTTGGCGCTCGCACCCGCCGCTGTACTTGGCTCTCACCGCCGCCGGCCTGCTGGCTGCGGTGGCGTTGGTTTGGCCGCGCCGCCGCGATCGTTGCTGCGATCCCGCGATCGGAGTGATCTTGATGTTGCTCGGCTGGGCGATCGCTCGCCTCGCGCTGCTCGTTCTCGTCGACGCGTCGTCGTTTCCCGCACGCAGCAGCCGTTACGTCTATCCCGCCTTGGCACCGTACGCCTGTGCGATGCTGCTGCTCGTGGAGCAGGGGGTGCGGAACCTGCGCGCGTCGCGCGCGCCGCGCGCAGCGTTCGCGCGCGCCGGTTCTAGCGGCGGCGACCGCGCGCAGTGTGCGAGCTAGACTCATCGCGCCAACGCGCTGCCCTCTAGAAGTCGTCGCGGCAGCCGGTACACACCCGCCGAGCACGCGTCGCCACGGGCACTCGAGCACACGAGGGAGCTTTCGGACGATGGACGGAAACACACCGATTCTGGTCGGCGGCGCGCAACTGCTGCAGCGTGATGCGGACCCGGCCGAGGCGCTCGAGCCGATCGCGATGCTCGAGCGGGTTTCGCGCGAGGCGGCGGAGATCGCCGGCGCCGGTGCGCGATTGCTGGCCGATGCGGACACGGTCGCGGTGGTCGACGTCGCTGCATGGGGTGCCGCGAACGCCCCCCGCCTGCTCGCCGAGAAGGTCCTTGCATCCCCCGCGCACGAATTCGTGACCGGGATCGGCGGCGAGACTCCGCTGGTGCTCGTGAACGAACTCGCCAATCGGATCGCGGCCGGCGACAGCCATGTCGCCCTCGTCGCGGGTTGCAACAACCTCAAGACCCTCCGGAGCGCCGCGAAGGCCGGCGTCGAGTTGAAGTGGCAGGGCGGCGGCAGTGGCGAGCCCGTCATGATCGGATCGCGTCGGCTCGGCAACAACGAGATGGAGCAGCAATACGGCCTGTCTTCGCCGACCTCCGTCTATCCGATCTTCGAGAACGCGCTGCGAGCGCATCGCGGTCTCGATCTCGAGGCTCACCGCGCCCGCCTGGGCGCGCTCATGCACCGCTTCACCGAGGTGGCCGCGAAGAATCCGTACGCGTGGTTCCCGACGGTGCGAAGCGCCGCGGAGCTCACCACTGCGACTGCGAACAACCGGATGATCGCGTTCCCGTACACCAAGTACCTGAATGCGATGCTCGACACCGATCAGGCCGCCGGCGTGTTGATGACGTCGGTCGCTGCGGCGCGCAGGCACGGGATTCCGGAGGATCGCTGGATCTATTGGTGGGGCGGGGCTCACGCGGAAGAGCGCGCGTGGTGCGCCTCCGAGCGACCGGATTTCGCGGAGTCGGCGGCGCTGCGCAGGACGGCGCGGGCTGCGCTGGTGAACGCCGGCGTCGACATCGGCGACATCGACCTGATCGACTTCTACAGCTGTTTTCCGGTTGCGGTGGAGATGGCTTGCGAAATGCTCGGGCTCGACGAGGCCGACCCCCGAGGTCTGACGCTGACCGGCGGCCTTCCGTACGGCGGTGGCCCGGGCAACAACTACACGCTGCACTCGCTCGCGACGGCCCTGGACCGGTTGCGCGCCGGCGGAGGGCGGCGAGCGCTCGTGACCGGCAACGGCTGGTATCTGACGAAGCACTCGGCGACCGTGTTGTCGTCGGAGCCGAAATCCGGCGACTTCGTCCCCGCGGCCGAGGTGGACGTCCGCAGCGAACCCGACCCCGTGGTGCCGCGGGAAGCGGCCGACGGCGCGGCCGTCGTGGAGACCTATACGGTTCTCTATGGACGGGACGGTGCGCCCGAGCGGGGGATCGTCATCGGGCGCCTCGACGACGACGGCGCCCGTTTCATTGCGAACACGCCTTTCGACCGCGACTGCCTGGAAAGGTTCGTCGAAATCGAGAACGTCGGACGCCGCGGCAAGGTCCGGGTCCGAGACCGGTCGAACCGTTTCGAACCGGACTAGAACCCATCTCATCGACCGCGACCGAGTCGGACGTCCGAATTCGGTCCGAGATCAAGACGCGAAATCGCAGCCATCGCGGCGGCTACGGCGCGATTTCGCAACGCGGGGATCGCGCCGAAGGCGGATGCCTCTCGACCGGGGGGCGATGCGGTCGCTTCTAGTAACGCGGCACCTCGGGATCGATTTCCCGTGACCACGCATCGATGCCGCCGGCCACGTTGAAGACGTTGGTGAAGCCCAGGTCGGCGAAGTGCTCGGCGGCTGCTTGCGATCGGCCGCCCTTGTGGCAGTGGAACACCAGCGGGGTCTCCTTCGGAAGGGATTCGAGGCGCTGGGCCACCACTTCGTTGATCAGCGTCGCACCCGGAATGCTCGCGGTCGCACGCTCTTCGGGAGTGCGCACGTCGATGAACTCGAACGACTCGCCCGCATCGAGTCTGGATTTCAGGTCCTTCACCGACATCTGCTGCACGCGTTGCGGTGCGTGGGGCAGGTGTACCTGGAAGCCGGAGCCGTTCGGTGTTTCGGCGACGTCGATGCGCGCCTCTTGCGCGCGCGCCGCGGAGGCGCGGTCGATGTGGATGGTGATTCCGTCTGCGAGTACTTCGAACGAGCCGTCCGCGACGGGCGCCATGAAGAGGGAACTGCGATAGCGCGCATCCACGCCGAGGTGCAGGCCCTGGTCCGCCGGCGCTCCGGCGGTCGCCTGCGTGAGCGCCTTCACGGCAGCTTCGCTGACGTGGATCTCCGGCGCCTCGACGTCCGAGAGGTCGATGCCGAGCATCTGCGCGAGCTCGCCCGTGGCGTCGATCTCCTTGATGATGTCGCAGCCGCCGACGAACTCTCCGCGGACGTAGAGCTGGGGGATGGTCGGCCACGACGAAAACTCCTTGATCCCCTCGCGAACGTTCGAATCCGACAGCACGTCGAAGGTCTCGTAGGCGGGAAGGTGCGAGTCGAGGATCTTCACGACGGTCGCCGAGAAGCCGCACTGCGGCTGATTGCGGTTGCCCTTCATGAAGAGCAACACCTCGTTGTTCTCGGTCAAACTGGTGATCAGGTCGCGGGTCGTCTGGTCGAGGGGCATGCGGGTCTCCTTCTCGGACGGGAAATTCGCAGCGGGATGCGCCGACCGGGCATCCGTCGCTCGCACTCCGGAAATCGGAACGCTCAGCGTAGCGCAGGGGCGGAACGCGATCCGCGCCCCCGGGAGCATCAACGGCGCCAGAGGCTCGCGAGCCACGGCTGTTGCGCATGCGGCAGCCCGGGAGGGCGGTAGTAGTGCCGGACGGCTTCGAAACCCGCCGCGGTCACGAAGGCGCTCCAGGCGTCGAGATCGTGGTAGACGGCGTATCGATCGCCGTGCCAGCCCTCGCTGTTCTCGCCGCGCGGGTTCGACGTGAACAGCACGCCGCCGGGTCGCAGCGCGGCGCGCAATTCGCCGAGCACACGCGGGAGTTCGCGGCGCGGCACGTGGAACAGCGACGCGTTCGCGAACACGCCGTCGAAGCGATCGGCGGGCAGGGCGAGCGCGAGGAAGTTCTGGTGCAGCACCTCGCAGCCGCTGTAGTCGCGGGCCATTCGAACGAATGCTTCCGAGCCGTCGAGTCCGACGGCTTCGTGCCCGAGCGAGCGGAATGTGGCGAGATCGCGCCCCGGACCGCAGCCGAAGTCGAGGATCGTGTGGGGGCCGTCGCCCGCGATTTCGTGCAGCAACGCCGCGATGTTCTGTGTCACGTCGTGGTCGCGGGTTCCGCGCCAGAACGACTCTGCCGACCCTTCGTAGTGAGCGAGCGTGGTGCGGGAGATCTCGTCGAGGTCCGTGGCGTCTTGTCGAGGCATCGCCGCGCGATGATGCGTCAGCGCGGCTTCGGGTCAAGGCGGTCGATTTCGTTCCGCGAGATCTCGCGCGCCGCTCGTGCCGCTTCGAGGCCTCGCGCGCAGCTGCGTGCTACACGAACTGCAGACACGCGCGAGCGAGCGAACCATGAGGAGGAGTCATGCGGGAATACTGCCGGGTCGAGCGAGACGGGCACGTGACGACGGTGACGATCGATCGCCCCGAAGTGATGAACTCACTGCACCCGATGGCGAACACCGAACTCGCGGAGGTGTTCGATGAGTTCTGCGAAGACGACGATCAGTGGATCGCGATCATCACCGGCGCGGGCGAGCGCGCGTTCTCGGCGGGCAATGACCTCAAGTACCAGGCTGCGGGTGGCGGCGAGCTCGGCACGGCGCCGAAGGGCTTCGGAGGCCTGACCGGGCGCTACGACAACTGGAAGCCCGTGATCGCCGCCGTCAACGGCGTCGCGATGGGCGGAGGCTTCGAGATCGCGCTCGCGTGCGACCTGATCATCGCCTCCGAGAACGCGCTGTTCGCGCTGCCCGAGCCGCGCGTCGGTCTTGCGGCTCTCGCGGGCGGGATGCAGCGCTTGCCGCAACAGATCGGGCTCAAGCGCGCGATGGGGATGCTGCTCACCGGCCGCCGGGTGTCGGCGCGCGAGGGTTTCGAGCTCGGTTTCGTGAACGAAGTGGTGCCTCCGGGTGAGCTGATGGCGGCCGCACGGCGTTGGGCCGACGAGATCGCCGAGTGCGCACCGCTCAGTGTGCGCGCAACCAAGCAGTGCGCGATGGCGAGCCTCGACGGTGGCTCCATCGCCGAGCTGATGAGTCGCCGCTACGACCAGCTCTACTCGATGCTGAAGAGCGAAGACTTCATCGAGGGGCCGCGCGCATTCGCGGAGAAGCGCGCGCCGAACTGGAAGGGGCGGTAGTCCGCTGGACCGCCGCTCTCGACGAGCCGTGAGCTAGGAGGCTCTCCGGGTGCGTTCCTGGGAAACGCTCGACTCGGCGGATTCGCCCGACGGTCGCCTCGAGCTGCGTCGCCGTGGCGAGAGCGACTTCCTGATCACGGTCGCGGGCCGCGTGCTGATGAACAGCGCCGCGCGGCGCTCGGAAGAGGCGCTCGCGCGCGAGGTCTGTGCGCGGCTGCCGGGTCGGCAGGCCCCGCGCGTCCTCGTCGGCGGGCTCGGAATGGGGCTCACGTTGCGCGCGGCACTCGACGCCTTGCCCGGCGACGCCCGAGTCGTGGTCGCCGAGCTGAATCCGATCGTGGTCGACTGGTGCCGCGGACCGCTCGGCGCGGTGAACGCGCGGGCGGTCGAAGACCCGCGCGTCGAAATCGTGATCGAGGATGTGGCCGAGCTGATTCGCGCTGCGCGGGCGCAGCGCTTCGACGCGATCGCGATCGATCTCTACGAAGGCCCGAGCGGCAGTCGCGGGGGCGACGAGCCGTTCTACGGCCGGCGCGCGCTCGCGGAGACGCGCGCGGCGCTGGTGTCGGGCGGCGTCTTCGGCGTCTGGGCCGAGCGCCCCGATCCGGGCTTCGAGAAGCGGCTGCGGGCCGCAGGCTTCGCCTTCGAGAGTTCGCGACCGGGTCGCGGCGGCCTGCGCCACGTGGTCTACATCGCGGTACTCGATCGGTGAAGGCGTTGCTCGCGCTGCTGGCGCTGCTCGTCTCCGGCGGGGCGATCTTCTTCTACGTGCCGCCGCACAGCTGGGTCTGGCTGCAGCCGGTCGCGTGGGTCCCGGCATTCTTCGTCATTGCACGGCTCCAGGGGCTGCGCGCGTTCCTGGCCGGCTGGCTCGTCGGAGCGCTGACGATCTTCGTGGGGTACTTCTGGATCGCGGCGACCGTGGAGCGTTTCAGCAGTATTCCACCCGCAGGCGCGTGGCTGGTCGCGCTCGCTTTCGCGCTGGCGAGCGGTTTCTACCTCGCGATCTTCGCGTGGGGATTCGACCCGATCCGGCGTGCTTCGGGGCGCTGGTGGCCTGCGGGGATCGCGGTCTGGTTCACCGCCCTCGAGTTCCTGAATCCGCAGCTCTTCCCGCACTTCCAGGGCTCGGTGTGGTACCAGCAGCCGAGGTTGTTCCTCGTCACCACGATCACCGGAACTTCGGGCGTCACGTTCCTGGTGATCTTCTGCAATGCCGTGCTTCTCCAGGCGTTCGAGGCGTGGAGCGATCGGGACCGCGGCGATCGCGCGGCCTGCGCCGCGAATTCCGCGGTGTTGACCGTGTTGCTTCTCTTCGCGATGGGGGTGTCGACACTGCGGCTGGATCGCATCGATACGCTCGAGGCTTCGGCCGATTCGCTGCGCGTTGCGCTCGTCCAGCCCAACCACGATGTTTCGCGCCGGCGCGAAATGCGCCGGCTGGGACCGGACGCATTCGCGAACGACCTGGTCGCGATGTCGCGGAAGGCCCTTCGGGAGCACCCGGGCATCGAGGTCTTCGTCTGGCCCGAGGGGGCGCTCGTCGGCGATCCCGGCGCCGAGCACAATCGCGCGGTGCTCGATTTCGCTCGCGACGCGCGGGTCGAAGTCTGGACCGGGGCGAATGTCCGCCCAGCCGATTCCGAGGGCGACCGTCGCACCCGAAATTCCGCATACCGAATCGATCGCCACGGCGCGGTCGACGCGCGTTACGACAAGAACATCCTGGTGCCGTTCGGCGAAACCATGCCGCTCGCGGAACGTTTCCCGGTATTGCGCGGAATTCGCGGACCGGGCGATTTTGCGCGCGGCGATGCGCTTCCGATCTACGCCGGCGAACGCGCGCGATTCGCGTTCCTGATCTGCTACGAAGCGATTCACTCCGGCTACGTACGCGAAGCCGTGTTGCAGGATCCGGAGCTGCTCGTGAACCTGACGTTCGACGGCTGGTACGGCGATACCACGGAGCCCCACACGCACCTCATGCTCGCGGCCGTACAGTCCGCGCAATACGGCTTGCCGCTGTTGCGCGGCACGACCACGGGGATCAGCGCGACCGTCGATGCGCGCGGGCTCATCACCGGGCGGACGGGCGTCTTCACGCGCGAAGTGCTGGTTGCCGACGTGCCGAAGGTGCGGCTCCCGACCTTCTACGCCCGCGCGGGCGACTGGCTGCCGTGGAGTTGCAGCGTGCTGGCGCTCGGCCTGTTGCTGCGCTCCCGACGCGGCGATCCCCGGAATTGACGCGACCCGCAAGACGGCCTTTCCTGTCGCGGTGAACGGAGACACGATCGCAGCCGAAGCGGCACGCTCGCAAGGTGCGGCGACGGACGTCCGCGCGTTCTGCATCCGTCTGCTCGCGAGCGGCGACCTGGCCGCGAAGCTCGCGCCTCCGACGCGGTCCGACGGTTCGTTGCTGGCGGATGCGGAGCCCGGTCCGCCGCTACGGATCGAGCAGCCGGTGCGCGCCGTCGGGCTCGAGCTCGCCGCCGGTGCGCCGCCGCTGCCGCGGCCCGGAGAGCTGACATCGCCCGCGGCGCGCGCGAGCTGTCTGGCGCGTTTCGCGCATCACGAATTGATGGCCGCGGAGCTGTTCGCATGGGCGTTGCTGCGTTGGCCGGAATCGCCGGCCGAGTTGCGACGCGGCTGGCTGCTGGCCCTTCGCGACGAGCAGAAGCACTGCGGGCTCTACCTGGGTCGGCTCGCCGCGCACGGATCGAAACTCGAAGATCACGTCCTCTCGCCCTATTTCTGGAACCAGGCGTCGGCGATCGCGGCGTCCCCTCACGGTCCGCGCGCGTTCCTGTCCGCCATGGGACTCACTTTCGAACAGGCGAATCTCGATTTCTCGTTGCTCTATCGCGATGCATTTCGCGAAGCCGGCGACGAAGCGAGCGCGCGCGTCTGCCAGCGGGTCCACGATGAGGAGGTGGGGCACGTCGCGCTGGCTGCGCGCTGGCTGCTGCGGCTGTCCGACCCCGATCGGAGCGAGATCGAGCGCTACCGCGAAACCGTGCCGTTCCCGCTCTCGGCGGCGCGCGCGAAGGCGCGGCGCTTCGACGTCGCGGCGAGGCGTCGCGCGGGTCTCGGGGAGGAGTTCATCGACTACGTGCGTTCCGCGCGCTCGACGCAGGAGACCCGGCCGCGTCACCTGCGCGAATCGTGACCGAACCGCTGCGGCTGTTTCCGAACGTCGCTGCGGAGGAGGGCGACGCGCGCGACGACCGCCGTAGCGATCCGTGGCGGTCGGCGGTGGCGGGACTGTGGCGGCGGCTGTTCGCCGCCGAAACCCGCTGGCTCGAAGGGGTCGAGATCCCGGCCGACTTCGCTGCGGCGACGGAAGAACGCGCGGTATTCGCTTGGCTCGAAGCCGACGCCGCGCTGACGGCGTGGCTGAACACGGACTCCGCGCTCGAGCGCGCCGGGGCGGCCGGCTGTCGTCTCACGGGGGCGACCCCGGCGGTGGTGCGGCGGGTTCACGACAAGGCCTTCGCGTTCGAGGCGGCGCGTGAAGCAGGACTGCTGCCGGCGGAGCTGGCGGAGACGATCGCGGTATTCGATCCGGAACGGCTCCGCGATCCGGATGCGGGAGTCGCCGCCATTTCAGCCGCGCTCGACCGCTGGCCGGCCTGGGCGCGCGAACGCTTCACGCTCAAGCCCCGCTTCGGGAGCAGCGGGCGCGGGCGTGCGGCGGGGCGGGACGGTCGCGCGGACGAGCCCGCGCTGCGGCGGGCGCTGCCGCGTCTGGCCGAACGCGGCGGTGCGATGCTCGAGCCGTGGCTCGATCGCAGCGAAGATCTGTCCGCTTCGTTGTGGCTCGGCGAAGACGGCGCGTTGCACCTGCTCGGGACCAGCGAACAGCTGCTGGCGCCGTCGGGCCTCTACCGCGGCCAGCGCGGCAGCGTCGATTCGAAGGGGCGGGTGACATCCGGCAGCGAACGCGACGAGGCGCTGCGCGAGGCCGCGGTCGCGGTTGCCGGCCGCGCTGCGCGGGAGGGCTTCTTCGGTCCGTGCGGCCTCGACGCATTCGAGTTTCGCACGGCCGAAGGTGCCGCCGTCTTCCGGCCGGTCGTCGAATGGAACGCACGCTTTACGCTCGGCACGGTCGTGATCGGCCTGTTGAAACGCGCTCGGCGAAGAATCCGCTCGCACTTCTCGCCTCACCCGGAGCAGCGCCTCGCCTTCCACTTCGCGCTCGACGCTCCGGCGGGCGGCTGGCCTGCGAGCGACTCGTCGCTGTTCGTGTTGCGCTACGCGGAGCCCGATGCGCTCGTGCAGCCCGCGTTGGCGGTCGCGCGCGATCGGGCGACGCTCGACGCGAGGCTCGGCCCGGATTCGAGCTGACGGTCGTTTCGGCGCCTCGGGCGGATCAGTAGCAGCGCGGATTCCGGCCGGCCGCACGGGCCGCTTCGAACTCGGGCAGGGCCTGCGGGATGCGCTTTTCGAGCTCCGAGATGCGCGTGGCGCTCGAAGGATGTGTGGACAACAGTTCGGGCGGCTTCCCGCCACCCGAACGCGCCATGTGCTGCCACAGCGTCACGCTCGCGCGCGGATCGAAGCCCGCGCGGGCCATCAGGTCGAGTCCGAGCAGATCGGCTTCGCTCTCCTGCTTGCGGCTGAACGGCAGCAGCACCCCGACCTGGGTGCCGAGGCCGAGCACCGCGAGAGCGGTGTCGCGCGTGGGCGAGGGCGGCCCGGCCATGCTCTCGACGACCTGGAGGCCGGACTGGGCCACGAAGGTGGTCGAGGCGCGCTCGTTGCCGTGCTCGGCGAGCACGTGCGCGATCTCGTGCCCGATCACCGCAGCGAGCTCGTCCTGACTGGTGGCGACCTTCAGCAGCCCCGTGTGAACGCCGATCTTGCCGCCGGGCAGTGCGAAGGCGTTGGCGCTGTCGTCCTCGAAGACCGTCACTTCCCAGCTCGGCGGAGCGTTCTTCGCCCGGACCTGGGCGGTGACGGCGTTGCACACGCACGTCACGCGCCGGATCGCTTCCGAATTCCCCGACTGCGGGAGCTGCTCCTTCATCTGCGAGTACGCTTCGATGCCCATCTTGTCCATCTCGGCTGCGGGGAACAGCGTCAGCTGGGTGCGGCCGAGGGGCGAAGTCTTGAGCGGTGACATGTCCGCGCACGCGAGCAGCGAGAAGGCGAGGACGCCGAGAGCGAGACGGTGAACCATTCGCGGAACCTCATCGTGGTGACTTCGACGGGCAAGGGTAGCGTCGAGACGTCGCGACGCTGGCTTTTTGCGGGTCGGCAGCGGGCGCTACCGTTGTCCTCTCGAGGAGTTC
>Ga0055476_10000443_pt1 | contig 10923 bp, 8 predicted proteins | sample Muzzi_CordC_D2_FD_57682 | JGI IMG/M metagenome (GOLD analysis project Ga0055476, IMG submission 57682) | Wetland microbial communities from San Francisco Bay, California, USA, that impact long-term carbon sequestration - Muzzi_CordC_D2 | ecosystem: Environmental > Aquatic > Marine > Wetlands ... | reverse complement strand
CGTGTTTCGTGCTGTGCGCCGCGAAAGGCATCGATACCGTCGTGACGCGGATACCGGGCGGGGCGTCGGTCGGCCACCGGAGCGCGCGCGCCGCGATTGCGGCGGGCTGCATCGCGCTCGCGTGGTTCCCGGTCAACGGTCCGCATTTCGTGCGTTGGTTCGAATCGGGCGCGCTGATCGTCGACAAGGACCACAGCCTCGTTCGACGCGGACTGCGCATCCGCGAGCGGACGCCCGAGGAGACGCGGATCGGAGTGATGGCCGCGGGGGCGGTGCCGTACTTCGCGCGACGCTTCTCGATCGACATGCTCGGAAAGTCCGACGCGGTCATCGCGCATTCGCCGCCCGTCGATCCGGACGTCTTCTACCCGGGACACACGAAATGGGACTACCGCTACAGCCTCGGTGAGCTGCGGCCCGACCTGATCGTGCAGCTCGCGGTGATTCTCGAACGGGACCGCGGCTACGTGAAGGACCTGGGGTACGTGCGGGCTCCGCGCTCGCTCGGTTCGTACATGACGCGCGAACTCGGGCAGCGTCTGTCGCCGCCCGGGGCGACTGAATGAATTCGGCGGGTGACGAAGCTACTCGCCGCCCATCCGTCGGATGCGTTGCATCGCGCGTGGGTGACGCCAGCCGAGGAACCAACCCATCACTGCGACGCCCACCACCGCCCCGAGCCAGAGGTGCATCTGCGGCATCCCGGCGGCCGAGGCGCGAGCACTCGCGAGCACGCAGCCTACGATGAGCAGGCTCGCCGCGACCCACGGGCGGTACCAGTTCGCTGCAGAGGCTTCGACCTGACGCATCAAGCGGATGCCGAGCGACCCCGCCAGGGTCCAGGCCGCGAAGTGGATCACGTTGTAGGCGAGAGCCGCCCCCGGCGCATCGGTGACCGAAACGGCGGCCTCCGGACCCGCCAGGATCAGCGTTCCGAGCACCGATGGGGTCTGCAGCGGGGCGCCCGCGAGCAGGTCGCGGGCGAAGAAGACGAGGACGACCGCGCCGCCGCCGAGAATTCCCGCCTCGATACCGGACGGAAGGACGGGGCGTGCTCCGGTCGGCTCGTTGCTCGAGGGAACCGGCGATATCGGTGAATTCATTGTTTTCGACCTCTCGTTCGTACATCGGCAGGAACCCGGCGTGCGATGAGCGGCCGTGTCCCGATCAGTCGAAGCGGATGCGCTCCATTTGCCTGGGAACGACCGCAGGGAAATGCAGCCGGGTTTCGAGCGCCTCGCGCAGCGCTTCCGATGCCTCCGGCTCGCCGTGGACCACGAAGGTGATGTCGGGCTTGCGCGCGACGCTGCCCGCCCAGGCCACGAGTTCGTCGCGGTCGGCGTGAACCGACAGCGCCGTGAGGTTTGCAATCTCCGCTCGAACCGGGATGTAGCGTCCGAGCATCTTGAGCGTGCGCGCGCCCTCGAGCAGGTGCCGCCCGCGCGTGCCGGCGGCCTGATAGCCCGCGAGGATCACGGAGTTCCGGGGATCGGGGAGACGCGCTGCGAGGTGGTGCAGCACGCGACCGCCGGTCGCCATGCCCGATGCCGAGATCACGATCGCGGCCTCGCTGCTCGCGGTCAGCTTCTTCGAGTCTTCGACGTCGCGCACCTCGACGAGCTGTCCGGCCGAGAACGGCTGCTCCTTGCCGTGGAGCTCGGGCCGGATCTCCTCCCAACCCTGCTCGATGGCGAGGCGGTAGGTCTTCAGTGCGCTGAGCGCCATCGGGCTGTCTACGTAGATGGGCGTTTCCGGGATGCGTCCTTCCCGAACGAGCTGGTCGAGCAGCCGCAGCAGCACCTCGGTGCGGTCGACGGCGAAGGCGGGGATCAGCACCACGCCGCCGTTGCCGATCGTTCGCGATATCGAATCCGCGAAGCGTTCGACGACCCGCTCGTCTTCGTGCTCCCGGTTGCCGTAGGTCGACTCGATGATGAGAAAATCCGCGTCGGGCGGAGGCTCGGGTGGGCGAAGCAATGGGTGATCCGGGCGGCCGAGATCGCCGCTGAAGACCAGGCGGGTGCTCTTGCGGCCGCCGGTCGCGCCGTCGAGCTCGACCGACACGATCGACGAACCCAGAATGTGCCCGGCGAAGTGGAATTGGATCTCGATACCACTCGCGACCTCACGCGGTTGGTGGAACGGCACGGTCTCGAACAGCTCGAGCACTCCGGCGGCGTGCTCCTGCGTGTAGAGGGGAAGCGCGGGCTCGTGCTTCGAGTAGCCGTGTTTGTTCGCGTATTCGGCGTCCCGCTCCTGGATGAACGCGCTGTCGGCGAGAATCACCCTGCAGAGCTCGCGAGTGCCGAGCGTGCAGAGAACGCGACCGCGAAAGCCTGATTTGAAGAGTGCGGGCAGGTAGCCGCAGTGGTCGAGGTGGGCGTGGGTGAGCACCACGGCGTCGATCGTGTCCGGGGCGACCGGAAAGCGTTCCCAATTTCGCAAGCGCAGATCCTTCAGGCCCTGGAAGAGCCCGCAGTCGATCAGTACGCCGGCGGTCGAGGTTTCCAGCAGGAATCGGCTGCCCGAGACCGTGCCGGCCCCGCCGAGGAAGCGAATGATCGGGGCGCGCGGTCGTCGCGGCTCTCCCATCGATCAGTACCCGAACTCGAAGATGTCGAAGTGCGCCCGTGCGTAGTCTTCGGCGAAGCGGAGGTGGGCTTCGCTGCGGGCATGGATCTCGATCAGCGGTTCGTCGCGCCCGACGACGTCGCCCGGTTTGCGGAGCACCCATAGTCCGGCTGCGGGGTGCGCGGGCGCACCGGCGAGCTTCGCGAGTGCGTTGATCTGCTGGCAGTCGAGACTGCGCAGGCGACCGTCTCGCGGCGAGAGGATCTCGCCGCGCAGCGGCGCTTCGACGGGGAACTCGCGGCGTCCCTGGAGGTCGACGATCTCGTCGAATTTTCGCGCCGCCCGGCCGGAGTCGAGCGCCTCACGCGCGGCGACGTAGCCCTCGGAAGGGCCGACTGCGCCGACGGATTCGAGGATGCGTGCGGCGAGGAACAGCGACTTCTCGCGCAGGTCGACGGGGGCATCCGCGTCGCGGTTCAGCACCGCGAGGACGTCGATCGCCTCGAGGCGCGGCCCGATGCCGCGGCCGATCGGTCCGGTCGAGTCCGTCACGAGTACGTCGAGGTCGAGTCCGATTGCTTCTGCAATGGCCTCGAACCGGGCGCCGAGGGCGTTCGCTTCGGTGTGCGAGTGCACCTTCGCCGTTCGTCCCGTCGGGATGTCGATCACCGCGAAGGTCGAGCCCGCGGCCATCTTCTTGCTCATGATCGATGCGATCATCTGGGCTTCGGTGTCGATTCCCATCGGCCGCTCGACGGTGATCAACACGTCGTCGGCGGGCGCGAGATCGAGTGCGCCGCCCCATGCGATGCAACCGCCGGCTCGGTCGACGGCGTCGTACATGCGCTCGCGGCCGAGAGCGACGTCGGCCAGCACTCCCATGGTATCCGCGGTTCCCGCCGGACTCGTGATCGCGCGTGAAGAGGTCTTCGGGATCTTCACGCCGAGAGATGCGACGATCGGAACCAGGATCATGGTGGTGCGGTTGCCGGGGATCCCGCCGATGCAGTGCTTGTCTGCGATCGGGCCGTCTCCGAAGTCGAGGCGATTGCCGCACGCGATCATCGCGCGCGTGAAGTCCGCGAGCTCCTCGAGGTCCAGGCGTCGCAGCGCGCACGCCAGGACGAACATCGACAGCTCGACCTTCGAATAGCGGCGCTGGGCGACGTCTCGCAGGATCGCGTCGAATTCCGAGCGGGTCAGTCGGCCGCCCGCGAGCTTGTTGCGGACGCGCGCGATGCTCTCGGGTGGTGCTGCGAGCGTCGCCTCGGCCGGGCTGCCGGAAGGCAGCCCGAGATCCATGAAGGCGGATTCCGACAGTCCGATTTCATTCTCGGAGATCAGATCGTCGTGGCAGAAGTTCAACACCCCCTGGATCTCGCGTGTCTTGCCGGATTCGGGATCGCTCCCGATCACCCGCACGCGATCGAGCGGCTGCAAGCCCAATGCGCCGCGTGTCACGGCGCGCTGATGCAGGAAGATCACGTGCTCGCTGTGGGTGTCGATGGCGATGCGGGTCAGTCGGAACACGCCGGAGTCTTCCGTTTGCTCGCTGCGTCCCCGGTCGTCCGGAGCGCCTGAGCGAATAGGGGAGCGGTTTCGATCGAGTTCGTCTCGTGTGGAATCGTATCGCAGGACGCGATTCGCCGAACGCCCGCGTTGTGGATCCGATCCATCGCACCGGGAGCGAAGATCGCGTGCACCACGACGGCGTCCACGGTCTCGATACCGGCTTCCGCGAGTGCGGTGGCGGCCGCCGCCAGCGTGGTGCCCGAGCTCGCGATGTCGTCGACGAGGATTGCGCGTCGGGTCGACGTCGGTGGGAGTGGGTCGGGAAGCGTGATCCGCACGCGATCGTCGCCGAGCCGCTCCTTCCGGCAGGCGATCCACGGCAGCCGTGCCCGATCGGCGAGATTGCGGACCCAGGCTTCGGATTCGCCGTCGGGGCCGACCAGCAGAACCTCGTCGGAATCGCGAGTGCACCAGTCGGCGAGCAGCGGCGCCGCATCGAGCGCGCGGGTGCTGCACGAGAATACCGCGTCGAGGCTCTCGATCCGGTGGAGATGCGGCTCGAGTGTGACGAGCTCGTCGACCGCCTCGCCGATCAGCCGCGCGATGACGTGCTGCGACACGGCTTCGCCCGGCCGGAATGCGCTGTCCTGGCGCATGTAGGGCAGGTAGGGGGTCAGCAGCGTCAGTCGTTCCGTCCCGCTTCTCCGCAGTGCGTCGGCTGCGAGCAGCAACGGGAAGAGCTTCGGGTCGGGATCGTGGAGCTGCGCGAACAGCACGGCGTGTGGACCGGACGGCTCCGTGACACGCACGAGGGTCTCGTTGTCGGGAAAGCGATGCAGCGCGATCAAACATTCGCGCAGGCCGGCCCGCCGGGCGATGTCCACCGCGATCGTCGCGGAATCCGGCAGGAAATGCAGCGCGTCGCCGTTCCGAGCGATCATTCCGTGGACTCATCGGGCCCGGAGTCCGGACCCACCGGTGATGTCTGCGGATCGCGGAACGCGATGTCGACCCGGATCCGGCCGCTCCGGACCGTGCCCGTCCAGGCCCGCGGGTCCGGTTCGGCGCCGACCGCGAGGCTGTTCGCCTGCACGACGTGGATGCCGGGACGAGGCCGCGCGATGGTGTGCGAAATTTCGTGTAGCCAATGGCGGCAGTCGAAGCGAAGCACGAAACGATCGCCCGAAGCGAGCTCGATCGCCGGCGGAGATACCGGCGGTTCGGGGGGTTGTGCGAAATGTGCGACCAGCGCCGATCCGTCGGCCTCCGGCGTGAACTCGAAACGCCAGTTCCAGGGCAGGCGCAGGCGCCCGGGAATTCGCAGCGGCGCATCTCCGCTGTTCTCGAGCTGCAGCGTGAGGGCGACGCCGCGGAGTTGTTCCGGGTACGCGGTGGCGGAGAGCGCGACCCGCAGCCCGTTCACGTCCGGGCCCCACGCGACATCGCGATCGTCTTCGGCCGAAGCGGAGACGGCGAGGAATGCGAACGTGATTGCCGCCGTGCGAATTGCTGAGGTCACTTCGTCCTCTGCACGATGCAGGCGCTCAGCGCAGCACGCCATCCTTGGCGAGCCGCTTCGCGACCGCTCGCGTGGCGGAATCGATCGTATCCGTGACCGAGTCCGGATTCATGGTGTCGCTCTGGCCGGACCAGATCAGCGCGGCGTTCCGAGCATCGTAGAAGTTGGTTTCGAGCCGGACGATGGTGTTCGTCTTGTAGTAGCCGGGTTCGTGGACGACGTCCCAATGGGAGCGGTAGTAGCCGTAGTAACCACCGTAGGTCCGCGGCACCGTGTAGGTGCGCGGCGGCACGTATTCGGTCTCCTGATTCTCGCCGACGAGGTGCGAGATCGTCACCGCGTCGAAATCGCCGCCGAGCATGGCTTCCCGAATGGCGCCTTCGGTCAGGCGGTCGGTGCTCGGCAGTCGGCTGTAGCTGGCTTCCGCCACGGCGCCGTGTTTCGCGAGCTCCCGTGCGAGGTGGTCCTCGAACATCCTGCGCGCGGCGTCGTTCTCGCCGATTCCGATCACGAAGATCCGGTCGAAGCCTTCGCCCGTATAGGCCGGATCCTTCCACACCATCGGCACGTTCGTGACGGTTCCGCAGGCGGAGACAGCAAGGGTGAGAATCCAGCAGAGCAGGATCGGCGACTTCCTCACGGCATCCTCCGGCGGTGTTCACGGCGCCCCCGAAGGAGTCGGGCGCGCCGTGATGCCGTCAGCTTATCGCGCGGAGAGTCGCTGTCGAACCGGATCGCTACGCATTGCTTCGGGGGCGCCGGTCTCGCCCGCCGCGGTCGTTCCCGCGGCGGCTCGAAGTCCTGCTCCGGCTCGGACGCGCGGGCCGTGAGCCGTTGCGCGAGCGGTTGCCGAGCGTGCCGCCGCTGCCCGGTCGGGCATCGAGCGTCTCGCCCTCGAACCCCGCGACGGCGCAGCGTGCGATCGGTGCCCCGATCATGCGCTCGGTCGCGCGCACCCAGGCCGCGTCCTCAGCGGTGACGAAGGTGCAGGCCTTGCCGTCCTGCTCCGAGCGGCCGGTTCGGCCGATGCGGTGGGTGTAGGCTTCGGGCGTGGAGGGTACGTCGAAATTGATGACGTGGGATACTCCGCTGACGTCGATTCCGCGCGCGGCGATGTCCGTTGCGACGAGGATGTCGAAGCGATTGCCGCGGAATCCCTGCATCGCGCGGTCGCGCTGGCCCTGCGACATGTTGCCCTGGAGCCCGACCGCACGGTGACCCGCCTTGCTGAGCTGCTCGGCGAGCCTTCGCGCGCGGTGCTTGGTGCGCGTGAAGACGATCGCCGACCCGCAGGCATCCGCTCCGAGCAGGTGCTCGAGCAGGTCGCGCTTGCGCTTCTCGGGCACGGGGTAGAGCGCGTGCTCGATGGTGTCGGCGGGCGCCGAGTGGGCGAGCTCGACGACGTGGGGGTCGACGAGCAGGTCGTCGGCGAGTCGCCGGATCTCCTTCGGCATGGTGGCCGAGAACAGCAGGTTCTGCCGATCCTTCGGCAGCGCGGCCAGGATGCGACGGATGTCGGGCAGGAAGCCCATGTCGAACATGTGGTCGGCTTCGTCGAGGACGAGGGTTTCGATCCGGTCGAGTCGCACCGCGCCTTGTTGCATCAGGTCGAGCAGGCGGCCCGGGCAGGCGACGATGATGTCGGGGTGTCGCCGCAAGGCCTGGACCTGCGGCCGCGCGCCGATGCCGCCGAAGATCGTGACGGTGGTGATGTCGGTGAACTTCGCGAGCATCCGGATCTCGGCGTCGATCTGCGTTGCGAGTTCGCGCGTCGGTGCGACTACGAGCGCTCGCGGCCCCTGGCCGCGCGTTTCGAGCAGCAGGTCGAGGATCGGCAGCGCGAACGCTGCGGTCTTGCCGGTGCCGGTCTGGGCGAGGCCCAGGACGTCCCGGTCGGCGAGTGCTGCCGGAATCGTCTCGACCTGGATCGGTCGGGGATTCGTGAAGCCGGCGGCCTGAATGCCGCGGATGATCGCCGGGTCGAATTCGAAGGAATCGAAGCCGGTTGAATCGGAATTGGAAATGACACTGGGTGATGCTGACATAAATTGAATGGTTCTCCGCCGCAGCGCGCACTTCGAGGCGCACGGCACGGCCGTGTGTTCCGACCTTTAACAACAGTTGAGGACGAATTGGATGGATGCTGCGACGCGACCTGGGGAAGGTCGTGTTGTTCGCCGCGGGCGGACAGACGTCCGCTTGGATGAACGATGTTTAGCCCCTTCTGGTCCGAAGCGCCACAAGTGCTTCGTGACGTCTCCGTGACGCTCTCTCGACACGCCGAGCTCCGGGCTTGAGTCGTATCGCGATCCGGCGCTTCGGTCGCGTGTGTCAGCTGCGGTTTCGCAGAATGACGATCGGGATCTCGCGCTCGGTCCGGTCGCGATAGCGCGCGTAGTGGGGATTGCGCTGCGTGAGCCATGGCCACAGTCGTGCGCATTCTTCCGGCGTGGCGCGCGATGCGGTCACGCGACGCCGTTCGCGCCCGAATTGCACCTCCGCGTCGGGCTGCTCGCGAAGATTCGACCACCAGGACGGGTCGTGATCCTGTCCATTGTTCGACGCCACCACGATGAGGTCGTCGCCGTCCGGGAAACACGCGAGCGGGATCGTACGGGGCAGGCCGCTCCTGCGGCCGATCGTCGTGAGCAGGCACATCGGCAACCCCGCGAGCCGCGCGCCGAGGCGTCCGTCGGTCTTTCGATAGATCGCGCGATGAACCTTCGTGACCCACGCCCAGTTCGCCATCGATGCCTCCCTCGGTCGCCGCGTGTCGCCGTGAAATCCGAGCGTAGCCGCTGCTCGGGAAATCTTCGGCTGCCGGGCTACGGTCGGTGCGTGGATTCGGGCGTGCGATCGAGACGGGGTGTCGTGGCGGCCGGCCACCCGGCGACGAGCGAGGCGGGGGCGGAGGTTCTCCGGGGCGGCGGCAACGCGTTCGACGCCGCGGTGGCGGCGGGCTTCGCCGCCGCCGTCGTCGAGCCGGCGTTGACCGGACTGGGAGGCGGCGGATTCCTGCTGGCCCGGACTGCGTCGGGCGACGCGCGGCTGTTCGACTTCTTCGTCGACACGCCCGGCCGGGGCCTGTCCGGGCCGCCGGAGCAGCCCGATTTCGAGCCCGTGACCGTCCGCTTCGGCCATGCCGATCAGGTGTTCAACGTCGGTCTCGGCTCGGTGGCGGTTCCGGGTTGCCTGCCCGGCTATCTGCACGTCCACCGCAGCCTCGGCCGCGTATCGCTCGCGCAGGTGCTCGCGCCCGCGATCCGGCTTGCGCGAGAAGGGGTCGTGCTGAACGCCGAGCAAGCCTACCTGCTCGAAATCCTGCAGCCGATCCTGTCGCTGTCCGAAGCCGGTCGGCGGCTCTACACGCGCGGCGGGCGGTCGCCGGCGGTGGGCGAACGTCTGGTGAACGCGGACCTCGCGGACTTTCTCGATCGCCTGCTCGAATCGGCGGCCGGCGCGGGTTTCGCGGAGCCCGGACTCGCGCAGCGGATCGCGGCCGACATGGAGAACGGCGGCGGTCGCGTCGGCGTGGCCGACCTCGAGGCCTACCGGGTGCGCGAGCGCGCTCCGCTCGCTTTCGGGTACCGCGATGTGGAAGTCCTCGCGAATCCGCCCCCCGCGTTCGGTGGCACGCTGGTCGAGATCTCCCTGCGACTGCTGGAAGCCGGTGGAGCGATGCCGCCGTGGGGAACCGCGGCACACGTCGAGCGGTTGGTCGACGGCATGATCGAGACCGAGGCGATTCGCGCGCGCGGCGAGGTCGCCGCCCGATTGCGTTCCGCGCAGGGCACCACCCACGTGAGCGTCGGAGACGGCGACGGGAACGTCGCCGCGATGACCACCTCGAACGGCGAGAACTCCGGGTACGTCGTGCCCGGCACGGGCGTGATGCTGAACAACATGCTCGGTGAAGAAGACCTGCATCCGGACGGCTTCCACGCCAGCCCGCCGGGCGAACGCGTCGCCTCGATGATGTGCCCGACCCTGTTGCTGCGGCACGGCCGGCCCCAGCTGGTGCTCGGTTCCGGCGGCAGCAAACGAATCCGCACTGCGCTCGCACAGGTGATCAGCAACGCGGTCGACTACGGCATGGATCCGCGCTCGGCCGTCGAAGCGCCCCGTCTGCACTGGGACGGCAGCGTCGTCCAGATCGAGCCGGGAGGCGGCAAGGAGGCGGTCGCGGCGCTGGCCGCGCGCTGGCCGCTCAACCTCTGGTCGCAGCGAAACCTCTATTTCGGCGGGGTCCACGCGATCGGCCCGGGGCTCGTGGGCGCAGGCGATCCGCGCCGAGGCGGTTCGGTCGCGTTCGGCTGAACGGAGCGCCGGAGTTTGTCCGCTGCGCTGCGTTCGGTAGACTGCGGCCCGAGCGCAGGCGTCTCCGGTTTCCCCAGCCTTCACGGTCTGCACGCGGAATTTCACGACCCCGGCCCCCGCTTGGAGATCCCCGATCGATGAAGTGCTTCGCTCTCGCGCTGCTCGCTTCCGCGGTCGTCGCGTCCGGAGTCGTCACCGAAGCGCGCGCGAGCGGGAAGACGGCGCTGCACGCACGCCAACGCGCGATCGCGACCGCGCAGCGGGTCGATTCATCGCTCCCGCCGTTCACGGTCGAAACGGGCGGCGGCGACGGACGGGCGCGCGGCAACGTCTACACCATGGTCTCCCACGCCTTTGCCGACCTCACCGACGCGCTCCGCCGGCCGTCCAACTGGTGCGAGATCACGTCACTTCACCTCAATGTCAAGTCGTGCACCTGGAGGGACACGGAATCGGGGCCACGCATCACGCTCTACAGCGGACGCAAGACCTACGAGCGTCCCGAGGACGCCTACGAGTTGCCGTACGCGTTCGAACTCGTCGACGACGACGATGATTACTTTCGTGTGCTCTTGACCGGCGACGACGGCCCGCTCGACACGCGCGACTACGCGATCGAGCTCGAAGCGATCCCGGTCGGGGAGGGCGAGAGTTTCGTCCGCCTGGGCTACGCGTACCGCTACGGCCTGCGGACGCGGATGGCGTTTGCGAGCTATTTCGCAACGCTCGGCAGCGACAAGGTCGGCTTCAGCGTGGTCGGCGCCGATGCGCGGGGCAACGCCGTCTACGTCGACGGGATGGCGGGCATGATCGAGCGCAATGCGGTTCGCTATCAGCTGGCGATCGAGGCCTATCTGGACACCCGCGATCTGCCGGAATCCGAGCGCTTCGAACGCCGGATCGAGCGCTGGTTCAGTCTGACGGAGCGCCACCGCCGTCAGCTCTACGAGCTCGAGCAGCAGGAGTACCTCGCGAACAAGCGTCGCGAGTATTCCGATCAGCGC
>Ga0055476_10000442_pt1 | contig 10924 bp, 8 predicted proteins | sample Muzzi_CordC_D2_FD_57682 | JGI IMG/M metagenome (GOLD analysis project Ga0055476, IMG submission 57682) | Wetland microbial communities from San Francisco Bay, California, USA, that impact long-term carbon sequestration - Muzzi_CordC_D2 | ecosystem: Environmental > Aquatic > Marine > Wetlands ... | reverse complement strand
GACGCCGCCCTGCAACAGAACCGTTCGCTGGAAAATGCCGGGATGGAGGTCGACAAGGCCGCCGATGGTGTGAAAGCGGCGCGCACCCGGCAACTGCCGAGGCTCGACCTCAACCTGTCCGATTCCTATAACCTCACGCCGCAGTCCTTTACCTTCGATGCCGGCACCTTCGGGCCCGTACCGTCGCAGAATGTTAACATCGACGCCAAGCAGGAGTTCACGTCCATCGTCTCGGTGAGCATCAAGCAACCGCTGTCGGAACTGTATCGAATCGGCCTGACGGTTGACCAGCATGTAGTGATGGAGCAAATCGCGTTACAACAGCTGCGCGCCGGGACGCAGTCTGTGGTCAATGAGGTGAAACAGGCCTACTACGACATCCTCAAAACACAGAGTTCGGTGCTATCGACCGAGGAAAGTATCGCCTATTACACCGAGCTTGACCGGGAGGTGGCGGAAAACTACCGGCAACAGACGGTACTCGAATACCAGCTACTGGAGGTCCAGTCGCGGCTGGCCCGCGCCCGGCACGAGGCGCTGACACTGCGCAATCGCCTCGCGACCGAGCAGGAACGGCTGAACAAGCTGCTGGGGCGCGCTGTCGATGAGCGCTTCACTGTGTCAGAACAGGGCACGGACCTGGTGCAGATACCGGACCCCGCGCAGGCCGAAATTACAGCAGTGGCGCAACGGCCGGAAATCAGCGAGGCCGCCCTGAAGCTGGAACACGCCCGCTACGGCTATAAAATCAAGAAGTCCGAATACCTCCCCGACATCGATCTGAGCCTGCGCTATACGCGCCTCTACAACACGGAGTTTATCCCCGACGAAGAGTCGTCCATTGGCCTGACGGCGCGCTGGGAGTTCTATGACTGGGGACGGAAATCGCAGGATCTCAGCCAGAAAAACTATGCCATTCACCAGGCGCGCAACCAGCTTCGGGAAGCCGAGGACCAGGTGCTGATCGAGGTGAACACGCGGATTCGCCAGCTGCAGGATGCCCTCGACCTGGTCAAGGTCACTGAGCTGACGGAGCGTGCCACGCGGGAAAAGGCCAGGGTGTTGCTAAACCAGTACCGGCAGCAGGCCGCGCTGCTCGATGATGTCCTCAAGGCCGAGTCGGAGTGGTCGGATGCAGTGAATGAACACCAGCAGGCAAGTCTGTCCGTGCGCAGCGCCCAGGCGGAGCTGCAAAAGGCGATGGGAGAGGAATAAATGTCCATGCGAAATCCCGGGATACCCGGCCTGCTGCTTGCCTGCCTGTGTCTCGCGGCCTGCGACCGCACTCCCCCGGCGCCGGAGGAACAGTGGGTGCCGGTGCGGGTGGAAACCGCCGGCAACACCGGGGAGACCGGCGCAGTGCGTTACAGCGCGGTCGTGACACCCGGGACCCAGGTCAACCTGGCATTCAAGGTGGGTGGCTACGTGGAATCCATCCTGCAGCACGCCACGCCCGGCGGAGACGAGCACCCGATCACCCAGGGCGAGACGGTCGAACAGGATCAGGTAATGGCCACGATCAGGGAAGAAGCATATCGCGACAAGGTGGAATCGGCAGAGGCTGATCTTGCCAGCGCCAAAGCAGCCCTGGTGAAGGCCGGGGCCGATTTCAAGCGAGCCAGTGCCTTGTACAAAAGCCAGAGTATGACAGGCACGGATTATGATTCCGCGCAGCAGGAATACACCACTGCCAGGGCGAATGTGGCGGCAGCCAGCGCCCGGCTCGACGACGCCAGGCTGAATCTCTCCTACTGCCAGCTGCAGGCGCCCATGGACGCCGTGGTGCTGAAACGCAATATCGAGGTCGGCACGCTGGTGGAGCCGGGCACCCAGGCCTTTGCCCTGGCCGACATGTCTGAAGTCAAGGTGCTGTTCGCGGTCCCTGATGTCATGCTGAAGAACCTGGCCGTCGGTGACAGCCTGTCGATCAGCACGCGCTCCCTGGCCGGGCGGACCTTCCAGGGAAAAATCACCAGCATGTCCCCGGTGGCGGACAGCCAGACGCGGGTATTCAATATCGAGCTGACCGTGCCAAACCCCGATAGCCTGCTGAAAGACGGCATGGTGACGGCACTGAGCGTGCCGGATGACCTGAAAGTGGACACGCCGTCGCTCACGGTACCGATTGCCGCTGTCGTCGGCAGCCGGGCCGATCCGCAGGGATACGCGTTGTACGTGGTCGACCAGCAGGATGGCAAGGAAGTCGCACGGTTGCGCGAGGTCAGGCTTGGCGAGGTGCGCGGCAACCGGGTGGTGGTGCTGGAGGGTATCACCGCCGGTGCCCGGGTCGTCATCAGCGGGATGAACACCGTGCGCGACGGGGGGCCGGTGCGCACCCTGCGCTGAAGGACTCGATGCCTTGACGCACCTCAGCGAAGATCAGGCAATCCAGCACACACACAATAGTGCGCGCTACTTCACCGAGAACCGGGATATCGGCTGGGTATTGCTGTTTGCCGTGTTCCTGTGGGGCTGGTACGGCTACAGTGACATGCCCAAGCGCAAGGATCCGGATATACCGATCAGTATTGCGTCTGTCGTCACGCCCTGGCCGGGCAAGACCGCCGAGCAGGTCGAACAGCTGATTACCGTACCCATCGAACAGACGGTGGCGGAGAATACCTCGATCCGGCCGCTCTCCGCCAAGGACTGGGGCCTGAATTCCACCAGTTTGCCGGGCGTATCGATTGTCCAGGTGCGCCTGGCCGACACGGTGACCAATGAGGACAAGCTGAAACAGTTCAGTGACATCAACCTGAAACTGAACGCACTGAACGACAGCCTGCCACCCGGCGCCGGGCCTATCCAGTTCAACAGCGGGTTTTCCGACACGGCACAGCTGGTGCTCGAGGTCATCAGTCCGCGCGAGAACAGGGTTGAACTGGCGCTGCGCGCCCGGGATATCCGCACGGCCATCGAGCGGGCGCGCCGGCAGGCCGGGGAAACTGCCGCACAACGGGCGGCATTGATTATCGCCTTTCCCCGCTCGATAGATGCGGCGGTTATCGCCCGTCTGCTGGATTTGTTTGTCGAGGACCTGCAGCCGCGCTTTCCGGGGGAGCGCATTCTCAAACTCAACGGGGCAGGATTTGCCGGACTCGACATCCCCGCGGGTTCACTTGACGATGCCACACTGCTGGAGGCGACCCGGACTTTTCTCGTCGCCCGGCTGGGTGTGAACCGTTTTCATCCGGATGCCTGGGCGCCGATCGTGGTGCGCGATCCGGAGCAGGCGCTGCAGGCGCTGAGCGCAACATCCGGCGACAAGTACAGCTACCGGGAGCTTGACGATTTCTCCGACCTGATTGTTCGCAACCTGCTCAACGTTGCGCAGGTCTCGAAAGCGTCACGCTCGGGTACCCTGCCCGAGCAGATTTATCTGGCTTATTCGCAGGAAGAACTGGCCTCCTACGGCATTCAGCCCGCGCAGATACAGCACCTGCTCAACAACCGCAACATCGCCTATTCCGGAGGGGTGATACAGGCCGACGGACTGTCCCTTGCTGTCGAACCCAGCGGGCAATTCACCAGCGAGAAGCAGATCGGTGGTGTGGTCATGGCAGAGGACAATGCCGGCCTGCCGGTATACCTGCGCAGCCTGATGGATATCCACCGCGGCTATCAGAATCCACCGCGCTATCTCAACTACTACACCGGCTACAGCGGCGATGACAACTCCTGGCAGCGCAATCGCGCGGTTGCCGTCGGCGTATTCATGCGTGACGGCTATCAGCTGGAAGATTTTCAGGCGGGGGTGACGTCGGCGCTCGATCTGGTCAAATCCCACCTGCCGGAGGACCTGGTCATTATCCGTGCATCGGATCAGGCACAGCAGGCCGAGGAGAATACCGACCTGTTCACGACGGCGCTCTATGAAGCCATTATCATGGTCGTGCTGGTGGCCTTTGCCGGTTTCCGCGACTGGCGTTCGGCCCTGCTCATGCTGCTGGCGATCCCGACAACCATGGCGATGACCTTTGGCTTCATCGACATGCTGGGCATTGACGTTCAGCAGGTCTCCATCGTCGCGCTGATCATTGCCCTGGGGCTGCTGGTTGACGACCCCGTCGTGGCCAGCGACGCCATCAAGCGCGATCTGGCAACCGGACACAAGCCGCTTATCGCTGCCTGGCTGGGACCGACCCGGCTCGCGAACGCCATCATGTTCGCCACCATTACCAATGCGGCCGCCTACCTGCCGCTGCTGCTACTGACCGGTGATATCGGCCACTTCCTCTACAGCCTGCCGGTGGTGATGGTCAGCGCGCTGGTGGCGTCACGCATCGTATCGATGACCTTCATCCCCCTGCTGGGCTACTACCTGCTGCGGCCGTCGCGACAGGAAGCCGGGATCGAACAGCGCCGGCGGCTGGGTTTTACGGGCTGGTACTACCGGACCGGCAAATACGCGATTGACCACCGCAAGACCATACTTGCACTCTCGGTGCTCATACTGGTAGCCGGCGGCTTGTTCAAGTCACAGCTGGTCGACTCGTTCTTTCCGGATGATGTGCAGTACCTGTCGTATGCCGACATCTGGCTGCGCGACGACGCCACACTGCAGGAAACCGGGGAGCTTGCACGCCAGGCGGTGGAGGTCATTCGCCAGGTGAGCAGGGACTATGCGAAGGCGCACCCCGACATCCAGACGCCCTTGCTGGAATCCGTATCGAGCTATCTGGGTGGCAGCGGACCGAAGTTCTGGTTCTCGGTCATCGGTCAGACAAATCAGCTCAACTATGCGCAGCTGGTCATGCGCGTTACCGACAAGGAAGCAACGCCCCAACTGGCAGAACTCTGGCAAACGGCACTGAACGAACAACTGGCGGGCGCCACTATCAACGTCAAGCAGCTGCAGACCCAACCCGTGAATTACCCGGTCGGTATACGCATCGCCAGCCGCGCTGCGATCGAAGGGGACGCTTCACCGCATGACATTCAGACATTGCGCAGACTGGGTGACGAGGTGAAGACCCTGCTGCAGAACACAGAAATCGCCACCCAGATCAGTGACGACTGGGGTGAACCGTCACTGACGGTCGGGCTGGAAGTGGATACGGACCGCGCCAGCCTTGCCGGCGTGAGTAATTACGATGTGGCGTATTCGTCGGCGCTGGCCAACAACGGGGTGACCATGACCGAGCTGCGCGAAGGCGACAAGCAGATTCCCGTGGTCACCATCCTGCGGCCGTCCGAGCGCGCCAGCCTGTCCGACCTGGACAATATCTATGTCTACGCCAGCGATTCCGACCGCAAGGTGCCGCTGGGCGAGGTCGCCAGCCTCGACACTTCCATGCTGACCAGCAAGATCAACCGCACCGGCCATTTCCGCACCCTGCTGGTATACGCGTATCCGCTGCCCGGCATGTATGCCTCGCAGATCATGGACAGGCTGCGCGCCCCGCTGGCCGAATTCGAGGCCACCCTGCCACCGGGTTACGGGATCCAGATCACCGGCGTCGAGGCGAGCGCCAATGACGGCAACAGCCAACTCAAGGTTGTGCTGCTGATGAGTCTCCTGCTGATCTACATCGCCCTGGTTATCCAGTTCAAAAACGCCGTGAAACCCCTGCTGGTATTTGCCGCCGTGCCTTACGGTGTCTGCGGCGCCTTTGCGGCATTGTACGTCATGGGCAGCCCCTTCGGATTCATGGCCTTTCTGGGCATTGTTGCGCTGATCGGGGTCATTGTCAGCCACGTAATCGTGTTGTTCGATTTCGTCGAGGAGGCACATGAGCGCGGCGAGGCACTGGAGGAGTCCCTGCTGGATGCCGGCATCGTGCGCCTGCGCCCGGTATTGATTACCGTGGGCGCGACGATTGCCGCACTGATTCCACTCGCCATTCACGGCGGGCCGCTGTGGCAACCCTTGTGCTACGCCCAGATCGGTGGACTGCTGTTTGCGACATTCGTGACGCTGTTACTGGTGCCGGTGTTTTATTCCGTGTTCGTGCTGGACCTGAAAATCGTGAAGTGGCGGCAAATCGATGGGGTACAGGAAGCATAACCCGCGTATTTCGTGAGTATCCACCCGGGACCCGGCCGCAGTCACCCCTGCCCGCCTCCCTTCCGAGCCGGCATCCTTGCCGGGTCATGCGAATTCACGGCATCCCGCACGCCCCATCAACACCACCCGCTGGGCGGTGTGCGCGCCTCAGGTAGCCGCCATACCTCACGGCCCGGCTCCGCTTCCCCCGATGCACCAGAATCTTCAGGATCACGGCCGGGGCTCTTCGATACTGACAACCACCTTGACCGCCCCGCCACACGCCGGGCGGATCTCGATGTCAATGCCAAATACCCGTTTCAGACGTTGCGCCCGGGTCATGGCAGCCCGGCGGTCAGCCGGCGTTTTCTGCTGTTCCTCATCGGACACCCCGGGTTTGGCGCCCTTGCCTGGCTTTGCCAGCGTCAGCAGGGCCCGGTGTTTGCTGTTCTGCGCAAACACATTGTGGTAGCGGGTCAGATTCAACCGCGGCCGCGGCACCACATGCGAAAGGCCGCCGCGGTACGGCGTCATGACCCGGGTTCCGACCTTGACGACCAACGTGGTTCCCTTGACCTTCAGGTCCTTGATCACCGTGATCTTGTTCCCGTCATTGAGAATGGTGCCGCAGGCATCACTGACCACGCGTCCGGTGTATCTGCTCTCGTCCACCGCGTCTGTCGCCCATTCGTGCCCGCATTCAGGCTTTCGCAGGTTTATTCAGAGCCGAAATTAACGGGGTTGGCCACACCTGATAACGATCCGGCTTTGTTACGGCATTTCCTGCCTGTCAATCGACTGGTCGTTTCATCCTGCTACAATATCAATTAATCTATACGGGTCTATGAATAATACATCAGGGAGGATAGCTCATGAGTAAGCTGTCGTTAACAGGAAGAAGTTTGCTTTTGCTTGCGATGTTCGCTTGCTGGGGGCTGGCTCAGGCAGAGGTGACTGCCGATGCGTTGAAGCAGCAGATCCAGGAACGTTCGGAAAAGATCAACGAATTCCGGGCACTGTTAAATGATCCCGACCAGACGGTTCGACTTGCGGCACTGGATGTCATGTTGAAATCTGATGACATCGCCATGCGCGAACTGGCCTACGGGGTAGGATTCAACAGTGCTGATGAGGCGATGCGCGCGGTATGCCTCAATAACAAAATTGCGGGCCAGCAGATGATTTCGATAAAGATCTCCGAGATTTCCAGTCCCAGCGACACCCAAAAAAAGGCTCTGGAGAGTTGGGGTGGTGTTTACACGTTTGACTTGAAAAGTTTTGACGAGAAAACCGGGCAATTCACGACCAGGGGTAGCTACCGCAATGGCACCGGGCAGTTGAACGGCACGAGGATTGAGTTTACGCAGCCCTTATGCAGTGGTGCGTTCAAGCTCACTGATGGTGCCGTACTGGAAGGCGAACTCGGATGCAAGAGCAACTGGAGCGGTACTTTCGAGGGGCAGATCCGCCTGCAGTAAGGGCCTGTGTTACCTTGCAGACGGTATTTCAATACCCGACAAGCCTACGGCATCGCTATCCCCCCAGTTGGAATAGATTCGTAACATAACCTGTCTTGCTCTTACCGGGGCAAACCTCAGCAGCTTGTCGCTATCAGTTTTGAAATAAGTGCCATTAATGACTGGTACCCAGTTGCCCTGACCTGTACTGCTCACCAGTACTTCAAAGTCACGCGGCAACCGTTCGCCCGGAGTGACACCTTCACCAATCAGTCGCAAGGAGTCCAGCTTATGCGCCCTGTCTCCTGGCAACTGGATGACAAGCTCCAGCGGGAACTTATCCGGTATTGCATACCAGATCGAATTCTTGTCCTCTTTATCAGTCAGGTTGGAAGCCCGGTATTCTGCGCCGATGGGTGGGCTGCTCCAGGATACTACCGTAGCGTGCAATCCGGCGCTGGCGGCATTCGGAACGGGTTTATCCACTGCCTTCCCTGCAGAACCACCTGGCAGGCCAAAAAAAGGGCGCAAGGTTTCTATGGCACGGTCATAACGCAGCGCCCGGCCCTCACCGGTTTCCGGGTCCACTGACATCAGGATGCCGACCGGGTTGTCTGCGACCAGTACCAGGCTGCCGCTTAGCCCCTTGAACAGCTCATTTCCACTGTCCGGACGCAGGTGCAAATAGAGCAGCCCGACATCATTGAGCGTGACGTTGCGTCGGGTAATACTGCCGTCTTCATTGACCGATGTCACATTGGCGGCCCCCCTCACTGACAGCAGACTGTCAAGAGCGGGGACATTTGCCAGGGGTCCTCCGCACTGTTTTGCCAGCGCGCCGGTAACTCTCAGTATGGACAGGTCATAGCCGAATGTCTGTAACAGATCAGCATCACCCTGAGGCTTGTCTGAGTAACCACCAACCAGGGTTGCAAATAAATCATTACCGATAACATGTGCGGGTGTTACGGCATAACATTCACCGAGGCGACTCAGCAGCAGCGCCTGCCCGTTTTCACCTGCACGAATATAAGCTTGTCCCGGCGGGACGTCAGCTGTCAGGGCCTGGAATGACAAACAGGCGAGCAATGCAAGGACTAGCAGTTGTCGGTTATGCCGCGTGATGTGGCCCATTCTCTGTACCAGTGTTGTCGTCAATGGTCTGATCGCTTGCCTTTATGATGTCTTGCCGTTCCCGCTCCGCTGTTTGGTGAACTCGATGCATTTGGACGAAAATTCCAGCAACAGTACAAGGAGTGCGATGGCTGCGGTGACTGCGGCAAGCAGTGGGTCATACAGGAAGCGTGCCCAGCGAGAGGCGCGGACCTTGTAACCGGCACTACCGAGGCGATCGACCTGTATATAGTCAGCCTGTCCGTGCGCGACCAGCACCAGTGCATTGGCTGGATCGGTAAAACCTTCCTTAGGTTCGATACGTATAAACCCGTCCACGGTCGCGGGGATAACGTCCACGGTCACAGGGATAAATCTGGCTACGAAAGATACACTCTGGCGCCATAACTGGATTAGGTCTCCCGGATCCAGGTTTTCAACACCGGCAGTGTAGTGTGTATTTCCCAGCAGCTGGGATTCCACAACGCTGACGGTACCCGAGAGTAATATACTGTCGACGCCGATGGCAACATCGTCACCGGCAGTCAAAGTGCCGCGGAAAGGGAATACCAGTGGTTGACTGCGGTTGTCAATCAGTAACAACGCCCAGTCACCGAGAGTGCTGCTGCGACCCTCGTCATCTTCGATACGTCCCACAGATGCCCCGGCATCAGACGTCAGCAACAGGCGGGTAGGTCCGATGCCATGGCGTTGAATCCTGACCTTTGTACCGGTAGCAAGCAGAAGGACGGAATGTTCATCCAGGCTCTTGCCCTCGCTGTCTTCGCTGAACTGGTTATCAATCAGCCTGGCATCACCGATCATCCATTCAGAAAGCAGCGGGTCCGTCACGGAGAACTGAACAACCTCTGTCGACACATCAAGGGTGAAGATCTTCTCCCTGTCCCACATGGCGAGCAGTGTCACCACCAGTAGTGCGACAGTGACAATTATGAATTTCGGCTCCCGGCAAACTTTCCCGACTAATTGCATACTTTTCTTATATAGTGAGCTCATGACAGCAAGGAAGCGCACAAGTTTATTACCAGTCCCGGGTCAGTCAACAGGATGCATGCCTTGTCAATCGAGCCTGGGAAGAATCAGCGTGAATTCGGTGGCCGGCAGCATGCGTTCGTAATGCCGCCTGAGGATCTTGATGTCAAGTTGATCCGGTATTGCTGTCAGTTCATTCAGATTTATTTTGCAGATTGTGTCATAGCCCGTTCGCCTGCCTTTCTCGATCATCTGACAGCGCGCAGGCCTGGGTTTGTCTGCATCGTTTTTTACGGACAGGTACGTATCCGAGCGACCCGAGTTGACAAAAACGCTGACAACCCGGTCACCGGCACTGGAATCACCCGTGCTGGTCAGAAACACAGTGTCCATATCGGTATCACTGCATTCCCGGGGAGTTCCGAGCACGGCAAGGTCATCGGGATCCTGTTGTGCCAAAAACGCTTCATGTTTGGAACGATAGCTGAGGGGAACCTCAATGTTGCTAATTTTGTCGGGCAGCTGAAAGGTATTCTTGGACAGATAACGTCCATCCCGGGTCATGACCTGGATGCAAATTTTCTTGCCAAATTCGGAGACAGGCACCATCAGGGAAAGTCGTGCTGATGGTGCGTAACCTGTCATGGTGACACCTGCAATTACCCGGCCGCTCACAGGCACCTCATCTTTATATACTTCCTTGATCGGTGTGTTTATTGGTATGGCAGTCAGTTCCTGCGCATTTGCCTGGTACTGTGGCCAGAAGATCGTGAATAGCAGCAAGAGGGTTGGAATTAGTTTCATGTCCATGACATTTTGCACCAGGTACTCGTCAACTGTGGCAAGAAATTGTACACCACGACGTCTGTTTATTGAAAAACCGGGTACAGCTTTTATATCTGGCATTCTCCGGCTAACTTCCCTGTCATACGTTTTCTACGCCTTCCCGACGAACTCCGACTTCAACTTCATGGCGCCGATGCCGTCGATGTCGTGATCGCCATCGACGAGGCGGATATTCCTGGCCCGGGTTCCGACCTTGGCGACCACGGCGGCCCCCTTGACCTTCAGGTCCTTGATAACCTTGATGGTGCCACCATCGTTAAGAACGGTGCGGGTACAGGAAGCATAACCCACGTATTTCGTGAGAATCCACCCGGGAAGCGGCCGTCACATCGCCACCCCTGCCACTGAATCCCCGCAATCCGGTCACCAGCAAACCGGCTTCCGCGCGTATCACCGGCCCTTTTTCCCTTGCCACGGCGCTGCCCCCCCCGGCTGTGGTCACCTCTGCCCGCCTCCCTGATAAGGTGATGCCGGAACGGGAGGTCCTGTTGCCAGACGCCTGTATCAGCCAGGCAGCACATCTACCCCC
>Ga0055476_10000441_pt1 | contig 10945 bp, 9 predicted proteins | sample Muzzi_CordC_D2_FD_57682 | JGI IMG/M metagenome (GOLD analysis project Ga0055476, IMG submission 57682) | Wetland microbial communities from San Francisco Bay, California, USA, that impact long-term carbon sequestration - Muzzi_CordC_D2 | ecosystem: Environmental > Aquatic > Marine > Wetlands ... | reverse complement strand
AGGTTGGCTTCGAAATACGCATCGAGACTTGCCAAATCGTTCCAGTAGCGGTCCTGAGAGACGCGTCCGCTGGCGCCGCCGAAGCGATAGGCACCGACCCGGTGAGTCTTGATGAACGAGCCGATGACATCGAGCTCGAGATCGCGCCCGGAGCAGTCATCATCGCTGTGGTGGCGGAGCGCATTCAAAAGAAGCTCAGTCTCCACGAGATAGATACCCATGATGACCCTGGTTGCCTGGTTGGCCTCGGCAGGCGCGGGATTGAGCGCCGTGGCCCGCGGATCCTCCGAGTCGAGACCCTCCACCTGGATACGCGGACGGCCGCCGGCACGCCCGGCGACGACTTCCACATAGGCGATCGTCGCATCCAGCTCGCGGGCTCGGTGATGGGAAATCATGGCCGCCAGATCCATTCGATAGATATGACCGCCATTCAAAAGCAACACGCGTTTGGCGCCGCTTCGCTCGATAAGGTGCAGGTGTTCGGCCAAGTGTCCGGTGGTACCGGCATCCCAGGGTTGATTCACGCCCTCATGGAGCGGCACCGGCGTAATGAACTCCCTCAGCTCCGGGTTGAATATCGACCAGCCATCGCGCAGATGCTTTTGCAGCGAGTAGGTATGCGCGCCCATGAATACCAGAATACGCCGCAGGCCCGAGTGCAGGCAGTTTGACAGGGCGAAATCGATGACGCGGTACTCGCCGCCGAAGGGAACGGCCGCCTTGGTCCGGCCGCGGGTCATGGTCGCGAGCCCTGCGCCCGGATCGTCGGCGAGCACTACGCTGATGGTTTGTTCAGGCATGGGGGCGGCGCGACTAAAGAGCGCTTGCCCTCTCCCGACCGGGAGAGGGCAAGCATACGCGGTTACAGGATATAGCCACGCTCGTCGTGCAGGGCGATATCCAGACCCTCGGTCTCCTGATCTTCGTCGACACGCAGTCCCATGACCGCATCGAGAATTTTCAGGATGATGAAGCTCGCGATACCGGAGTAGACAAGGGTGGAAACAACGCCGACGCCCTGAGCGATGACCTGCGCAGCCATGCTCTCGTTGCCGTCGCCGAAGCCGGCGCCGCCAAGGGCGGTGGCGGCAAAGACACCGGTCAGCAGGGCGCCGATGATGCCGCCGACGGCGTGGATGCCGAATACGTCCAGGGAATCATCGTAGCCGAAGGCGCGCTTGATGGTGGTGGCGGCGAAGAAGCAACCGACACCGGAGGCGGCGCCAATGGCCACCGCACCCATGGGTCCGACAGCCCCGGATGCCGGCGTGATGGCGACCAATCCGGCAACTGCGCCGGATGCGATGCCGAGCACGCTGGGCTTACCGTGGGACAACCACTCGCTGAACATCCAGCCCAACGCGGCCGCAGCCGTTGCGATCTGCGTGACGGCCATGGCCATGCCGGCAACACCATCGGCAGCCAGCTCACTGCCGGCGTTGAAGCCGAACCAGCCGACCCACAACATGGATGCACCCATCACCGTATAACCGAGATTATTCGGCGGCATGGCGGTGGTCGGGTATCCCTTGCGCTTGCCGAGCATGATGGCCGCCACCAGGCCCGCGACGCCCGCATTGATGTGCACCACGGTGCCGCCGGCGAAGTCCAGGATCCCCCAGTCGCCGAGCCAACCACCGCCCCACACCCAATGGCAAACGGGTGCGTAGACCACGGTCAACCAGATACCCATGAAGACCAGCATGGTGGAGAACTTCATGCGTTCGGCGAATGCGCCGACGATGAGCGCCGGGGTAATCACGGCGAAGGTCATCTGGAAGGTCATGAAGACCGACTCCGGTATGGTGCCGCTCAGGGAGTCCACCGTCACACCGGCCAGAAACATCTTGCTCAAACCACCGACAAAGGCGTTGGCGCCGCCACCGTCCTCGAATGCCAGGCTGTAGCCCCAGAAGGTCCACAGGATGCTCATCAGCGCGGTAATGGCGAAGCACTGCATGAGCACAGAGAGCACGTTCTTGCTGCGCACCATACCGGCGTAGAAAAGTGCGAGTCCAGGAATAGTCATGAACAGCACCAGCGCCGTAGCCGTAAGCATCCAGGCGGTATCGCCACTATCCAGCGCGTCCTGGGCCAGGGCCAGTGACGGCGCGAATGCAAATCCCCCGAACCACAGTAGATGCACGGGCCACCTGGCGAAGACGCGACTGGCAGGCTTGTCCGTCGCCGATTCGAGCTGTGTGCCTTGCATGGACTTGGTCTCCGTTGTTGTTGAACTCATAGCGCATCTCCTCCGCATTCTCCGGTCCGGATTCGGATCGCTTCGCCGAGCTCGCTAATGAACAGCTTGCCATCACCGATCTTGCCGGTGCGTGCCGCTTCGGTAACCGCGTCCACCACCGACGTCAGCTGATCGTCATTGACGGCGATCTCGATTTTCAATTTGGGCAGGAAATCGACGACGTATTCCGCGCCGCGGTAAAGCTCGGTATGGCCCTTTTGCCTACCAAAGCCTTTGACTTCGGTCAGGGTCATACCCTGGATGCCGAGCTCGGAAAGGGCGTTACGTACGTCATCGAGCTTAAAGGGCTTGATGATTGCAGTCAGTAATTTCACCTTGTGAGCCTCTCGATTGCATGGATTAATGGAGTGCCACGACAATCCGGGCCGCGCCGACTCCCTCCAACAGGTGCAATGCACGCAGCGTGCCAAGATCCCGGCAACACGAGCGAGCGCGCACCGGTGAGGCGAAAATCAATGCAATTGGAGATCCGGCATGCGGTCCAGCGCCTAGCAGAGGCGCACGGACGCACCATTTGGGAGCGCATCAGCCGCAATTGCACGAATTGAGGGCAGTGCCCGAATTGGCGGGCCGGCGTTCACCAGCGGTGGACCTGCGAGCGCGTGCGAGAAGAGAATAGGCAGGTCACCATGCCAACCGCCACGCGCGCACCGAACCATCTGGAGGAACGATTCGTCATGAGCTATCACACCGCGTCGGAACCGCAGTGCACGGGCAGCTCGGGATCCATCGAATTGATCATCGAGCCGAAAAAGAAGGACCTGGGCGGTTTCTGCGTGCGCCGGGTATTGCCGTCGTCGCAGCGGCGCATGGTCGGACCGTTCATTTTCTTCGATCACATGGGCCCGGCCACCTTTCCTCCCGGGCAAGGTATTCAGGTGCGGCCCCATCCGCATATCGGGCTGGCAACCATCACTTATCTCTTTGACGGCGAGATCATCCACAGAGACAGCCTCGGCTTCCTGCAGCCGATTCGAGCGGGCGCCGTCAATCTCATGACGGCCGGGCGCGGCATCGTGCACTCCGAACGCGCCGGAGACGATCTCCACAGGACTTCGAAGCTGCACGGGATTCAATCGTGGATGGCGTTGCCGGCGGATCTGGAGGAGTGCGAACCGGCATTTCTGCACTATCCGTCGCAAGCACTGCCGCAGATCGAAATGGATGGTGTGTCAGTGCGCCTGATCATCGGAAAAGCGTACGGGCAGACTTCACCGGTCGCGTCATACTCACCCATGCTGTATCTCGAGTGTCGCCTGCCACGAGGATCGGCGCTCACCCTGCCGGAATCCTATCGGGAACTGGCCGCCTACGTGGTCAGCGGCGATATCCGCATCGATGAACACAGCTACAGCGACGGCGTCATGGCGGTCGCCTGTTCAGGCAAAAAGGTCCGGCTGGAAGCACTCGACAACAGTCACGTCATGGTGATTGGCGGAGAGCCCCTCGGCGAGCGGCATATCTGGTGGAACTTCGTCTCGAGCTCGAAGCAACGCATCGAACAGGCCAAGGCGGACTGGCGGCAGGGGCGCTTCGAACAGGTGCCGGACGACAACGAGTTCATTCCCTTGCCGGACTGACGCAGGTCGCGCCGCTCGACCCGTAGCTCCCGGCTTCAGCCTCGGTCGTCGGACTTCGGAGCAGGTCCCGGGGGATCTTCTGTTTCCAGTGCCGCGGCACCGGCCATGGCGGCCGCCGGGGTCGCTGCTTCGACGATGACGCGCTTTGGCGCGAAGCGGATGCCGTTTTCCTCGAATGCCTTCTGAATGCGCGTGAAAGCCTCGCGGCGCACGTAGAACTGCTGACCGGGCACGGCCGTGAACTTACAACGGATGATGAGCGCCGAGTCTTCCATGCGATTGACGCCCTGAGATTTCAAAGGCGCCATCATCAAGGTGCTCAGCTCCTCGTCGTTTTGCATCTCCTGGCCCACGGTCTTGATGATCTTGCGCACCTTGTTGATATCGGTCTCGAACGGCAGGCGCAGCTCGAATTTCATGATGGACCAGTCGCGACTGTAGTTGGTCAGGTGTTTGATCTCGCCGAAGGGGATGGTGTGCAGGGGACCGTTGTGGTGGCGCAACCTCAGGGAACGAATGGAGATGCCCTCGACCACACCGCGCACCTCGCCTATGGACACGTACTCACCCATGCGAAACGCATCGTCCAAGAGAAAGAAGATCCCCGAGACGATGTCGCGCACCAGCGTCTGGGCGCCGAAACCGATGGCGAGACCCAGCACTCCCGCGCCGGCAATGAGCGGTCCGATATTCACCCCCAATGACGACAGCACCAACAACACGCCCATAACTACCAGTGTGATCAAAATGACTTTTCGAAACAGCGGCAACAGCGTCTGCATGCGCGTTTGCCCACTGCCGCCGACATCCCCCTCGCCGCCCGGCACGGCGTCGGACGGTGCCGACTCGTTCGAGCCGAGATGATAGGACACCGCCGCTTTCACTACGCTCCACAACGCATACGCCAGCAGTACGATGACGGCAATGTCGAAAAATGCATTGCCGACCCGCTCTCCGGCCATGGACGTCGCCGCGGCGCCGGCCTCGACACCCCAGAAACCGAGAATCGCGAGAATCGCAAGAAATCCGAGCACGATGCGCAGGTTCTTCAGCACCACTGCTTGAACCTCGCGGCTCGCCACTTTGCTGGACTCGAGATCAGCCGCGCTCGCGGGCGCCAGGCTGAGCAGAGATTTTTCCGCCCCGGCCACACCGTCCGCATCCTCCGGCGCGGGTCTGAAGATGCGCGCAACCATGCGCCGCAATCCCACATCCACGAGCGGCAGCAGCATCATTAGAATCAGGGTCTTGATGCCCGGATAGTCGGTCCCGCCAGCCTGCGTGCCGAGCTTGCCGATGGCCAGTGCGAACAGGACCAGCACCGCAGCGATGGCAATCAAGTGCCAGTAGGCCGCCAGCGTATTGACGAAGCCACCGTCTGCGGCCGTCTGCTCGCCCAGATCGCCGCGAATAATGGCCGCATACGGGTGTCGCGCCTCCCAGATCATGACGATCAGCGCGACCACGATAACGGTCGCCATGATGAGATGCAGGAGCGCAATGACGTGAGGCTCGATGCCGAAGGCATCCAGGGATCGGATGACCGTGAAGTCGACGACGACCAAGCCGGCGAGGAACAGGAGACGCCGGCGAAGCACGGCCACCGCGCTATCCCCCAGAGTCACCAGGCGGCACCCGGGAGCATGGGGCGCCAGCACAATGTCCAACAGGATGGCGATGGATCGAATGATGACGGTTGCAGACAGCAACATGATGAACAACGGCTCGGCGCCGTCGTTATTCCACACCGCAACACACATGACGATGAACGCGGCGACAGAAAATACCAGCAGGCCGAGAATCCGCATGAGCGCGTGCACCATCGAGGTTGCCGCACGATCGACAAGACCGGTCGGCGTCGACTCCGATGGCGCACGCCTTACCCCGGTCGTGCGCCGCAGCAAGGTCTCGGCGACCCAACCAACGGCGAGCATGAGTACGAGTCCCAGCAGGATACCCCACGAGGAGACGCTTCCCGCGCGCGTTACTTTGGACCAGACGGTTCCGGGCAGGCGCGCGAGCGCGCGCCAGGAGTTGAGAATTCCGGCAAGCTGATGGCGCGCCATCTCCACTGCCTCATGCACCTGAGCGACGGCATCCACATCCTCGCCGGGCGCCTTGTCACCGGACTGCGGTGCATCCTTGTCAAGCTCGCGGATGAGCAAGGCGCGCACCTGGTCGTCGGAGAGCTTGGCGAGCAGGTCCCGCACCTCCTCGCGGGTCAGGTGCGCGGGAATCTGCTCGGGGAGGGCCTGATTGGTCTCGGCGGCGACATCCGTGGGGGTCGCGGCCGAGACCCCAAACACCGTAGCCATGGTGACCAACAGCGCCAGGAGGCACACAGCCGCGGTAGAGCGTCTCATTGATGCACCAGTAGTCGGCGATGGACAGGGAGCGCAGAGTAGCCGTCAGACGCCCTCATTTCAAACGCCCACCAGAGTCAGCAGCGGCCCCACGGTCGCTTGAAAACATCTGGGAGGATTGGGCCAGCCGCTTGCCAACTTCCCAGGCTCGTTCGCGGGCGCCTATACTCGCCGTTCGACAGGTATGGCGTTACGATAGTCGGGTGAGACGTCGGCAGAGCCCAGGGGACGAGCGACTGACGCCGCATTTGAGCGGCCTGTTCGGCTACGCGCTGTCACTGTGCGGAAACCGAGAGGACGCACGCGACCTCGTGCAGAACTGTGCGTTGAAGGCGTTCACCGCCCACAGGGTTCCATCGGATGCGCCCGCCTATCGCACCTGGCTGTTTCGCATTTTGCGCAACGTGTTCATCGACGAGGTCCGCTCCAAGTCCGCATTCGCACTTTGTATCGAAAGTTTCGCGGAATCCCAGCCGGACGCCTTTCGTTACGAGGAATCGTTGATCAATTCGCTCACCCTGAAACGCGGCATGCAGGCGCTGAGTCTCGAGCACCGGGAGATCATTGGGCTGGTGGACATGGCCGGATTTACCTACGAGGAAGCAGCGCAACTCATCGGGATTCCGACCGGCACCGTCATGAGTCGCTTGAGCCGAGCACGAAAGTACCTACTTCGTACCATACACGAGGACAACGTCCGCAAGTTGCCCGAGCGATCCAAAGGAGTCCGGAATTGACTCTCCCCAGAACCTCCTGGGAGCGCCTCAACGCTTACGTGGACGGCGAACTCGGTCCCCGAGAAAGCGCCGAAGTCGCACGCGAAGTGGCCGACGACGCCATGGTCGCTGCGCAGGTAGCCGCCATCGCCGCTCTCAAGGCCGCGGCTGTGGAAAGTCTGGAGCCGATGGACCCGGCGATTCTCGAACAGCCTGCGGCGCCAAAGCGCAGAACCATGACTTGGGTGGCGGGCGCTGCTTGTGCAATTCTCTTCACAGGCTTCCTCGCCATTCGAATGACCAGCGACGTTGCACCGCCAGAGCTGCGCATTGCCCACGACATGCACGCCCAGTGGATCCTACAAAGCGACCCGCGCGTCGAGGCGCAAGCGGCGCGGATACTCGAGACGAGCCTCACTCACATGGGCCTCGTCGTCTACGCACCCGACCTCTCCTCCGTAGGCCTGTACTTTGCACACATCCGGGCGATCCCGGCGGAAAACGGCCGCGGCCTGCACATCGGCTATCTCGGCCGCCGCGGCTGCATGATGAGCCTGGTCGTAATGGAGACAGCTACCGCCCTTGCGCCGGGCCTTCACGAGTTCGACGACGATCGAGGAAAAGGCTTCACTTGGCACATCGAGCGTTACCGCTACGTGCTGCTGGCGGCACGCATGGATCCTCATCGATTCGCCAAGGTCGCGGCGGTAGTGGAAAGCCTCACCCGCAGTCGGGCCGTCCTCTCCGGCACCGAACGGCTGGCCCTGCAACGCAGCCGCGAGCAGGCCCAGCCCTGCGCCGCATGAACCGGCCTGCCCGGCGTGGAATAAAATCCCCCTTCCATCCGTTCCTTCCAATAGGACTTGTGCGCCACGGAAAAGGCGAAAACACCAAGAACGGAGGGGAAGATGACGAAACGCAAACGCGAACGAGGGATCTGCGAGCTCTACGAGGACGACCCTGAGCGTGCGGACTATGTGCTATTTGGCCGGCGCGCGCACACCGACCGAAGAGGTTTTCTCAAGGGTGCGGGGCTCGCCGGCATGGCGGCCGTGGTGGGTGCCACCATCCCGTTTCATCGCAACATGCCCGCGGGGCTGATTCCCTCCGCCGTCGCAGATACGCTCAAAGACTTCAAGCTGCCCGGCAAGGACGGGCTTACGGTCCTCAACGATCGGCCTATCAATGCGGAAACCCCTGCGCATCTGCTCAACGACGACGTCACCCCCAATGCACGCCATTTCGTGCGTAACAATGGCATTCCGCCCGAATCGGCGATGAAAATGGATGCCACGGGATGGACGCTGACCGTGGACGGTGAGGTAGACAAGCCTCTGACCCTGTCCCTGGACGACTTGAAGAGCAAATTCGAGGTCGTGAAGCTCAAGCTGCAGGTCGAGTGCGGCGGCAACGGGCGGGCTGCGTTCAATCCTCCCGCCAAGGGTAACCAATGGACCGTCGGCGCCATTGCTAACGCAGAGTGGACGGGGGTGCGCTATCGCGACGTGCTGAAAGCAGCGGGCATAAAGAACAACGTCATCTATACCGCTCACTACGGGGCGGATGGGCATCTGTCCGGAAAGCCCGACAAGCTGCCGATTTCACGGGGCGTGCCTATCGCCAAGGCCATGGAACCCCATTCACTGATCGCCTTCGAGATGAACGGCGAGCCCATCCCTGCCTTGAACGGATTTCCGGTACGCACGATTTGTCCGGGCTGGCCGGGATCGACATCCCAGAAGTGGCTTCGACGTATCCAGCTACGCGACGTGGTGCACGATGGTCCGAAGATGACTGGCACATCCTACAAGGTACCCATCTACAACGTGGCGCCGGGAACCAAAGTGCCGAAGGAAGACTGGAGGATCATCGAATCCATGCCCGTGAAGTCACTGATCACCTCGCAGGCGACGGGTCACACGCAAAGCGAGAGGCACATGGAGGTAAGCGGACACGCCTGGGCGGGTGACCGCAGTGTCAAGGAGGTGTACGTCAGCAGCGATTTCGGCGCCAACTGGGTCAAAGCGGATCTCAAAGAAGCGCCGAATCCATACTCCTGGCAGCGCTGGACTGCGGCGGTCACCTTCCCCGAGCATGGCTACTACGAGATTTGGGCACGCGCGACCGACGACCAAGGCGTGATGCAGCCATTCGCCATCAACTGGAATCCGAAAGGCTATCTCAACAACAGCATGCACCGCATCGCTGTCACCATTACCTGAGTATAAGCCGCACCGACCACGACCCCGTCGCCCCAGCGGGCGGCGGGGTCGCAGCCAATTCCAGGAGGAAAAATGCTCATCGCCGACGGTCTCCGCCGCTTGCGAATGGCCGCAGGTGTCTTTTGTGTATGTGTATGTGCGTCCGCGCCGCTGGCCGGGCAGACTCTATCCGAACGACTGGCGGCCGCGGACCCTGCCCTCGGTTCTCAGGCCTTCGTGCAGTGCCGTGTTTGCCACACATCAATCGCCGGTGGCGGGACACTGGTCGGCCCGAACCTGTGGAACGTGCTCGGCCGAAATATCGCCAGCCTGCCTGGTTTCGATTATTCGCCGGCGCTGCAGGGGCTGAAGGGCATCTGGACCTACGAAGCCCTCGATGCATTTCTCGAGAACCCTTCCACCTATGCGCCCGGGACACGGATGGTGTTCGCGGGCGTGAAAAACAGCACAATACGTGCCGACGTTATCGCCCATTTGCGCAGCCTGAGTGATGCCCCTTTACCCATTCCCGCGCACAAGACTCCGACATCCGCAAACACGACAGGCCAAGCCGAGAAAGCACCTGTAGAGTCGACCGATATTTTCGGTGACGACTGGCCGCAAGGTGTCGGACGAAACGAAACGGGATTTACCTGCAATGCCTGTCACTCACTCGCCATCGTCAAGCAACAAGGCTTGAGCCGCGGCGATTGGGACGATCTTCTGGTATGGATGGTGGAGGAGCAAGGCATGCCCGAGCTCGCACCTCAGACCCGGGACCGCGTGCTCGACTTTCTTGCCAAGAACTTTGGCCGCGACCGGAAGCTCAAATAATGGCGTGGCGCACCTTTGCCGACACCCACTCGCTGACGATGACCGTTGCCAGAATCGTGATGAGAATCAGCGAGACCTGAGTCCAGGCAAGATTCGAGATGGATGAATCGAGCTGCAGGCCGATGCCGCCGGCGCCGACCAGTCCGAGAACCGTCGACTCACGGATGTTGATGTCCCAGCGGAAGACCGCGATACCGGCGAAGGCCGGCATGATCTGCGGCACGATCCCATAGGCCAGGCGTTGGGCCCCGCTTGCGCCAGTGGCGGTGATGGCTTCCACTTGCGCTTCGTCGATTTCCTCGATGGCCTCGTAGAGCAGCTTGGCGCAAAAGCCGATGGAGCGAAGCCCGATGGCGATAACACCGGCGAGGATGCCGGGCCCGATAATGGTGACCAGCATCAACGCCCAGATGAGCGAGTTGATGGATCGTGACGAAACAATAATGAACAGCGCCACGGGTCGTACGAACACATGACTCGGTGTCGTATTACTCGCCGCGCAGAATGCGATGGGTATGGCCAGCAGCACAGCGATCACCGTGCCCAGCGTTGCGATATTGAGCGTATCCCAGATGGGCACCCACAGATTGCTCATATACGACCAGCGCGGCGGCACCATGCGCGAAGCCATGTCGGCGGCCTGCTGGGGCGCGTCGAGGACGAACATCCAGATGGTCTTGTCTGATATCAGCTGCCAGCAATAGACGAAGATCGCGGTGCCGAGCAACCAGCCCGCCCAGATGGCGAGCTGCCGGCCTCGATCCCGGCGTTGCCAGATGCGCGTACCGCCGCGATCCTGCACCGGCATTACTTCACCATCCCACGAATCCAGCTGGAGCTGTATTCGACCATCATGACGATACCGATAATAACGAGGAGAATAGCGGCGGCCGATTCGAACTCGTAGCGATCGAATGCCGTCAGCAGGGTTGCACCGATACCGCCACCGCCGACGATTCCGACCACCGCCGATTCACGGAAGTTG
>Ga0055476_10000440_pt1 | contig 10948 bp, 7 predicted proteins | sample Muzzi_CordC_D2_FD_57682 | JGI IMG/M metagenome (GOLD analysis project Ga0055476, IMG submission 57682) | Wetland microbial communities from San Francisco Bay, California, USA, that impact long-term carbon sequestration - Muzzi_CordC_D2 | ecosystem: Environmental > Aquatic > Marine > Wetlands ... | reverse complement strand
GACAGGAGAAGGTGAGACCGGGTACCGGTCGAGAGGCTGGTCTGGGCCATGTCCGAAACGGCCAGCGCGGCAATCTCATAATCAGGAGTCAGTGACTTAGAGATAGCTTCGTCACTGTGTTCCTCGGTAACTGCTCCTGCGTCGCCTAAGGCGCCTACTGTTGATACCCTGCCTCCTGCATCCCTGCAGTCGTCTCAATGACGAATTAATCAGCGCGTCCCTGACTTGACCACTGGTCTATCGCCTTAAGGCATGGGTTTACTGATACCCGCTCGACAATTGCAAACTCTTCGGCAAACGTGGCTTCGCTGCAGCCTATTCCGTGTACTCTTTGGCTTCGGTGTCCTCATCCATCCAACGGTGTCTGATGTTACCGATCAGGCCGGATATGGGGCGGGTGATCCCACCGAGGATGGCCGCATTGCCCGCTGTCGAGATGATATCGCCGAGGTTTGACTCCGATGCTGCAGGGCAGCCCCAGAACTTGATCTCAGGTCCTTTCCAGTAACCATAGGCATCCTGTTCCGACCCCAGCAGATCCAGGTCGTACATGATCGCAGCGCCCTTGTCACGGAAGTTGAGACTCGCATCCATAGCCAGCGGGCTGCGTAATATATCAACGCCCTGCTGGTACTCGATTCCGCCCGTGGCGGTCATCAGAATTTCCGGGTTCTGCACGACATAGCGCTTGATCTGTACATCCCGCGATTCATCCCGTACCAGCTGTACATCAATTTTGTCGTAGTCAATTTCCTTGATGTACTCGACGAGCCTCGACACTGCGCCCAGGCCAAACAGGCCGGTCGGAAGATACGAGACCCCTTCGCCGATGGCCCCTGCAAACCCGGTTGTGCCGCCCACCAGGGCGCTGTCCGGGTCCAGCAGCCGGAAGATGCCGTCCCTGCTTTGCAGTCGCATGTCAAACAATAGCTGGTTGCGATACTGGGGCATGTTGGGCGACTGGCCGGACGCCTTCAGACTGACATTGAACAGGCCCTCGGCGCGCGGCTTCGAATCGGGCACCAGCTCGCGGAAAAACTTGGCGAGATTGAACTGTTCTACGCCGGCCTGCAGATTCAGATCGTAGGGCACATCACCCGGCGTGAAGGTCATGACCGCGTTCAGCCGGATCGGGCTGTCATGGAAATGCGCCTCGAAATCCTCGAGTGCAAGCCTTTCCGGGATCATGTCGCCACGCCCCCTGATGTCATGGATGACTAGGTAGTCCGTGTAGTAGAGCTGGCCGATGTGGTAGCTGGCATGCCGGTCGTAGGGGATCACATCCCAGAAGGCCCGTTCGTCCGGGAGCTGCTCCAGTGCCTCCTCCTCCGCCGCTGCCGCCGCTATTCCCTCGTCCGTTGCCACAGGTTTTTCCGCGGCCTTGCCGGTCTGTTGCCGGCCGGCAATGGCATTCAGGGTATTGAGGATGTCGTTGAGGTAGAACACCGTGCTGTCGACGTTGAGGTTCAGATCATCGTTGGCGCCGTCGCGGTTCGAATGCACGGCTTCGAGCAACAGGTCGCTGCTGCCGGATTTACCCACTGTCCTGACAGGCGCTGCGATGCGGAAGCTGCCATCGGGTTCCAGCTGGCCGTCCACCTTCAGCTCCAGCAGTTCCAGCATCAATGGCTTCCTGCCCTGTAGCTTGTCAATCCGGGTAAGCGAAGCCAGTTTTCCGTCCGGGTCAACGCGGATTGTGGTATCCATTTTTCCGGCTTTCAGGGTGTGGCCCGGTAGAATGGCCGGCTGATCCAGTAAGGCGGGCAGCAACATGCTGATGTCGGCAGTCAGATCCTGCAATCGGGTGGTCTCGTCACTGCCCTTCAGCGTCAGGTTGATTGTTGCAGCGACCGCTGGCGCGTCCTTGTGCTTGTCAAAAGTCAGGCTGAACGGAGCCAGCTTTGCCTGCAAGGTGTCACCCGTCAGGACGGCCCCCGCGTCAGCCTTGATGGTGAACTGCTGCAGCAGCACACCGTCTTCGCCGCTGACGCCGATACCGGTAACGATGAACGGTTCAATGCTGTCGATTGTCAGCGACTTGCCATCGGACGACAGAACCGCCTTGCCATTTGTCTCGCTGAAGCCAAGCCCCCTGGCCTCGAGAATGTCGGTAAACGGGCCCGGTGTGAGCCCGGCAACTGCAAGCGTAACCTTGCCGCGGGCGCGGCCGACCTCGGACTGATTCCGGCGCAGCCGGGTGCGCACCCGCACGTTCGAGTCGGCCGTCAAGGAAACTCGGGGGCCTCCGTCCGCATAGAACAGGTTGACCGCCAGCCGGCTGATATCGATGCTGCCCTCCCCTTGCGCCAGCTGGTAGTCTGCTTCAAGCCGTACGGGCGCTGTCACGCCCGCCTGCAGCGCATTCGCCACCACGGGCTGCCGAGCCAGCGCCTGTATGTCGATATTGAGGCGGCCTTCAGCAACCAGCGAGTCCTCAGCCGTACCCGGCAGAATAATTTTTCCGTTGCCTGCAACCAGACTGGATTTATCGCTGCTGATACTGAGATCCCGGTAGCTGATCTGTGTGCCTTCGGGCAGCAGCCGGATTTCCGGCCTGAGACTGACCCCCACGTTTTCAAGCAGCGGGCCATCTTTGCCGGTAACGGTGACATTATTGAACCGGAATGCGCTATTCGTTGTGATGCCGGCAACACCGGTATCATCCATTGCAAGCGTAAAATCCGCGCGCTGCAACATGCCGCGCAAGGTGGCATCCGGCACAAACGCCGAGAACCAGCTCAGCCGGATGTCGCTGATATTCAGCTGCGCAAGCTGCCCCGCGGCGTTGGCGACGGGTCTGCCCTTACCGCGGGTATTGACGATGAGCGGCTGCAGCAGCGCCAGCTTCAGCAAGCGTGTCTTGCTGTCCTTGAAGAGGCTGCCATCCAGCTTGTTGATGACAACGCTGCCGGGCTTTTGCCGTGCCGATGTCTGGAAATCCATGGAGAAATGCCTGGGAACGCCGTACCTGCCGGATTTCTTGATGTCGAGAAAGGCCAGCAGATTGTAGACATCCAGGTCGGCATTGGCACGCACATCAATGGTGCCCTGCCGGTCACCGGCGAGAGGCAGGGTGGCGCTGGCGGCTGCCGTCGCCAGCGTCCCCTCCGTGGCGGCGATAACAATCCGTCCCAGCGAGACCTGCACGGCATCGGTCGCGTAGCTGACCTCCGGCATGACGGACAGATTCATTCCGTCGACAAGAACGGTACCCTCCTGCAGGATAGTAAGATCGGTGATTTCGAGTGGCTTGACCGGCTTGAGATGGATGGTTGAGCTGGTATCAGTGGTGATTCTGAAGGCTGCCGTGAGACGCCCGCCCGTGATTTCCTGGTTGGGGAGAAAGACATCAAACCAGGCAAGCGGAACCCCGGGGAGTTCGAATTCGAGCAGCGTGTTTTCCTGCTGGAGAAAGGCGTCGATATTGTCCAGCGGAATATTCAAATCGGCCGGCACGCTGGCGGCCAGCGGCTGGTTCTTCCCTTCGTCGGACACGCCGGCATCCAGGGTAACGATCCGCAGCTGCCTGCCGGGCAGCAGCGACAGGCGAAAATTGTTCTCAAGCCTCAGCATCTCGGGCAACTTATCGTTGGCTTGCGTTTCTCTGAGACCGGTAACCAGCAGGTCACTTATGACGGTAATGTCCCCGGTCAGGTTCGCAATGTTGATGTCGACTGCGCCCGTCAGTGCTTCCTCCGTCGGCGGCACCACGTTGTCCCTGACATAGGGCTGAACGAGCCTTTCATTGGCCGTGGCCCGGTAAGCGCCGGTGAAGTTGCCGCTATTACCATCATAAGTGCCACCCAGCTCAAGCACGGCGCGATTATTGTCATCCGCGTCATGCTGCCGCAGCGTCAGCTGCAGCGCCTCCTGTGAATATTGAGGCTCCTCGCCATCTGCAATAACCGCGAGCTGCTCCCTGCCGAGCGCCGCAGGTTTGACAGCCAGCTTCAGACCGACCCGCTCCGTCTCCGGCAGGTCTGCGAGTACCGCCTGAACATCCAGCTCCGTATCAATGGCGGCGAACCGTCCCCGCGACAGTTGCTCCAGCGCAAGTACGCCATCAACAAGGATATGGTCTTCCCCCTTGCCCGTGTTGAAGCGGGCATCGAAGTTGATGTCGCCCCTCTCACCGGGCCTGATTCCGCCGCCCGTAATGTTCGCAGTCAGCGACTGCTGCCCGGGCAGGGCAATGTCGGCGCTGACATTCAGCTCCTGCAGGCTGTAGCCGAGCCCGTGCTCCAGCGAGGCCAGCACACCCGGGAATATTCCACTCTCCGCGGGTTCAGACGGCGGCGGATTGAAATTTGCCACATCGATCTTTACCTCCTGCAGGATGAGCTGCTTGATATTGAGCTGCAGCAACAGCAGTGAAGACAGGCAGTACCGGATCGCCCCGCTTCCCACCTGAAAATGCCCGCCGGCATAGTCGACCGCCACGTTGGCGAGTTCCAGTGACCAGGGCGTGAAATGTATGCGTTCGATCTCCAGTGAATCTACCAGCGGACCCACGTGGTCAAGCAGCATTTTTTTCTGGAATGCCGGGTGGAATACCACCGCTGCGGCGCCGGCCAGTAACAGGAACAGGCAGACGGGTATAAAGACGCGTGGCCGTTTCAGAGCGGCGAGCTGCATGGGTCACTGTGCTCCTTGTTCGTACCTTAACAGGTGGCTGGAAGCCTTGCGTGCTGCAACGGTCAGGTATGCTGCAGCGTACGGTAAGACCAGTCGTGCCATGTTCAAAAAGACTGCCCGGGAAACCGGCTGTCCAGCATCCGTTGGATCAGGATATTACAAACACTGGAATTATAGGACAAACCATTGCTGTTCCACACACCCCCTCTCCGGTGGGAGAGGATTGGGGAGAGGTGATCGAATCAAGCCAAAAGCCTTGTTTTATAAACTCTCACCCTGGCTTTCTCCCATAGGGAGAACGAACGAGAGGTTTCATGCAGGCATCGCATCAACCGGTATCGGCCAAGGCTTGCTGCCGATATGCCGTCATCACGTCTCCCAGGTTGTCGAAGAAGGCGTTCTTGCCGAAGAGCTGATCCAGTTCGTAGCGACTCTCGGCCTTGACGTCATCCATCACCTGCGCCACAACCAGCCGGATGCCTTTTTCCTCCAGTATCTCGTGGAGCGCACGCAACGTCTCCGCCGCGGAGAAGTCCACATCGTCGACCGCGGAGGCATCTATGCAGAACCAGCGCAAGGGAGGCTTGGCCTGGTTGGCGAGACAGGTGATTTCTTCCGTGAGTAGCTGGGCATTTGCGTAGTACATGCTGTGGGTGAAGCGGTAGATAAGCAGCCCGGGTGCCGCCTGGCTCATGGTGGCAACGGGATGCGCATGCCATTCACCGGTGTCATTCGGTACGAGCACTGCATTTTTCGGCCGGTAGCCGCGCCGGGTGTGATCGATCAGCGAGAGCGCGATGGCCAGCAGGATACCCTGTTCCACACCGACGAATACCACCATCAGCGTGGTGATCAGGGCCACCCAGAACTCCGAGCGCCGCTGGGCGAAGATGCTGCGCATGCCCTTGATGTCGATCAGGTCGACGCCGATCAGAAACACGACCGCTGACAGCACCGCCTCCGGCATGTAGGCCAGCGGCCCGGTGAGAAACAGCAGCACCAGCAGTACGATCCCGGTGGTGAACAGCAGCGACAGCTGGCTGCGTCCGCCGGCGCTGTCGACCATCTGGGTCTTGGTCGGGCTGCCGTTGACGACGAAGGTGCCGGACAGGCCGGCGCCGATATTCGCCAGCCCCAGGCCGACGAGGTCGGTATCCTCGCTGAAACGCTCGTTATAACGCGCGGCATAGGCCCGCGAGGTCGCGGCACTCTGCGCCAGGATCACGATGAACATGGCAAACGCTATCGACACCAGCTTGCTGATAAGCCCCCAGCTCCAGTTAACCTGCGGCAGGCCGATGTGCGGCAGGCCGCCCGGTACCTCGCCGAGCACATGCACGTGCGAACCGAGGCCGAGTGCCCAGCTGGCGGTAATGGCGCCGATCACGGCAATCAGCGCTCCCGGTATTTTTTTCGATAGCTTCTTCGAGCCGACAATGACCAGCAGTACACTGAGTGCGATAGCGAGCGCGTAGAAGTTGACCTGCTCGATCTGCTGGATATCGCTCCAGATCTTCTGCAGGGTGCCGTGCCCGCCGCCCTTGAGACCAAGCATGCCGGAGATCTCGCCGAAGGCGACCTGGATGCCGACCCCGGTCAGGAAGCCGATCAGGACCGTGCGCGAAAGGAAGTCAGCCATGAAACCGAGGCCGATAACCCGCGCCAGGATGAGAAAGGCCGCGGCCATCAAGGCCAGCACTGCCGCCAGCGCCACGTATTCATCGGAGCCGGTGGCCGCAAGCCCCACCAGACCGGCGGATAGTATGGCCGCAGTTGCTGAATCCGCCCCGACCACCAGGTGGCGCGAGGAGCCGAACAGGGCGAACAGGGCCATGGGAATCAGGATGGTGTAAAGCCCGGTGATGACCGGGGTGCCGGAGATCTTGGTGTAGCCCATCACCTCGGGTATCGCCAGCGCCGCAAGCGTAAGACCGGCGATGAGTTCGAGCGGAATCTGTGAGGCCTTTATGGGGAGCACGCCCTGCAGGATCGGCAGGCGGAACCCTCCGGCGTGGTTGTGCGCAGCATTCATGGCGGCCTCCTATGCCATGGGCCCGCGGAAGCCCGGCAGTCCGCGCGCCTCCGGGCTGTTTGCCAGAAACAGTGCTGCCTCGAGGATTTCCTTGCCGTCGTCCGTCTCTTCCAGTACGCCATGCTCGTCGACCTCAAAGGCGAAGTCGTCAAAGGTATGCTTGCCCGCAAGGATGTCCTGGTCCAGCAGGATGCGCGTCCGATAATAATTGGCCCACTTGAACTCCGAGAACGGCGCGTTGTTTTTCACGTAGCCATGATGTTCCCGGACAATCCACACCAGGCTGCGGTAGGGATCGAACTTGAGGTCCTTGATATGCACTGGCAGCGTCTCTGGCTGCTGTGGCCCGCCACCCGACCGGGTGCAGTGCGTCATAGAGCGCACGCACCAGGTGATGGTGATCGACCAGGTAGAACTCGTAACCGCGTACCACGACAGGGATCGATCTGACGCGTAGATAATCATGCAGCGTGTACGGGTCTTTAATGCCTGGCGCACAGCGCCGTATGTCAAAACTTTTCCGGGACGTACTTGAGTGGATAATCCGGCTCCATGTAATCGCCCGGCTTCTGCCGCGGTGGCAGCTTGACCTTCTTGTGCGGCAGTGACTTGTAGGGTATCTGTCCGAGCAAATGGGTAATGATGTTGAGTCGGACGCGTTTCTTGTCGTTCGACTTTGCCACGTGCCAGGGCGCGTGCTCCGAGTCCGTGGCCGCAATCATTTCGTCCCGGGCCCGTGAATAGTCGTACCAGCGCTTGTAGGACTCGAGATCCATGGGCGACAGCTTCCAGAGCTTGCGCCCGTCCGTGATGCGCCCTTCCATCCTGCGCGTTTGCTCATCCTGATCCACCTCGAGCCAGTACTTGATGAGAATGATCCCGGAATCCACCATCGCCTTCTCGACGAGTGGTGCCGCCTTCAGGAATTTTTGTACCAGGTCCTCGCTACAGAAGCCCATCACCCGCTCCACGCCGGCACGGTTGTACCAGCTGCGGTCCCAGATCACGACTTCCCCGGCTGCGGGCAGGTGTGGCAGATAGCGCTGGATATACATCTGGGTCTTTTCGCGATCGCTGGGGGCGGGCAGTGCGAGCACACGGAATATCCTCGGGCTGACCCGTTCGGTAATCGCCTTGATGGTACCCCCCTTCCCGGCACCGTCACGTCCCTCGAACACCACGCACACCTTGAGTCCCTCGTGCACAACCCACTGCTGGAGCTTCACCAGTTCCACGTGCAACTTGCGAAGTTCCTTTTCATATTCCTTGTTCTTCAGGCGCGGCTTGCTTTCCGCGACCAGCTGTTCTTCCTTTGCCTCGCCTTTCTGCTTCGATTTCTTGTGTTTCTTACTCATGTTACTGCCTCCTCGATTCCGGTAATCCAACAGGACAAATGGCGATCAGGCATCTGAGCGCCCCTGGTATTCAATACACTTCATGAGCACCGCCATGGGGAACGCTCACCAAGGAACTTCTGATCCATCCGTTTATCACGTCAATAAGCAATACTATAGGACAGGTAAACGATCTCGGCGCCCGGGTTGATATCCTTGATACCGGCATTGGAGATATGGCCCATGCCCAAACCGACCCTGGAACCGGTTGCCAACCGATACTCCAGCCTCAGCTGGCTATAGAACTCCAGATCGTACCCCAGGTCCTTGCCGGCGCTATTATGATAGTAACCGGCAGAAACACTGGGTGTTAATGACCATTGCACATTGAATGCAATGGGATACCCGGCACCGCCATAGAAATAGGCCCCGCTCTCTTCTGTAATAAAGAAACCAGCCTGTGGCCTGAACCCTGACCAGTCACTGGAAAACCGGTATTCGGCCTGCCCCATGCCTGTCCCTGACTTGCTGACATCGAAAGCACCCAGCGCCATGGTCAAATCCGCTGCTCCCGCACTGGTTTGAGTTGCAATGAGTCCTGCGATCAAGACTATCGGAATCAGCTTCATCTTTTCTCCCTGCCTGGTTTAGTCAATGTATATCCAAGGTGCTTCGCTACGCCTGTCCAGGTATTGCCTGCACATTCCAGCAGGGCAAAAATACCATACCCTCAACGCAATCGGCTATGGTAGTCCTGGCCACCAGCAACCCACCTCACCGGTATCATTCCGGAGTCGCCAGACCTTACCGAAATAATAAGTCTTGACAGTTAACCACGGGAAAGACTCAGTATCAGCGCTGGACGCGTCGTCGGGTAAAAGGGAGAATCACCTGGAACTAACAACCGCTAATACACAAACAAGGCCTGCATCTTTCAACCATGCAAACGAACAGAAAACCCGAAGAGCGCTCACTGCTGCTATTTTCCATCTGGATGGGCGTGCTGTTTGCCGTGCTTGGTATCTCCTGGGGCCTGGCAATTCAGTCCGGTGTAATCCTGTTCGACGGCATTTACTCCGGCTTCAGCATTATTCTGTCCATGCTTTCCATCCTTGCCCTGCGACTGATTAACCAGCCGGATGACGATACCTTTCAATTTGGTCGCATGGGCTTTGAGCCGCTCGTCGTCGCCCTCAAGTCCGCCGTGGTTATCGGGGTCTGTGTCTACGGTATTGTCACTGCTGCCGTCACCATGCTGCATGGCGGTTCGACATCCACAAATTCATTGTCCGGCATGTTGTATGCGCTGGTATCCATTGCAGCCTGCCTTTTCAGCTGGTATCACCTGAAAGCCAATGGAACAGACATGCCGGACCTGGTCCAGGCCGAGTCCGAACTATGGTTGATGGATACCCTGTTCAGCAGCGTGGTTCTGGCGAGCTTTCTGGCCAGTTATCTGCTGTCCCAAACACAGCTGGATGGGGTCGTCCCCTATATCGACCCCGGTATTGTTGTGCTGGCCTCTGTTTATTTTATCCGCGTACCTCTTGCCCGGTTTACTTCCAGTATGCGCGAACTATTATTGATGGCACCCACCGGTGACATTCAGGAACAGTTAAAGGCACATATCGACGCCATCGCCCGGGCGCATCGATTTTCAGAGGTGGTCGTGCGCTCAACCAAGGTCGGGCGGGAGCTGGCGGTCGATATCGCCTTCCTGGCCCCCGCGGACTTCGACAAGGTCGATATTGACGAACTGGACAGGATAAGGGCCGAGGTGGAGCAAAGCCTTTCCAGGCTCGGCTTCAGTCTATGGATGAACATCCTCTTTACCCGTGACCGGCGCTGGGCCTAGCTGGCGGACGCAATGGGAGAGTACCGTATCGCGCTGAGCGGTCCGAGCTGGTATCTCGGCAGGTAACTGCGGACGCACGGCATTACTATCGATACCCCGCGCACCGGGCAAGAACAAGGGAGACAAAGGTTATGAAATACTACAGGAAGTTCTGTGTGAAACCGGGCAGCAATGTCGATCTCGGCAAAATCGACGCGGGCTTCCGGGACAAGTATGAATCACATGAGCACGCCTTACCGGAAATCGAGGCCTGCAGCCGAAAACTGCGTGACCTGCAATACCTGATGTATGCTGAAGACAAGCGCTCGCTGCTCATCTGCCTCCAGGGGCGTGACGCGGCGGGCAAGGACGGCACCATCAACCATGTACTCGGCGCCATGAATCCGCAGGGCTGCACGGTCACCGGCTTCAAGGTCCCCAGCAAGGAAGAGGCTACCCACGATTTTCTGTGGCGCTATCACAAGGCCGCTCCTGCCATGGGACAGGTGGCCATCTTCAACCGCTCCCACTACGAGGAAGTACTGGTGCAGCGCGTGCACAACATGGTCCCGGAGAAGGTCTGGTCGAAACGCTACGTGCACATCAACGACTTCGAACGGATGCTCTGTGAAAATGGCACGCACATCCTGAAATTCTACCTGCACATCGATCCCGAGGAACAGCTGGCGCGCTTCAGGCAGCGCATCGACGACCCCGCACGGCACTGGAAGATCAGCGACGCAGACTACGCGGAACGCCCCTTCTGGGATGCCTATACCAGGGCCTTCGAAGCGGCAATCGAACAGTGCAGCACCGATCATGCGCCCTGGTTCATCATTCCCTCCAATCACAAGTGGTTCCGCAACCTCGCCATCTCCAGGATCGTCACCGAGGCGCTGGATGCGCTGGGCATGAAGTTCCCTGAGCCGAGAGTGGATATCAACGAGATCAGAAAGAAGTACCACGCGATTGCGGCAGAGGAAGGGTAAGGTCACCAGCAGGAATTGCACTCTGGCGGCAACACGAAAAGGAGCAGGCAGGCTGATATGGCAAACCCGGGGGAGCGGCTGATGCGGGATAGAAACGACCGGGGTGACCTGATCCCTGCCACAA
>Ga0055476_10000439_pt1 | contig 10948 bp, 11 predicted proteins | sample Muzzi_CordC_D2_FD_57682 | JGI IMG/M metagenome (GOLD analysis project Ga0055476, IMG submission 57682) | Wetland microbial communities from San Francisco Bay, California, USA, that impact long-term carbon sequestration - Muzzi_CordC_D2 | ecosystem: Environmental > Aquatic > Marine > Wetlands ... | reverse complement strand
GGCCTTGGGGATGCCGCCGAATGCTGCGCAGCTGCCGACGGCAACAATGGCTGCGGCACCGGCTGCAACGTCCAGCAACATATCCTTGTTACTGGTGCCGGCAATGGTGGAATAACCGTTGTTTTCGCCTGGAATTGAGCCATCAACGACCAGAATGTAACTGCCATGGTTTTCCTTCATGGCTTCTTCGCGGGCCAGCTCCGCGGCTGAACCCGACGCCGCCTGCAGGGTGTGGTGATAATCCAGTGAAATGATGTCGAATATCAGCTCTTCGATGGTTGCCGAATGACTGCGGGTGAGCGATTCCGTGCAGCCGGTGCATTCCTGGAAAGACAGCCAGATCACGGAAGGCCGTCGCAGCTTCTCCAGCGTCGCCGCAATGACGGGAATCATGGTGGGCGGTAACGCCATCATGGACGCAGTGGTGGCGCAGAATTTAAGAAAACTGCGCCGGGAGATGCCACGTTCCTGGAGTGTCTCGCCCAGGGTTTTGTCTTTGCTCATGCCGTTGTCTCCGCGTTCGAGAGCTGATCCTCCAGGTGCTCCAGCCCCGCCCGGATATCATCAGCCTGTGATTTCAGGATGCCGGGGACTTCACAGACCTCGATGAACCTGCCTATGATGCTCTCGTTTTCGTTATAGTGTGTGATCAGCCAGGCACCTGGATAGCGGGTTTCGATGATATCACTCGGTCCCAGAATCGAGAGTCTGGCGTTGACCTCGCCTGCACCGAGTTGTTCGATCAGTCTGTCTTCTTCGCCCGGTGCGAGCGGGATGCTGCGTAAGTCAATGACGTGTTCTTCCCCGTGTTCCAGCCAGCGCGTCAGGGCATGGCGGATTTCGTGCAGCAGCGGTATCAGGTTGCCGGTTGGGGGCGTGCAGGGAGCAGAAGCCGCAAAGCTGGACGCCGGCATTCCGTTGGCAGTCATTATTCGCTCACCTCACCACAGTTCGCCGCAGCCCACACCATCAGCGGGCGGTTCGCATGACGGACGACATTCGCGGTAACCGATTCTTCAAGCGCATGCTGCAGGTCGGGCCTGGTATGTGTTGCCATCACCACCAGATCGCTATTCAAGGGTCTACTCCTAAACGGGTGCAGGGCTAAAACATTACCCCCCACCGCGTGCGGATTATGAAACTCGATCGAAATGGAGTCGACCTGGTGCATGTTGCTCTCCAGCGACAGTTAATCGTTTGATGTTGGAGCCAAAACAACATTATTACGAAGTCAAGTATCTTCCAATGATTGCCACTTGTAAAGCAGGTCCAGGACCTGGCTGGCCGCGTCAGGGATGGCCCGGGATACCAGCTCGCTGGGCGTTTCACCCCAGCCGAATTCAGCCGGTTGAATACCCAGCAACGCACGATTTCGGGGCAAACGGCCCTGTAATCGCGCAATAGTCATTAAATCGACCAGCCCAACCTCATGTACACTGCGTTTTCCATGGCCCACGAAATGGTCCATTTCAGCGCCGACCAGCAATTTTACCGTTCCCGGGGCTTCATTGAATTGAGCTGCATCAAGCACGATCAGGTTTTCACAATCTTCAATGTCCGGCGCCAGCGTAAAGCTCAAAGTGCCGCCATCAAGGTAGCTGACGCCCGGCTGGTCAGCGTGGTGCTCACGCAGATAGTCGAGTAAATGGATCCCCAGACCTTCGTCGGTGAGTAAAGTATTACCAATACCTAGTACGAGCGTTTGTTGCATAAGTCTTTGACTGTACGGGTTGCAATGAAAAGCGTAAGCTTGGGACACGGTGGTTGTCGAGATACTAACAGTTTGCAACAGGTCCCGGGAGAAAAATCATGTGTCTTGGCATTCCGATGCAAATTCAGGAAATTAATGGCTATATGGCCCGTTGTGAAGCGAAAGGTGTGGAACGCGACGTCAGTCTGTTCATGCTCCAGGATGAAATGCTGCAAGCCGGTGATCACGTCGTCGTCCATGTCGGCTATGCCATTCAGAAAGTCACGCCCCAGGAAGCACGAACAGCGTGGGAGCTTTACGATCAGATGCTGACCGGCAGTGAGTGATTGATATGCACGAATTATCGATCTGCCAGGCATTGATCGATCAGGTGGAGGCGCTGGCGCGCGAGCAGCGGGCGAGACGCGTAGTTTCACTGGTGGTCGGTATTGGACCGCTATCGGGTGTGGAAGCCCGCTTGCTCAAACAGGCCTATCCTGTCGCGGCGGCAGGCACCCTTGCGGAAGGTTCCGAGCTGGATATCGAAGATCGCCCGATACGTGTACATTGCAAGTCCTGTGGTGAGGACTCTGATGCCACTGCCAATCGCCTGGTCTGTGCGTTTTGTGGAGACTGGCGAACCGATTTAGTCAGCGGTGACGAACTGGTTCTTACGCGGGTCGAATTTGTAAGGGAGCAAGCGTATGTGTGATACCTGTGGCTGCAATATAACGCACGCCAATCAACACCTGATTGCACCAGGTGGCAAGCTGCACAAGACCGGGCAGGGGAGCGAAGCGCTTAGCGTGCTGAAGAATCTGCTGTCCGAAAATGACCAACTGGCAGCGCACAACCGTGAGCATTTCGACCGGCACGGTGTATTTGCAGTCAATCTGATGTCGTCACCCGGCGCCGGCAAGACATCACTGCTCGAAGCCAGTGTGGATGCCCTGAGTGATCGCTACAGAATAGCGGTTATCGAGGGTGACCTGGAGACCGAAAACGATGCCCAGCGCATCCGCTCTCGGGGAGTGGAAGCCGTGCAGATCACCACCGGCAGCGCCTGTCACCTGGATGCACACATGGTGCACGATGCCTTGCATCAACTGAAACTGGAAGATCTCGATATTCTTTTTATCGAAAATGTCGGCAACCTGGTGTGCCCGGCCAGCTTTGATCTGGGCCAGCATCGCAATGTGACGCTGTTGTCTGTGCCGGAAGGCGATGACAAGCCTTCCAAGTACCCGGTTATGTTCCGCGCTGCCGATCTGGTAGCGCTGACCAAGGTGGATCTGTTGCCGTTCCTTGATGACTTCAGCACCGGGCGAGCCTGTGACAATGTGCGCGCCCTGGCCAATGCATCACCCGTTCTCGAACTCAGCGTCAAACAAAGCGACAGCATGGTGCCCTGGCTGGACTGGCTGGATCAGGAGGTCGAGCACCATCGGCAACGTTGCCAGCGGGGCGAGACATTACAGCCGAAGATACAGCCGGATGGCGCCCGGCTTCACACGCCGGCGACCTGAGAGTGCCGTTATGTCCCGGACTGCCAAGCAATGGCTGGATCAAATTCGCTCATTAGGCCTGCCGGATCGGGTCAAGATCATGAATGTCTGTGGTGGGCATGAACGTTCCATCACCATGGCAGGTCTTCGCGGGGCATTACCTTCCGCTATTGAGCTGATTCCAGGCCCAGGTTGCCCGGTGTGTATTTGCCCGGAAGAGGATGTGTATGAAGCGATTCAACTGGCGCTGAACGAAGATATTACGCTGCTGGCATTTGGTGACATGCTGCGTGTGCCGGTGAATGTGCCCAAAAAAGACGTGCGCTCGCTCGAACAGGCCAGGGCCGCGGGTGCGGATATACGGCCGATCGCTTCACCCATGGAAGCGGTACAGTTTGCCCGTGAACAGCCGGATAAAAAGTTCGTTTTCTTCGCGGCAGGTTTCGAGACGACGACGGCACCGGTCGCTTCCATGGTCGTTGAAGGTGTCGCGGACAATCTGCTGTTGCTGCTGTCCGGGCGGCTGACCTGGCCGGCGGTCTCCATGTTGCTGGATTCCGCCAGACCCGGATTCGATACCCTCATTGCACCCGGTCATGTGGCAACGGTGATGGGCTCGCGGGAATGGAATTTTGTTCCCGAAAAACATGGGATTCCGTCCGCCATAGCCGGTTTCAGCCCGGAAAGTCTGCTGGCTGCAATCTATTCAACACTGCGGCAGTTGATCGAGGGTCAGGCGTTCCTGGATAACTGCTACCCGGAACTGGTACGTGACGAGGGTAACCCCACAGCCAGGCGACACCTGCAGCAGGCCATGGAGGTCGTGGATGCAAACTGGCGTGGAGTGGGAGTCATACCGGCATCCGGTTTTTCCCTGACCTCCGCGTATCAGGCGCTGGATGCGCGTCGCCTGTTTCCGGCCTATGCCGATGATTCCCGTAAACGGGCCGGCCAGATGCCCCCCGGTTGCGACTGTGCCCGGGTCGTGCTGGGCAGGTGTTATCCTGATGAATGTCGCCTGTATGGCAGTGGCTGTACACCGAGGCATCCCATTGGACCCTGTATGGTTTCAGACGAAGGTGCCTGCCGCATCTGGTGGGCCAGCGGCGTGCGGGAAAGCAAACACCATGGACAAACACAGGATCGTGTTGCAACGCATGTATGAATCTACTGGGAGCATCCAGCCGGAGATCTGACCGGAAGCGGGAACTGGCTGACCAGCCGGCAACCCGGTGGCTGGTGTCAGGTGTTGTACAAGGTGTCGGGTTTCGCCCTTTCGTCTACCGTTTAGCACGGCAGCACCACCTGAAAGGCTGGGTCAGGAACTGCCTGGGACAGGTTGAGATCGTTGCCACCGGAACAGCGGATCAATTGCAGGCCTTTGAACAGGGCCTTGTGCAACAAGCCCCGGCGATAGCGCATCCTGAAATCACTCACAGTGAGCCACTGGATGGTGTGACGCTGAAAGACTTCCGTATTCTCGCCAGTGAAACAGCTCAGGCGAGTGATATTCATGTGCCACCCGACTATTTTGTCTGTGAAGATTGTCTCACTGAACTCAATGATCCTCACAACCACCGTTATCGTTATCCCTTTATCAACTGTACCCAGTGTGGACCTCGTTATACGCTGATCGAGGCATTACCCTATGACCGTGCGAACACCTCCATGGCACAATTTGATTTGTGCCCGGACTGCCTGAAGGAATACAACGATGTATTCAACCGGCGCTTTCATGCCGAGCCGGTTGCCTGCGGGCTGTGCGGCCCACAGTTGTTTTTCAGGCAGGCTGACCGTGAAATTGCCGACAGCGAAGCCGCGCTGGCGGCCTGTGTCAATGCATTACGTGAAGGACGGATAGTCGCAGTGAAGGGGGTGGGCGGATACCACCTGATGTGTAATGCGGCCGACCAGGCAGTAGTGCAGCGTTTACGCAATAACAAGTGCCGACCGCACAAGCCGCTGGCATTGATGTTTCCGGTCAGCGATGGTCTGGCTCAATTAAACCGTGTGGTGACCCTCAGTGCGGAGGAAGCGGCGCTGCTGTGCACGCCGGGACGACCGATTGTGCTGGCTACACAACAAGCGGGAAACGGTATGCTGCAGAACATTGCACCCGGCTTGAGTGAAATCGGTGTGATGCTGCCCTACAGTCCCCTGCATCATCTGCTGTTGAATGACTTTGGCGGACCACTGGTGGCGACCTCGGCGAATATCAGCGGTGAGCCGGTGTTGACTGAAAATACCCGGGTAGAACAAAGACTGGGCGGTGTGGCCGAAGCCTTTCTGCATCACAACCGGCCTATTGTGCGTCCGGCGGATGATTCGGTGTACCGCAGCCTGCTGGGAAAACCGCGGCCGATGCGTTTAGGCAGGGGACATGCGCCCGTTGAACTCAAGCTGCCGGGTGAGTTGAAACAAACGGTGCTGGCAGTTGGCGGACATGGCAAAAACACCATCTGTCTTGCCTGGGGCGAGCGGGCGGTGGTGTCACCGCATGTCGGTGATATGGGCAGCGCGCGCAGTCTCGAGGTATTCGAGCAGCTGATTGCCGATTTGCAACGCCTGTACAAGGTCCGGGCGGAAGTCATTGTGTGTGATGCTCATCCGGCCTATGTGACGTCACGCTGGTCCCATCGACAGGGATTACCGGTGGTCGAGGTGCAACATCATGCCGCACATGCCTCGGCCCTGCTTGGCGAACAGGCTGCGGAGGTACAGGGCAGTCATCTGGTGTTTACCTGGGACGGGGTCGGTTATGGTGACGATCGAACCCTGTGGGGTGGCGAAGCCCTGTATGGTGTGCCTGGACGATGGCGGCGCGTGGCCAGTATGTGGCCGTTCCGGCTGCCCGGCGGCGAAAAGGCGGGCCGTGAACCCTGGCGCAGCGCGGTGTCGCTGGCCTGGGAAGCGGGCGCAGACAGTCTGGCAATGAAGCTGATGGATTCCCTTGAATCGAAGCCCGCTGCGTTGTCGACATATGCCTTGCTGTACCAGGCCTGGCAGAAAAACCTCAATACACCGGTCAGCACAGCGGTGGGTCGTTTGTTCGATGCCGCCGCCGCATTGACCGGTCTGTGTTTGACGGCCAGCTTCGAAGGTCAGGGACCGATGTGGCTGGAAGCTGTTGCCGATGAGACGGCGGAACCCATCAGCTTGCCTTTGCTTGAACAGGGTGACGGCCTGCTGCGCACCGACTGGCGGCCACTGGTAACATGTCTGGGTGATGAGCGGATCCCGGTTAGCCAACGAGCCGCCATGTTCCACGCCTCGCTGGCTGAAGCGCTGGTGAATCAGGCGCTGCGAGTGCGGGAACGGTACGCGGTGCAGGCAGTCGGTTTGTGCGGTGGCGTGTTCCAGAATCGCCGCTTAACAGAAGAATGTGTCAGCCGACTCGAACAAAAGGGGTTCGAAGTGCTGCTCGCTGCACACTTGCCGGTCAATGATGCGGGGTTAAGTTTTGGACAGGTCGTCGAGTACGTTTCGTTAGAGAGATCCTATGCAGGATAGTCATATTTCGTTAGCTCACGGTAACGGCGGGCGCTACATGCGTGAACTGATCGAGCGTGTGTTTGCCCGACATCTTGCCAATCCCGGTCTGGATACGCGGGCGGATGCCGTACCGTTGGCGTTGACGGAGGGTGATGTGATGTTTACCACCGATGGTTTTACGGTTCAGCCGCTGGAGTTTCCTGGTGGCAACATCGGTGCTCTGGCGGTTCATGGGACCACCAATGATCTGGCAGTGGCTGGTGCGGAGCCGCTGTATTTGAGCTTGAATGCTTTTATCGAAGAAGGCATGCAGATAGCTCTGCTCGAGCGGATTGTAGCAACACTGGCGGAGACGGCGAATGCTGTGGGTGTGCGCGTTGTGGCCGGTGATACCAAGGTGTTGCCGCGCGGGGAAGGCAGCGGTCTGTATCTTGCGACTACCGGGGTTGGTATTCGAACCGCCGGGGTTCGCCTCGGCCTTGACTGCATTCAGGCAGGGGACCGGATACTGGTCAGTGGGCCGGTCGGTGATCATGGTATAGCTGTGTTACTGGCACGTGAACAGTTCGGTCTGCGCGGTGACCTGAAGTCGGACGCTGGCAGCGTTCTGCCGCTGACGCGGGCAGCATTGAAGTTTGAGGGTTTGCACTTCATGCGCGATCCGACCCGCGGTGGCCTGGCGACGGTCTGTCATGAAATCAGCCAGGCAACCCGGCTGGGTGTTCGACTGCAGCAGACGGAGATACCGATCCGGGACTCGGTGCAGTCGGTGTGCGAAATGCTCGGTTACGACCCTCTTTATCTCGCCTGTGAGGGCAGGGTGGTCGCGGTCGTGGCCGAAGCACAGGCGGAGGACTTGCTCGCACACTGGCGTTGCCTGCCCGAAGGCGCTGAAGCTGCCCTGATTGGCCGTGTTGAAGGACAAGCGGCGCGGGTGCTGCTGGTCACCGAACTGGGTGGCGAACGCATGCTCGATGAACTGGAAGACGACCCGTTGCCAAGGATCTGTTGATGCGTGAGGCGGGGTCTGGCGAGATCCGGTCTCAGACTGACGGGATGTGAAGATCCGTTAATCTCTCGCGAAGACGCAGAGACCTGAAGGATTTTCCTGGCGGGCAGAGCCATGACTGGAATTTGACTCATGTGTAAAGATGTTGGTCACTCAAGAATTGCCAGGGTGTTGAAGGGTGGGGCATTTGCCCTGCTGGTAGCGCTGCTTGGCTTTTCCGCAGCGGTGCTGGCGGGTAACGAGGGCTCCCCGCACGCGCATGGTGACCCCATTGCACCCGTCATTCTGGGTGTCACCGGCTTGCTGTTTGTGGCTTTGCTGGGACGCTTCGGTGCGCGCAAGCTTGGTCTGCCTTCGGTGCTGGGCGAACTGACCATTGGCATCATTGCCGGCAACCTGGCCTATCAGTTTGGTTTTGACCTGATAGTGTTGATGCGGGAAGGCCCGCACATCTTTGATACCATCCAGCAGTTCCTGCACGACGCCACACTTGGAGACGAAGTCTGCAAAACACTGGTCGATGCCAGTGGGCGCAGTATGTTGAGTGTCCTGGGCGGGCCGAGCGGAAACGATTATTTGCAGATAGCACACACGGTGGATGTTTTTTCACGCTACGGCGTTATTTTTCTGCTGTTCCTGGTGGGGCTGGAAACCAATCTCAATGAAATGCGTCAGGTTGGCGCCGATTCCATAAGGGTGGCGCTTATCGGTGTCGTACTGCCCTTTGTGCTGGGGGTCGCTGCCACTTTTCTGCTGGCCTCACAGTTGTCATTTCATACGGCGCTGTTTCTGGGCGCTGCATTGGGCGCCACCAGTGTCGGGATTACGGTCAGGGTACTTGAAGATCTGCAGCAGAGTCAGTCCCGGCTGGCACACACGATACTCGGTGCAGCAATATTCGACGATATTCTCGGCCTGTTGATGCTGGCCACTGTCACCGGCATCGTGGTCTCCGGCGGCATCGACATCAGCCACATCGCGAAGGTCGTGCTGCTGGCGGGGATATTTCTCGGCGGGGCTTTTTACCTGGGCCCTTATATCCTGCGCTTCATCATCAGGCTCATGCGGCACCTCGACTTGATCGAGGCAAAAATGTTTGTTTCCTACCTGTTTGTCATGGTCCTGGCCTGGCTTGCCAACCTGTCCGGGCTGGCGACGATTATCGGTGCTTTTACCGCAGGGGTGATATTGAACGATGCCTATTTCGTGCATTGGGGGCCGCATGACAAACACGATTACAGTATCATGGACCTGATCATGCCGCTGGAGGTTATCCTGGTGCCGATATTTTTTGTTCTGATGGGCATACAGGTCAAGCTGGAAACCTTCCTCGACTGGCAGGTGGTGATACTGGCGGCAGGGCTGCTGGTTGCGGCTATCGCCGGAAAGCTGGCCTGTGGCCTGGGCGCCGCGAAGCCGATGAATCGCTGGGCCATCGGGCTGGGTATGTTACCGCGTGGCGAAGTCGGGCTGGTATTTGCAGCCATCGGCAGGGGGCTCGGCGTAGTCGATGACGCGATGTTTTCATCACTGGTGCTGGTGGTGATTATCACTACCCTGTTGTCACCACCGTTGTTGAAAATCGCCTTGAAGGAAAAAACCTGAATTGGCGCCGATGGGTGTTGACGCAAGAATGCAGCAGTCCGGGCAGCTGGTCCAGGCGCTCACCAGGGCGGAAGCCTACCATCACCCCACGCGTTCCATCCATGTCGTGGAAACCCATTGTGCCTGGGTGCTGTTAACCGGTGATTTTGCCTACAAGATCAAAAAACCTGTCGATTTTGGCTTCCTGAATTTTTCCACACTGGAGAAACGGCGGTTCTACTGCGAAGAAGAGGTTCGCCTGAACCGGCGTTTCGCACCCGCCATCTACCTGGACGTTGTCGCCATCAGTGGTCAGCCAGATCGGCCGCAGATGGCCGGATCCGGATCAGTGCTTGAGTACGCCGTGCGCATGCGCCAGTTCGCGGATGACGGTCTGCTCAGCCAGCTCGCCGAACGGAAACAACTGGATGCTTCACACATCGACCAGCTTGTTAATCAGGTCGTTAACTTCCATCAATCGACGCAGCGTGCTTCGCCCGATGCGCCTTATGGCGAACTGCAACAGATTCATCACTGGGTCAGCGAAAACTTTCAACACATTCGACCGTCGTTAAAGAGCGCAGGGCGAATCGGCCAGCTGGACGGTATTCAGCGAGGGGTTGAAGACGAGTGCAAAAGGATAGAAACATTATTAACGCGCAGAAAGCAGGACGGCTACATCCGCGAATGCCACGGTGATCTTCACCTGGGTAATATCACCTTGATCGATGGCAAGGTGACACTGTTCGACTGTATCGAATTCAATCCGGAACTGCGCTGGATCGATGTTTTCAGTGATGTCGCTTTTCTGGTCATGGATCTCGACGACCGGCATTACCGGAACTTTGCGTTCCACTTCCTCAATGCATACCTGCATCGCAGCGGAGATTACCAGGGGCTCGGTGTATTGCGCTATTACATGGTCTATCGTGCACTGGTGCGCGCCAAGGTCGCCATGCTTCGCAGGCAGCAGGCAGCCAGGGATTCGGCATTGTTCGTGGCCGCAGATGCCGAGTACAGCCAGTATATACAGCTCGCTGCGAGCTATCTTGCACCCGGCCAACCGGCATTGCTGATTACCTGCGGCTTGTCCGGCTCCGGCAAGTCAACGGTCGCCAGGCAGTTGAGTGAAGCCTCTGGAATGATCCAGATACGTTCCGACGTCGAACGTAAACGAATGTCCGGCCTTGATGCTGGGGACAAAAGCCGCTCGGGCCTGGATGAGGGCCTGTATTCTACCGATCAGACAGACAAAACCTATCGGCGCCTCGCTGAACTGGCCACAGGGGCGCTGCAAGCGGGTTATTCAGTCATCGTGGATGCCACCTTCCTGCAACGCAAGTATCGCGATGTCTTCCGGAGTCTGGCGGAGAAACACAAAGTGGATTTTTCAATCGTTCATTGTGTGGCGACGGATAAGGAGCTCGAACACCGTATCCAGGCGCGCGGGCGAATGGGCAGAGACCCCTCGGAGGCGACCCTGGATGTGTTGCGTGCTCAGCGAAAAAACCAGCAGCCCCTGGGTTTGGATGAGACATCGCATGTTATACGGCTGGATAGCGAGGCCATCAATGACCCGAACGCTGCCTGGAGGCGGGGCTGAAGAAAGCAGGCCGAGCCGACGCCATCATGTCGGGACGGGTACTGCTTGCCCGCTTTGCGCTGCTT
>Ga0055476_10000438_pt1 | contig 10954 bp, 11 predicted proteins | sample Muzzi_CordC_D2_FD_57682 | JGI IMG/M metagenome (GOLD analysis project Ga0055476, IMG submission 57682) | Wetland microbial communities from San Francisco Bay, California, USA, that impact long-term carbon sequestration - Muzzi_CordC_D2 | ecosystem: Environmental > Aquatic > Marine > Wetlands ... | reverse complement strand
TTGCTAACCGGCCCCAAACCCTAACTGCGTAAATATCGTCTCTATAGTAAGCGCCGTTCCGCTCAACACAAGCGTAACGATCTCCATCGCCAGCACCGCTATGATCAGCGCCAAGAACGGTATCAACAGAGCCCGCCACCTCGATAAACGCAGCGCCTCCTGCAACGCCATCCAGATTGCGATCAATACCATCACTGTACCGGCCACATTAAACAAGGGGCCAATGCCAGGTATGGCGTGTAGCCAGGTAATCGCTTCGGGGATCAGAGCAAATGACACCGCCCGAAATGTTCGGGTGAAACTAGCTTGTCCTTTAAGTGCGCGCCCGGCGATCACAGCAAGAGACACTATCAGCAGCCAAGCGATGAGCGATACGATTACATCCAGCGCGAATTTAACCAGCGGCAAACCAGATATTTCGGGGTTAATGGCATCGGCCAATCCTGAACCGGCAAACAGCAGGATCAAGATAAGCAATGCCTGACCGGTGGCCAGCTGGTCTCCAGCTACCTCTTGAAAGAGTGATCGATCGAGGCGAAGCGCCCGGCCAACGCGTGAGAGCAAACCGGATAGGTCCCGCATTCCGGCCGCCAGATTGCTGCGTTTCCAAGAGTCAGGTTGTGTTTCCTTCGTCTGCGGTTGCAGCGGCTCGCCGTCTAACCCTCGTCTAGCGTTAAGGATGGCATAGACATCTTTAGAGTTTGAGGTCGGCGGCACCTCCATATCGGCCGGATGGAAGATGAAGGAGTCTGTCTGTTGGCCACCTAGCCCACCGTGGTTACCTACTAGCTCCTCGAAAGCAGCCACTTGACCATCTGGGTAAAGCGTACTGATGACGATCAGATCTCCAGCATTTGGAAACTCGGCCAGGCGCAATAGTTGGCGCGCCCGAAAATCCGGGTCACCATAGGGCATTAGAGGATCCTGGTCCAAAACCTTTGCGCTGCGCAAGTTTCGCCTGCCTTTTTTGCTCAACACCCAAGGATCGCCCAGCGCGTCATAGGCCACGACGAGGCCTATGCCCTCATGGTTGACCAACGAGTCGAGCAAGCCAGGGTGAGCGCTATTTAACTCTGCCTGATTCACCTTTCCGGCATGCAGGTCAAAATAGACATTGGCCAGGTTACCGCTGACACAGGCGATAACTTCACTGTCCATCGTCGCCGGGAATGTTTCTTGCGGTAGTTGCCGTTCCAGCGTCCTTGCCGCCTGGCCCAAGGCCACCTCAGTTACCCGGCCGACGCGATGCGATCCGTGCATGTCCTCGATCTCGGTCATCAGGGCCCCGACGTGACCTTGGGCGCTTTCGGTGGCGTTGATCTCGGTCACCCGTGCGCCGGATTGCACCAAACTCTCCAGGTACTGGCTGAGTGTTTGCCCATAACGTTGTTTGAAGGTGGCGCCAAAGGACTGCCCGTGGTCTGAGAGCAGAAAGACATCATACGGTCGGGGCGCTTTGTGCTTGATGACGTCAAGGATTCTGCCAAGTTGCTTATCGATGCCGCGCAAGGTATCCATGGCATCTTTCGTGTCCGGTCCGGAATGATGGGCCACCTCGTCGTAACCAACGAAGGTCGTATAGATAGCCGGGCTGCCGCGCATGATATCCAGCACAACAGTATAGGTGCTGAGATCGCGCATGAAGACGACCGTGACGCCGCGTAGCAGAGGGTAGGCTTTTTCCAGGCGATTGATACGCGGTCGCACATTACGTATACGCTGCCTGAGCGCTTGAAGCAACTCGATTACGATGTCGTAGAGTGTCAAGACTAAGCCCCGGGTGAAGAAATAGGGGTTCAAGAAAACCAGATACATATCTCCCGGGCCACGGCGGTCGACCTCTTCTGGGCCCTCAATTAGAACACTCATGGTCAAGAGCGCCTTCTGCGCATCACCCGACATCAAGTTGTTGATGCTGGTGCCCCCACGGAGTAGGCCTTGCCCATTACTGTAACGCGCATTGATCTCGGCCGCATCATGGTAATTATTGGAAACGTACAGCCGTCCCTGTTCTTTGTCATACCAGCGAAAGGCAGGAATGTCGTGATTTTCACCGTACATGATGCCAGCCTGGCAGGCCGACGTCTGGGAAGGTAGCCCACAATCTGTATGGGAAATCGCATGCGTTCCTTCGGCCATCAGCTTCTGGGCCGTTGGCATCATGCCGCTCTCAATCGCTTTCTTGGCTCTGGCGTAACTCAAGCCGTCGATCTCTAGCATGACGATGCCCCGTCCGGGGTCGTCTTCGTGAGTTTCAAGGCGACGCTTGCTCAACCACTGAACGACGCCGTCGTAAAATGAATAGTCATCGTCGATAGTGGTCACGGCTGTCAGCAGCGTATTGACGGCCGAGAGAATCAGGGCGCCCAGCAATGCCGATCCGAAGTTCTCGACATCAAAAAAGGGCAGAAAGTATGAGGTCAACAACAACATGAAGGCGTTAATGACCAGGGTGAACAGCCCAACCGTGATCATGCTGATGGGCAGGGTTAGCAGCACCAGTAGCGGCCGCACAAGACCATTCAACAGCGCCAGAACAATGGCAACGGACGTAGCCGTCGTCAGGGCACCCTCTTGGGTCGTGTCCAGCGAGATACCGCTAACTATCCAGGCCGTCAACAACAAGGATAGCCCCTCAATGACTATGACCACAAAAAAGCGGATGACCAGTTTCAAAAAACCCTTCATGTCGATTTGCCTTACTTACTTGTCGATTATTTTGTTAGGCCAGCCGCTACGGGGAATGATATGGTTCAGCCTACACACGTGACATCTTGGAGCTAGCAAATAGTTGTCACCTTCTCGCGTATACGGTTCTCACCCTCTACAGCGAGTTCCTGGCCCTGCAACGGATGGGCAACTCCATGGAGCCGGTCATGTCAACGGCCACTTTGCTTGGCCAACGGTTTGGCGAACCAGGATGATCCAGCCATCTCAAAGAGGCCAACGCCCTTTGGCCCCGCCTCAATGTGGCGAGCATCCGGGCCAAGGTAGATGACGATGTGATCAATTGGGACTGGCAGAAGGGTCCCCAACACACGCCAAAACTGACCTTGCATGTCATCCTGGTCGCCGCCGGCCATGCACAGCAAATCGCCCGTTTCAATGCGCAGCCTATTGAAGGCGTGCAAACACGCCATTTGAAAGCAAACTAATTATGCGGCATCCTGGCCAGCCTCACCTTCAACGTCGGCTGTCTTCTTCGTTTGGTCAAGCACGGACTGGACATCTTTTTGCAGTTTATCAAGTTGCGGCTGCAGCTCAGCCATCTGTTGCTCATAAAGGGCCTGAAGGCGTTGGCGTTCGGCCATCGCCTGTTCCTGGATATTGGCCCGCAGTTCCGCGCCGCTTTGCGGCGCCAACAACAAGGCCGTGACGGCGCCAATTGCCGCGCCAAGAATCAAACCAGCAAGAAAATTGATTGTGTCTCTCATGATCTTTCTCCTTATATTGTCGGAAATCATTCACCTAGCATTTCTAGGATTTTGTCATAGACCAGGGCCTTCTTCTCTGGATCGGCCGCTGGATCAACTGAATTATGGGGGATGTCGTAGGAAGTATCAAACTCAAACCAAGAGACGTCAGCACCTGCTTCAGTCCAGGTGGTCGCCAAGTCGACAGTGTAGTCGTTGTCGGCCGTGTCGTCGACGGCCGTGGTGATGAAGTAAGTCTCCTTGACGACAGGCGTTTCATTTTCGGCCGCGGCAAAAACGTTCCGGCCGAGGCGCATGAATTCGGCCACCCCACGTGTCGCCTCGCCGCGGTAAACCCAGTCACGCTGCGGCTCCTCGGGATTTTGCAAGGTGACATTGGGCACCCGGCTGGCCAAATTCATCAGGAAGGTGTTCAAGAACGATGGAATTTCTGGAACACCGTAAAACGGCGATAGGGCTACGATGCGATCCGCCTCCGGCCGGTGCTGGGCGATCCAGGTCGTGACCGCTCCGCCGCCAGAAATGCCAATGACGGTAATCTGGTCGCCCAGTCCAGTGGCCAGATCGATCGCCTGGTCGGCATAATCGCGGAGATCTTCAGCCCTCAGAGCCTTAAGCTCGCTGACATCATGGCTTTTGAGACCGTGATCAGGCATGCGTAAGATGAGGACATTATGGTCCTGTTCATAGAGCGTGTTCCCCAATTCTTCCCACTGGCGAGGAGAATTGGTCGTACCGTGGACCAACACGTAGACCTCGTCTGTCGGCTCGCCGTGGGTCATCATTAACGAACCGCTGGCATCATTGACGATCGAGGCTTCTTCCTGCTGAATGGTCTCGAATCGCTGAATCGCCTCGTCATAGCTGGCGGCCGGGTCCGGATTAGAATCTAGCTGGTCCGTGGAAACCGGAACCAGTCCAAGTACAAGAATGAGTGCTAAGATCGCAGCGAGGATGATCGCTACCCAAGAAATGATTTTCTTGGCACTGCCCGTTCCCGAATTACTTGATTTGGATTGCTGGTTTTCTTCGGTCATCTAAGATTCCTTCTCTTCTCCGGTGATTAATTCTAGTAACGTTGGATAGACCAGGTCGGTCTGGGCGTCTGGCTGACGGGGGTCCACGACGTCATGGGGCAAGTTTAGCTCGGCCGGGAATTCAAAGCTTTCGACAGGAAACCCGGTACCTTGCCAACGGTCAACAATCGCGGCGAAGACCTTATTATTGACGGCCGGATCAACGGGATTAGTCACGGCCACTATCCGGCCGGCGGCGGGCGGCGACTCGGCCGCCTGCCCGTATACATAGCGACCCAGTCGCAGCAGGTTGCCAATAGCCCTGGTGGTAAAACCCGGATAGGTATATGTTGGCCCAGGAATCAACTCTTTGACGGCCGGATCCCACCAGATGAAGATATTAGGGATGGTGAGCGCGGCGGTGGTTACCGGTTTCACGGCAAAGGGGGGAATGCTCAAGATACCAAACATGGGCGCGATGATGATCGCCTGGTCCACATCCTCCCTCTCCTGAGCGATCCAGCCGGCTGCGCTGCCGCCGCCGGACAACCCAATCACTACGACTTCTTCCCCCAGACCGCGGGCAATATCGACGGCTTCATCAGCATAGGCCACCATTTCCTCGGCCGTCAGGCGCGATTGCTCGCCGGTTATCCGGTCCGCATAACCATGCTGGGGCATGCGCGGCACGAAGACATTGTAGCCCCGATCAAACAGCATCTGGCCCAATTGATCAAATTGCTGGGGACAATTGGTATAGCCATGGAGATAAACAACGACTTTCTCTACCTTTTCGCCATGGGTCAGCAAAGCTGAGCGGCACAACGGGTTAAGAGGCAGTTGCTCCTCCTCAGCCATTATCGCTTCAAATGCGGCCATGGCTCCGGCATAATCGGGTACCGGTTCCGGCCTGGAACTCAGCCCGCCAGTCGCCAACGGCGCAAACCAGACCCAGCTGCCAATGATCAATATCAAGAGGACCAAAAGCGCAAAAAGGCCGACGATGGCTGCCGGCACCGGCCGGCGATGGGCAAACTCCGATAAACGATCGGAGCCGGCCTCCACCAGGTCAGATATATCCTCACCGATTGCCGGCATCAACCGTTTTTGGAGTAAGGCCAGAAAGCCTCCGATAAGCGCGCCCAAGAGTACTGTAAACCAACCGCCAAATATCAGCGCCAAAATAGCGACCAGCAAGGCGTGTCCTATTCGATCAGGCATTGTCGACGGCCCGACTGCGGCCGATACCTCGCGCAAGATCAACTCATTCAGCAGGAAAACGATCGGATAGGCCAGGATAGCGCTGAGGACGCCGGCCATCCCGCCCCGGAGAACAATAGCTTCTCGAGTCCGGCCGATGAGCAACCACCAGAAGAAGGTGCCAGAGCCAAAGGCGCTGATGAAGATAGTGAACCAATTGACGAGACCGCTTTCGCCACCCAAATTGCCATAGATGAGCGGCAAGGAGAGCACGGCCGCCAGGCCAATGACCAGTCCGGCTATTAGGTTCCACAAGCGGAAGGCGTTTTGTTGTTCTTGCTCAGTCATAGTTGTCTAGTACTTTGTCAGGTGCGTGATCACTCGGTGCCTATTCGCGCCCAGGCGTCTTCAACCTTCCTGGAACGCCTATGGACAAAGAGCCAGGTTCCACCAGCCAGTAAGGTCAGTCCGGCGATCACGATGGGGACGGCGTACGCTTGCTGGGCATTGGCAACGATGTAGGTAAACCAGGCAACTATAATGGCAACAAGCGAGTAGACGACGGAACCAATGAGTGATGGTAGCGATGCTTTGCGATTCGTCATGCGCCGCGGATCGTCCCACTCTAGATTTGGATACAAGAAGCCAACGGAAACCAGGAAGGCGAGGAGACCATAGCCCATGATCATCAGTACCAACCACCCGTAAGGCGCCCAAAGCAGCCTGAAGTTGACGAGAAACAAACCTGCGACCAGGCCAATCGTGCTGATGGCAGCATAAGGCAAAAAGATGCCAAAGATCTTGGAGCGTAGCAGCTGACCAGCGCTTATCGGGGCGACCTTAAGAATATAGAATGCCTGTCGTTCTATCGAAAGCGAAGTGAGCGCCAGGCGATTGAAGAGCATCCAGCCCAAGAAGTACAACATGCCGCAGAATACAATGCCGGCCGAAATGGGATCCACCGAACCATCTTCCATGGTATCGGAAGGCGAAAGCAAGGATGTCCCATTACCGCCAGGGCGCAACATGGCAAAGACGGAGATCAGGGCTAAGACGACGGCCGTGAACAAGGTGGCCAGCAAACGTGGGTCGCGGATGCGCAACAGCCAATCTTTATAGGCCAGAATGAAGTCCAAAGAGCTACGGCCGAACAGGCCCGGCCGTTGTTCGATTTCCTGGGTAGCTGCGCCGCCACTTTGCATCCGCAACCAGCCCGTGAGGAACAGGCGGTTGGCCAAGAGAATGGTTACCAGGAAGAAGCCGACCGTGATAAGTAAGTAAGTCAAAACGGCTCCGACGGCTGAAGCCGCGATTTGGCCACGGCCGATTTCCACCAGAGCGGACCCAACCCAGGTCGACGGCAAAGGCAAGTCTCCCAGATGATTGACGAAATTCTCTATGGAGGCTAGGGACTGGGCGTCCAGAACCGCGGACTCGTCGCCACTGCCAAGAAATGTTGGCAGGTAAATCAACAGGGAAAGCAGAACACCAATGACTATCGAAGCCGCGCCGACCCACTCGTTCAATTGACGGGCCGGCAGCAAGCGAACCATGATGATGGCGATCAAAGCGCCGAGGGAGATGCCAAAAAGGGGTGTAACTATAATGAGTGTCAACCCGAGAACATAGTAGAGTGGGTTCAGTCCAACACCGATACCGAATGTAAGCAAGGCCGGGATGGTAGCCGCCAACATAAAGGTCACCATAGAGGGCATGCGGCTCAGTAGTTTGGCAGTCATAACGGCCTGGGAATGGACGGGCGCGACGAGTAGCCGATCCAGGTCGTCGCTTAGATATAGCGCTTGCAGCGCCTGGTTGAAGCCGACGAAAACAACGCCAAAGAGAACGATCGTGAACAAAAGCCCCGGCAAAATCTCGGCCCGAAGCTGGATGAGACCTGACTCTTCAGTCAGGGTAGACGCGAAGTAACCCAGGGCTCCCGAGAGTAGCACCAGCACAATACCACCGATGACCAAGATCATCTTGCTTGAGCGGCGCGTGCCGCTATCCGCCCGCCGGTCGATGGTCCAGTACAGCTTCAGCAGCAAGATCGTATCAGCCAGCATTGGCCAACTCCCTGACCATATCGTCCACATCTTTTCCGCCGGTCAGTTCCAGAAAGATATCTTCTAGCGATTGGTCGCCCTTCATCTGCCGTAACTCGGCCACTGGCGCATCGGTCAAGATTCGCCCCTTGTCGATGATGATCACCCGGTCGCACATATTCTCAACGATTTCCAGGATATGGGAGGAGAAAAAGACCGCGTTGCCATTTTGCGCATGTTGAACCAGCAGGTCCTTGACCAAACGGGCCGAGCGCGGATCAAGACCGACCGTAGGCTCGTCCAGGAATATGACTTTCGGATTGTGCAGCATGGCGCCAATGATGGCCGCCTTTTGTTGCATGCCGTGGCTAAAGCCATCCAGGTACGTGCCAGCTTTGTCGGACAATTCAAATAGATCGAGTAGTTGTTTGATCCGTTCATCTGCCTGATCGGCCGGCACACGGTACAGCTGGGCCATGAAATGCAGATATTCGATAGCCTTCAACTTGCCGTAGAGGTTAGGCGTATCAGGCACGTAGGCGAATTGGGCTTTGGCCTTCAGCGGCTCCCGATCAATGTCAAGGCCAGCGATCAGCGTCTGCCCTTCATCAGGCGGCAAGAGACCAGTAAGCATCTTAATGGTGGTTGTCTTGCCAGCGCCATTAGGGCCAAGGAAGCCGACGACCTCGCCTGCGTTGACGTTAAAGGTAACACTATGAACGGCCGTGTAGTCGCCGAATTGTTTTCTTAAGCCCTTCGCTTCAACCATGTAAGTCATAATTCTCGCCAAATCCCACTAGATAGGTCGATGCTATTGGCCAATAGCTATTTCCCGGAACTGCGCACAGGATAACGCGCCCCAATTATGGCACATTGCTGCACCAACCTTGCCCGACAGTTCAATGTCCTAGAACGTACGCTTTGCATTTTCATCAGTATACACAAGCTCTTAGTGGATATTGTTCTGGCCACGATCTAGTGTCTAAATGGCGTAGGTTTCAAGACCACATTCAATGAGTTTTCTGCCGGTTCTTATCATCACTTTTCCTGCATTTTTCGATAGACATGATTAGCCCTTTGTAATTACATCGAGGGTTCAGTTGATTTCTTCAATCAACCGCATCGTTGCCTCCAAATCGGGTGCGACCCGGGCCCAGGTCGCCTGCTCGAAGGCATAGCCAACAGCAAGGAGCTGCGGTTCGGACAGGAAACGACTCACGAAAACAGCACCCTGTGGCATACCGTCTTCGGCGTAACCGGAGGGCACGGTTGGGGCTGGAAAACTGACCGGCGCATAGAGTTGGGCCACATCCGACACCACCACGTCAATACCATATTGCTCAAATAGCTGGTCGAGGGCATTCTTTGCCGTCGCCTGATTGCCCTGCTTCAGTTCTTCATACTCTTGAGCAGTAACTCGAGGTTCAACGATGCTTCCAGGCGATCTTGGCCATACGGCGCCTGGTTGGCCGCGTTATCCTCGTTGAAGGCAACGATTTCTTCCAGTGAGCCAATGGGCGCAGCGTTACCCAGGCCCGCAAGGAACGCGTTCGTTGATCGCATCCTTATAGCCAAATTCAAGCTCCGGCCCACTAGCAGCAACAGAACCATTTTTATGTAGCCCCTTGGGCGAACTGCTTCTAGAAGCGTCGCCCAAAGGACTCTCTGGCTAAGACAACGACGTTGTTAGCCTAGAACAGGCTGACAACCCAACCAAGCAGCCAGTAAACAACGCCGATGGCGACGGCGGCGATCAGCGCGCCGACAAAACCGGCTACCTGTAGGCCTTTCAAGAACCGATCACTTATCAACAGCACGACAGCAGCGATGATCAGATGGACGATACCACCTATCAAACCGCCGCCGATGTCTAGGCCGATGAGATCGAGTAGCCAGGCGATGATGAAGCCGACAACGGCGATGACGATGGCGGCGATGAACGCGCTACCAAACCCATCAACCTTGAGCCCCAAACCCAGCTTGCTCACCACCCAGATCACAAAGCCCGAGATCAGGCCACCAATCAACAAGCCGATCAACAATCCCACTATTGTACTCACTGTAAACCTCCTAAAGGTTAGTTAAAGAAAAAAAGTAACTCGCCAAAACGTTGCACGGCAACCACGAAAGCAGCCACCCGTACACTCCCTCAAAAGCTTGTTCACTACGTTCAGAAGAATGGATCTATAGAAGCCCTCCTACTTCCTACTATCGTCATATTGTGGCATCAAGCTGGTATTCCTATTGACGACTCAGGACTATATATCCCGGGGACCATCAAACTTACTGAATGATGAAAGTAACGGTTAACGCCAAGTTCGGGTTTTCTAGTTGTGTTACCGGTTTCAGGCAAAGACACGTCTAAACGGATTTCTGCGCTTACTGCTCGTCCTGCAGACCCAAAGTCGACCTGATCTCCGCCAGCGCTGTCTTTTCTTTTTCCGTCACCTGTACGCCGCCAATACCAAAGTGGCTGCCTTCTTTGTCGGCTTCGGCTACAGCCTCTGCGATTTCCAGCAACCAGGACTTAAAGCCGTTCGCTTCCTCAGGGGAACACTTGGCGTTGAGAACTTCAGCCGCGTTTTGAAGACCCTGGAGCATCACCTCCCGGACCTCTTCGTTCTCTTTCATTTCTGTCGTGGCCAGCGATTCTTTGTTTTCGCTCTTCTCTTTGAGGTCAGAAACCAGCGCGTCGACGAGCTCCTGGGCTGCCGGCGGAGCGGCTTGTTTCTCGACCGCCTGGCCCATAGCCTTCATCTCTTTTAAAGCGCCCATGACCGACATATCGGCCGTGATCACATAGGTAGCCGCATTGGTGATTGCCAGTAGTAAAAGTGTCCATTCTTCATCGCTAAAGTCTGTCTTTGTTGACATTAATCAGTCTCCTTGAATTACGGTTTGTTCTTGACCCTGTTTGGCCCTTTGCTTAGCCGTCCCTGCCCTCCAGATACCATCGGCGATAGAGCAGCAGGATAAGCAAGTAGATTGACTGCATGATAGTTCCACTCAAGGCTGCGAATTGTTGCATATAAAATAGCAGCGGCTGCAGGATAACGAGGGCGATCACCAGGGCGAAGATGGCCACCTTCTGCCCTCGTTCCTCACGGCCGCTCAACCAGGCAACGGTGGCAAAGATGGCCAGTCCGCACACCAGCACCTCCAGCAATAGAAGCAGCGAGAGCCAGAGAGGGCTGTCGACGATCGACAGCTCCGCGCTGCTCAGCGTGGCTCTAAAGACCTCGTCCTGTAGATCTACGCC
>Ga0055476_10000437_pt1 | contig 10964 bp, 10 predicted proteins | sample Muzzi_CordC_D2_FD_57682 | JGI IMG/M metagenome (GOLD analysis project Ga0055476, IMG submission 57682) | Wetland microbial communities from San Francisco Bay, California, USA, that impact long-term carbon sequestration - Muzzi_CordC_D2 | ecosystem: Environmental > Aquatic > Marine > Wetlands ... | reverse complement strand
GGTTCAGGAGCCGGCGCCGGGGCGACGGCCTGCTCCATGGGACCCGGCTCTGCGGGTTTCTTGGAACAGTTAACCAGAACCAGGCTAAATAGAAGAACCACTGCCAGTGCAACTAGGATACTTTTCCTTCCTGGAATCACTATCCACCTCCTGAAAATTGTTATCAATTAAGGAACCTTACACCCGCCCCTCGAGGGGACGGCATTAAAAATCTTTGAAGTCGGTGTCCATAACCCCCATGCAGGTTATTAGAGATTTATACAGTATTATAACATTCCTTGTAAAGAAAGCAGTTGTCAGTTTTATTTTGTTCTTTTACCCGACGCCCATGCCGGCCTGTCCTGCCTGGCCCGGTGGGCGGGCTATGAGCCGGGATACAAGGAACCCGCCTGCGGTGTGCCTGCCGAACCGCCCGATGGTCGAAGGGTCAACTCTCCCTTCGGAATCCCTGACGCTCCCCTTACCTTTTCGACCAGGCCGGCTGGTTCTTCTCCCCCTTACCCGAGGTGATGCGCCATTCCTTACGACCGTCCCGGTCAACAATGTAGATCTGGTAGGTCCCGGTCCGGTCGGAAGAAAAACAGATATAGCGTCCGTCGGGACTCCAGGACGGGTCCTCGTTATTGCCAGCCTCGCCGATCAGCTGTCTTGACTCGAGGGTGTCTGGATCGACGAGTGCGATCCCGAAATTTCCGCCCACCCTGTTCGTATAGGCGATAAGATCTCCGGTGGGCGACCACGCGGGTGAGGTGTTATAGCTGCCTTCGAGGGTGACCCGCCCGACACCGGAACCGTCCGCATTCATGACAAAGACCTGTGGAGTGCCGTACCGGTCAGATACAAAAGCCATCCTCTTTCCATCGGGAGACCAGGTCGGAGAGGCTTCCACGCTCTTGAGCCACGTGATCCTTTTCAGGCCCTTTCCCCTGTTATCGCTGACATAAATATCCGGATTTCCGTCCTCATTCTTCATGAAAGCCATTTGCCTCCCATCCGGGGAGAATTCGGCGCCGACATCAACGCCGGGACCGTCGGCGATCCTTTCCTCACCACCCCTTAACGCCAGGGAGTAAATATCAGGTTCCCCGTGCTTGTAGGATGTATAGACCAGTCCGTTGCCGTCGGGCCACCACTCGGGCGAAAGGTTTATGGACCCGTTCCTGGTCAGCCTCCTGACGTCGGCGCCGTCGTAGTCCATCGAGTAAATTTCCTTGTTCTGACCCGTCGCCTGAACGAAGAGGATCCTGGTCAGGAAAACCCCCTCTTCCCCTGTCACCTGCTTGAGGATCTCGTTGGAAAACATGTGGGTCATGTTCCGGAGTTGAGCGGGACTTCCCTTCCATCTCCTGGCCGTCACTTCCTTTCTCTGGAAAACATCGAACAGGTGAAACTCCAGCTCCACATCACCGTTTTGCTTGAGCAGATAACCCACCTTGACGAGTGCTTCGGCATTGATGAGTTCCCAGTCGTCGAAAAGGAAGGTGCCGCTGGTAATACCGGTCGTTCCCAGGTCCTCCATGTACAGCACCGGGTCCAGCACCCGGAACACCCCTGAAAAATCAAGATCCCCGGCGAGGACTTCCCTGACTTCCCGCGCAATGAGGGGGGTGGGCTCTGATCCTTCCATGGGGATGGGGGACTGCACTGCGATGGACAGGCGTCGCGCCTCCGGCGCGTTGATGTCGAGGTAGACTTTGGCCGGGACGACGGATGGGACAAAAAACACAATTACCACTGCGATAATCGGTGCCCATATAAGGAAACGAGATGATCTTCGGGTCCGTAAGAAGTTCCTGTTTTTTTCCATACTTTTTTGTCCCATCCGGCTTCGTCCCGGAGTTGTGAGTTCCGGGTTCCGAGTTTAGAGTTTTATTCTGCGTTCTGCGTTCCGTGTTCTTATTCCGGATAATTAAAATTTATCCCCACTTCCAGCGGAGCATCGCCAAATTCATCAGGCAGCGGCGACAGAGGGTTGGCTTTCCGGATAGCCCGCAGGGCGGACTGGTCGTAATAGTCGTTCCCCGATCTTTTCTCGATCCAGAACTGCTGTATCTCCCCGTCCGGGGCGATCCTGATCCCGACGACCGCTTTGAGGCTGACGCGGGATGTGACACCCTCGGGAATGACCCAGGAAGACCTGATCTGGGACCAGATGCGATCATAATAAGCCCTGAATTTGATATTCGTCGGTGCGTCGCTCCCACCGGTGGAGTCACTCGTTACGGGCTCTCCGGCCGGAGAGGTCCGGGTCTGTGGCACGTTATCCGGCGTTCCGGCGCTGTCCTCGCTGGTGAACGACTCATAAAGCCGTCTCGCTTCCATCTCCAGTTCCTCAATTCTCTGGCGCCTCTCAAGCCGGGCGGCCTCATCGCCTCCCGATGGTTTGATCTCATCGAGAGTTTTTTCGGGCAGGGGGGACGGGGCGGGTTCTGGGATCTTTTTCTCAGGCTTGGCCGGCTCCGGTTTGGGTGCTGCCTTGACCTCGGATGGAGACGGCTTGACGACCGCCGCAGGTGTCGGTGAGGGCAGGGTAACCAGGTCTACCGTGTAGGTGGGCGCGTAGTTCGTTCCGGAAATACGGAAGAGGGTCATGCTCCCGGCAACCAGGATGATCGCGATGTGAACACCGAAAGAAACAAGGAAAGACCCCTTGAAGGCCCTTTCCCTGAAATGATGCTCCTGGCCTGATGGAAGAGTGGATGTAGACAAGATCAGCGCCGCCCTGCCTGATCGAAATCCGGTTCGGTGACCAGACCGATCTTTTCCACACCTGCACCCTTGAGAACGGACATGGTCGCTACAACGGTTCCATAGGAAATGCGGGAGTCCCCCCGGAGATAGACGGGCCGTCCTCCGAGTTCGGACAGGATCACGGGAGCTCTCCTGCGGAACTCGGGAAGTGTAAAGCTGTGACGATCCAGATGGATGTTCCCACTCCTGTCGATGCTGATGGTGACAGCCCTCTCGCCCTGGTTCAATGGAGCCATCCCCGCCACTGGAAGCTGGACATCCACACCTGACTTGAGCATAGGCGCCGTAACCATGAAAACGATCAGCAGAACCAGCATCACGTCCACCAGAGGCGTGACGTTGATCTCAGACATGATCCTCCTGTTAAAACCACCCCGCATTGTCATCAGTCCGCTCTCCTGAAATGCCTCTCGATTATGTTCAGAAATTCCGCTGTAAAAGTCCTCATATCGTTATCGAGGATCCTTATTTTCTGGATAAAATAATTGTATCCGACGACCGCCGGGATGGCTGCAGCCAGACCGGCAGCGGTGGCGACCAGTGCCTCTGATATCCCTGGAGCCACGGATATCAGACTGGCACTTCCCGCCAGGCCGATACTCCTGAAGGCGTTCATAATGCCCCATACCGTGCCGAAGAGCCCGATAAAGGGGGCCGTGCTGCCCGTGGTGGCCAGAAAAGGCAGGGCTTTTTCAAGGCGGGTGAGTTCTGTTTCGGCGGCCTTGGACAGGGCCCGGCTTATGTTTTCAGTGCCGCCCACTTCCTTGATGATCCCTGTTGCCTCCTCAGGCAGGTTCCGCGGCTGCTGCTGCCGGGAACGGGACACTCTTACCAGTTCGATATAGCCGGCCCTGAAGATGGATGCCACGGGTGAAAAGGTCATGTTCTCCGCACCCTCATGGATGAGGCTCAGGCGCTGCTGATGAAGAAAAAGGTTATGGAAGCGGTGGTTCTCACGTTCTGCCTGCCTGAACATCCTCCATTTATAAAAAATTATGGCCCAGGTCATCACAGACATGGAAAGTAGGACGATCAGGACCAGCTGCACGACCAGCCCTGCCCGGGCTATCATTGCAAACACGCCCAGCTCGACTTCACTGCCGATCTGTGAAACAGCGACCAGAGATAAATGGATCATATTATCAAACAAAGGTGCCTCCAGATTTTTCTCGTCCCGGGGTGTCCGTCCTGGCCATTTTACCGGATGGCTTCACCGCGACTGTTCAGAGTATGGGATTATGGTCTGTAAAATGCCATGGCGGACAGACCTGCCTGCCGCCAGCCTTCCCGATATCCGACCACTGCAGATCATCACGGCAGTGGTCCAATGCCGTTTAGTTAACATGTACCCCTTGATCGCCAGCTCTATTCCATTGGGATTATTTTTCCGCAGGAGTATAGGGTAAAAACAGTGAATAGGGAAGAATAGGGGAAGGGGACTATCGAACAAGGGATAGGGGAAAGGAGATATGGGATAAGACATTAAGTAACAAAGGACAGAACATAAAGGAGACACCCGTTCGGGCCCCGATACCTTGAACCTTTTACCTTTTACCTTTTCCCCTGTCCCTTATACCTTGTGCCTTACCCCTCTGCCATCACCTCCAGAACCACCCTTGCCGGTGCACCATCGCATCCTTTTATCTTCAGGGGCAGGGCGGTCATCCGGTATGCTCCGGGAGGCACATCACCTAGAGACAATCCCTCAACAATAACAATCCCCTCGGACAGCAAGGCTCTGTGGACGGCCTCTCCATGGCCGAATTCTGCCACCGACAGGTAATCGATGCCCACAAGACGAATGCCTGAATCAATGAGATATCCGGCTCCTTCGGGTGTAATAAAGGAAAAATCCCGGCTGAACTCCGGCTGTTGGAGAAGCTTACCGTTGTCGGTTCTTATCAGAAGCCGCGCTGTACCGGGCGGCACATTGGCCCTCTGCAAATGGGAAATCCCGATCGCCCGGACACCGGAGATGTGAATGACGAAAGCAGGCCCCATGAGGACCTCAAGGGGGAGTGTGTCAACACCGCCGGCCCCTTTCAGAAAATGGACCGGAGCGTCGATATGGGTTCCGGTATGGGCGCCCAGGTCCAGACGGGACAGGTTGAGCCGCTCACCGTCCTCCATGGACCGCACCCTGTCAACGATGACCGGTCCGTCACCGGGCCACGAGATCATGTCTTTTTCAATGGTCATGGAGACGTCATAGACCTTTTTTTGCGTCATATAAATCCTCCCAGGCTTCGAGCGTAGAATACAGAATAAGACGTCACCTGTCAGCAGGAAGCTTCCGGCCTGATACATTGAACTCTGCAGGCCGGGACATCTCCCTGGACAAAGAATGCCGCTGATCCGTATTTCCTTCGGGTAGAGAAAATGGAGATCCGCCTGTGGATACGACCATCGGCGGAACCCGGCATTCTCACCGTGCGCGGGTTGGATCCGGGACCGCCGGAAAGCACATACGGGTCGATGCCGCGTTCTACTGGCAAGGATCTTTCAAATGAAAAAACACAGGCCCTGCTCCGGATCAACACCTGCCCGGCCCAACACCTCCGGCAGGATACCTGGCGGTTTCTCAGATCGCGCCACCGTGACGGCTTTTGGGTATGTGATAATTGCGGTCAGCAGCCTTCCAGGCCCATTTTACACAGCTCCTGAATCCACGGATATGCCGTTTCCTCAAACCATTATTCACCCCCGGGCAGGGGATCCTCATCACCGGATCCGGAGCCGGCTGACCTCGAAAACGACTCTTGGGAATGTGATACTGACTGTCCGTTTCTTTCCAGGTAGATAAAATGCAGTTCCAAAGGGAACCCAAAAACGCGCCCGTCCTCCTTGCCGGCTCATTCATGATACACCCCCCGTTACCTTCGCCTGCCGTCCCTGTTGTCCCTTACCGGTCACGGTACACGTGTCACACATATCCTGGGGCGCTTAAAACATGAAAACCGCGGCCTCATGGATCATGAGACGCGCGGCCTGCATGACAGTACCGGGAACACTCCCCCCGCACTGCCCCCCTGAACATGCTTTCTATAATACAATTTATAGCCCCGAACGGGGCCACCCGCAAGGTGAAACGGCTACTCACCCCATCAGCGCAAAAATGCGCGGGCCGAAGCCCGCGCATTTGGAAAATTGAAACATCCGACCCGCCTTTCGAGGGGCGAGACCGGACTTCTGGATCATTTCTTTACCGCTATGAAAATCGTGCGGCCGCCTCTACTGACCAGGAAGAGTACCGACTCCCTGTCCTTGGCGTTCTCCAATACCCGGGAAAGGGCTTTGACATCCTCGACCTTCTTACGATCCACTTCCAGGACAACGTCGCCTCTTCGCAGGCCGGCATCTGCGGCCGGACTTCCCGGCTCGACCGACGCTATCAGAACGCCCTCGGCAGAGTCGAGTTTCAGTTGATCCACGAGTTCAGGAGTAAGATTCTGTGTCGTGAAACCGAGTTCCTCTTTCGTCTCCTTGTCCTGGCCGGGAATACCCGCGACCGCCGTTTCATCGGTCATCTCCTCAAGAACGACCTCGATCGTTTTTTCCTTACCTTCCCTTAAAACGACAACTTTGACTTTCGTGTTTACCGGGAGGAAGGCGACCATGGTGGGCAGCTCGTGCTGGCTTTCCACCTTTTGACCGTTAAACCGTACGATCACATCCCCCCGTGCGATACCGGCCTTTTCGGCTGGTCCGCCCTTGACGACATCGGCTACAAGAGCCCCTTCACGATCTTTTAGTCCGAGGGAACCCTGGATCTCGGGGGTGATCTGCTGGATCAGGACCCCCAGCCATGCCCTGGTCACCGTTCCCTTCTCTTCCAGCTGGGTCACGATGGCCTTGACCAGGTTGATGGGGATGGCGAAACCGATCCCCTGGTTTCCGCCGCTTCGCGAGTAAATGGCGCTGTTGATGCCGACGACATTGCCTGCGGTGTCAAAAAGCGGTCCGCCGCTGTTGCCGGGGTTGATAGCGGCGTCGGTCTGGATGAAATCGTCGTAGGCGCCTGCCCCTATATCGCGGCCCTTGGCGCTGATGATGCCGGCCGTAACGGTGTGGCCCAACCCGAAGGGGTTGCCGATGGCAAGCACCCAGTCTCCCACGCGGGTTTTGTCGGAGTCGCCTAAGCTGCAGGTCGGGAGGCCGTTTTTGGGCTTGATCCTGATAAGGGCGATATCGGTTTTTTCGTCGGTACCCAGAACCTCGGCGGGATATTCATCTCCCTCCGCCAGGATAACAACGACTTCATCGGCCTCGGCAACGACGTGATTGTTGGTAATGATATAGCCTTCACTGTTGATAATAAAACCCGAGCCCAGACTGCGCTTTTTAAAGGGCCTCTGCGGTCCGTCTCCGAAAAAGCGTTTGAAAAACTCATCTCCGAAGAAATCCCTGAAAGGGCTGTCCTCCCCTCCGAAGGGGTGCTGGGCCTCCCCTTCCTTGACAACGGTAGCCGTACTGATATTGACGACCGCAGGAGAGAATTTCTCCGCCAGGTCCGCGAAGGAACCCGGCCGCCCGGCTGGTGCCTTGCCGCTGCCATCGGTCCAGAGCGCCTCTGTCGTTGCCTGGGAAGGGGCTGTCAGGGATAAATTCGAGGCCACGATAAGCCCGATCACGAGAAAACTGACGGCAACAACCCCGACCGCTAAACCACGAAACACGTTTTTCATTTCTGCTTCCTCCTGCTCTCCCCTGGTGTAAGACTGATTATGCGCTGCAGCTCCTTTAGGCTCGGCATTTGAATTGAGCGACTGGTATTGCAATGGGCAGACCTGGCAAGGCGGTTCCACCCAAATGGGCAACGACGGTCGGGTCTTTCGTTCCTTCGCCCACTCACCCCGTCGTCCCCCGGCTTTTCATCCTCCCCGGTTCATCTGCCTGAGGCGTTCGATCCTCTTTTCCACCGGCGGATGGGTTGAAAAAAGGTTCACTATATTGCGACCGGAAAAAGGTTTTACAATAAACATATGTGATGTGGCCGGGGTTGAGGTCATGGGGATCGATTTGGAAGCTATGTTGAGCTTCTGCAGGGCTGAGGCCAGGCTGTCGGGGTTTCCAGCGATCCTCGCTCCCGTTTGATCGGCCTGGTACTCCCGGGACCGCGACACCGCCATCTGAATGATCACGGCAGCCAGGGGCGCCAGGATCGCCATAAGGAAAACACCGAAGGGGTTGTTGTCATCGTCCCTGCCCCCTCCGAAGATAAGGGCCCATCGGGCCAGGCTGGCCAGCATCATGATGGCGCCGGCAAGGGTCGCAGCAATGGAAGAGATGAGGATATCGCGGTGTCCGACGTGGGCCAGCTCGTGACCGATTACACCAGCCAGTTCCTCCGGGGTCAGAAGGCTGCGGATGCCGTCGGTCACCGCTACGACGGCGTTTTCCGGGTTCCTGCCTGTCGCAAAGGCGTTAGGGGTGGCCTGGGGTATCCGGTAGACCCTTGGCATGGGAAGGCCGGCTCTCGTCGACAGGTTCCTGACGATGGAGACCAGTTCCGGGTCATCCGACTCACTGACCGGCTTGGCACGGTAAATAGCCAACACGATCTTGTCGCTGAACCAGTAAGAGCCAAAGTTCATGACGACGGCGAACCCGAACGCGATGATCATGCCCGTACGGCCGCCGAAAATCTGACCGAACAGGAGGAGAAGCCCCGTCAGGGCTCCGAGGAGAAGTGTGGTTTTCAGCATGTTGTTCATGGCTACATTACCTCAATTTTCAATTCCGGCATCCAGTATCAATAAACTTCATTGTTCAGTGTTTATTTCCCGCGTCTCCGCCTGTCCCGAGCAGAGTCGAAGGGCGTCCCCGTGTCTCCGCGTCCTGAAATCCCTCTCGCGATGGAAAGGAATTCCTCACCCGGTCCCAGGGCCATGGGGTAATCTTCCTCCCCCAGCAGTTCCCTGACATCCCGGGAGATCTGTATGCGGATAAAGTCCAGGATGTCGTCAACTTCCCTGCGCATCTGGATCATTTTACTGCGCATCTCCAGGATAACGTCAATTCCAGCCAGGTTTATGCTCAGGTCACGCTGGAGCCGAAGGATCATTTCAACTCGGACCAGCTGTTCGGAAGGCAGCGCTTTCCCATCGCGTACGGCCGCCAGGGTGATGAGGCCCTCCTCCTCCATGGCCTCCAGTTCGACGGGCTGAATGCCCAGTCTGCGGCAGATCTCGGCGATATCCATGATGTCCTTATCGCCACTCATAATTTTACCACAATCCTTTCCGCGGGTCCATATCAAGCGCCGCATCCAGTTCCCTGATAAGATCGCCAGCCTTGCCCCTGGGGGCTTTGGGCACTTTGATCTTGATAACGGCATACAGGTGTCCACGACCCTTGCCCTTGAGTTTCGGAAAACCTTTGTCCTTCAACCTGAGTTTCTGTCCCCCCTGTGTTCCGGGCGGTACCGTGAGTGTCGTCGTCGAGCCTCCCGGAAGCGGTATCCGCAGCTTCGCGCCCATGGCCGCCTCAGCATAGGTCAGGGGCAGGTCGAAGGACAGATCCGCTCCTTCCCTTTTAAATATGCTGTTCGTACCCACTTCCACCAGTATATAGAGGTCCCCGGGTGGACCCCCCATGCTGCCGGCGTTCCCTTTACCCGCCACGCGAACCTTCGAGCCCGTATCGACACCGGCCGGGATCTTGACGGTCAACCTCTCCTCCTTCTGGATACCGCCCTGTCCCCTGCATACGGAGCAGGGCTTGCTGATGACGCTGCCCGTTCCGTTGCACTGCGGGCAGGCGTGGGCGAAATGAAAAGCACCCTGGGCAACCTTCTCCTGGCCGGTCCCGTGACATCGGGGACAGGTCACCGTACCGCTGCCGGGTTCAGCCCCTTTCCCCCCACAGCGGTCACACACCCCCGTGTGGCTGAACATGATGGGGATCTGGGCGCCCTTATAGGCATCTTCGAAGGAGATCTGCAGACGATAGCTCAGATCCTCCCCCCGCGAGGGGCCTTGACGACGGGACCTTCCGCCGAACAGATCCCCGAAAAGATCTTCGTAGGTAAACCCGCCGATGTCGAAACCGCCCGTCCTGAAACCTCCGAAATCGAAATCCGAGAAATCGTATCCGGCCCCCGATGACCCGGAGTGGCCGAACTGATCATATTCGGCTTTCTTTTTTTCATCGGACAGGACAGCGTAAGCCTCGCTTATCTCCTTGAAGCGGTTCTCCGCTTCCTTGTCTCCCGGATTGACATCAGGGTGATGTTTGCGGGCCAGCTTTCTGTATGCCTTCTTTATCTCGTCGGCAGAGGCACCGCGGGAAATATTCAGTACCTCGTAATAGTCACGTTTGTCAGCCATAGATATAGATACCGGAAGGATGGAGGATAAACGATGGAGGACAGAGGGGATTCCCCCACTGTATCCACCCACGCATTTTATCTGAAACTTTCAACTTCCTCCTGCTTCCTTCCTCCTTCCTCCTTCGGGAAAAATCTAGCCGTTACTCTTTTATCATTCGGTGATCTCGATCTTCCTCGGTCTTGCCTCTTCCACCTTGGGCAGGGCAATTTCCAGCACCCCGTTTTTGTAGACAGCGGTAATTCCGTCGTTGTGGATGGGAGTGCCGAGCACGAAGGATCTGCGGAACTTCCCATATTCCCTCTCGATGCGGTGGTAGTGTTCGCGGGACACATCCTTTTCAAAAGGCCGCTCACCCTTGAGGGTCAGCACATCATCCCTGACCTCCACCGTGAACTGCTCGCGGCTCATTCCCGGGGCCTCCACGTTGACCATGATAGCATCCCTGGTCTCATAAATATCCACCGCCGGTATCCAGGCCGCCGATTCCATGTCCTCATCAGATCTTTCACCCTTCACATTGCTGTCGAACATCCGGTTCATCCTGTCCTGGAGAGCCATGAGTTCCCTGAAAGGTGATCTTATTGTCGCTGTCATATCTCTTCCTCCCTGGCCTACGTTTTCTGTGTAACTATTTGAATTTACTGTAATTTTATTTACCTGCTCAATACAGGGAAATTTAACCTTCGAGGAGCGGATGTCAAGGGGGCCCGAGGCATATCCCGGGCCAGTCCCAAGTCCAAGGTCAAATTTCCCATGTCCAAAGTCCAAAAAAACATTTGGTTCATCCGGTTAATGCGTATCTTATGTGGCGTCTGAAAGGCTTCTGAATGAGCGATCAAAGCAAAGCCTGAGAAATTATAAAACCAACTAAAAAAAACTTTT
>Ga0055476_10000436_pt1 | contig 10984 bp, 6 predicted proteins | sample Muzzi_CordC_D2_FD_57682 | JGI IMG/M metagenome (GOLD analysis project Ga0055476, IMG submission 57682) | Wetland microbial communities from San Francisco Bay, California, USA, that impact long-term carbon sequestration - Muzzi_CordC_D2 | ecosystem: Environmental > Aquatic > Marine > Wetlands ... | reverse complement strand
GGAGAGGTAGCTACGGGCAACACCATAGCCCATGCCTTCGAGCTCGGCGCACACAAAACCCGGGATGCGATTGCAAACATCAATGATGTCGCTGTTGGCACTGAATCGGGGCGCGGCAATGGCTTCGAGAATGGGCATGTCGAAGTCGATTGCATTGAGAATTCCCTGCAACACGCCCATGGTTATCCAGGTGCCGCCCGGTGCGCCGATGATGATGCGCAGTTTTTCCTCGTCGAAGATCATCGTCGGCGCCATGGCCGTAAACCGGCTTTTCCCCGGCGCGATGGAACCGGCATGGCCCGGGCGCGGATCGAATACGCTCATGCAGCCGTTGTACATGAAACCCAGTCCTTCGGTGACCACCCCCGAGGGCATGCCCAGGGAGTGCGTGAGTGAGACGGCATTGCCCCGCTCGTCGATGACGCAAATATGCGTAGTGTCCCGGGACTCGACCATGCTTTCCAGACGCTCCACATGGGCTCGCTCGCCGCCGGCGATGCGTTCGGCCAGGGCTCCCGCGTACTCCTTGTCTATGAGCACGCCGGTGGGTACGTCGCTGAAGTCCGGGTCGCCCACACGTGTGTCCTTGTCGATGGTGGCGTACTTCATGGCTTCGCTGACGACGCGAATGTAGTCGGGCGTGTTGTGTCCCATCCCGGCGAGGTCGAAATTCTCCAGAATATTCAGCATCTCGAGGACCATGACACCACCGCCCGGCGGCTGATTACTGGCCACTCGATAGCCGCGGTAATCGCTCCAGATGGGTTCGAGCCGCCGGGTCCGGTAGGCAGCGAGATCTTCGAGGGATAACAATCCGCCGTTGGCCTGAATATCGGCCACCATTTCCTCGGCCATGTCGCCGGTATAGAAAACGTCGGCGCCGCCTTTGGCGATACGCTGGAGCGCCTTCGCCATCTCGGGATTTCGCAGGCGCTGGCCGGGGCGCGGCAGCTCGCCATCGTTGCAAAAATAGATGCGGCGTCCGGCGGAAGTGTAGCCAAGCTTTTCCCGGGTCGAGACGCGGCCGAAATCATGGGCTTTAGTCCAGAATTCGTACACGTGGGGGCGCACGATAAATCCCGATTCCGCGTGCTCGATGGCCGGCGCGATGACATCGCGCCAATCCATCATGCCGTAGGCTTCGATGGCCTCGTAGTAGCCCTTGAGGCTGCCCGGCACCATGATGGATTGGTAGCCGACTTCGTTGACCCGCTCGCGCAGGAAAAAGCCGAAGCCGTCGCGAGCCTCGCCCTCGATGCGATCGGCCCACATATCCTCGCGGGCCGCGCCTGGCGCCTTGGTATGAAAATCGATGAAACCGTGAAAGCCTTCACCGGGAAGATAAAGGTGCATGCTGCCGAAGCCCGCTATCCCAGCCATGCAGGGGTCCACCACACCTTGCACCAGCGCGCATGCAATAGCGGCATCGACGGCGTTGCCGCCGCGTTTGAGGGTTAGTGCGCCAGCTTCGACCGCTTCAGGCTGGGGTGCGACAATCATTCCGTGGGTCATGATTTCCAGATATCCCAAAAAACGTCAAACGTAGGAAGATAGCAAAGCCGCGTAGGTTGGGCTGAGCGCAACGAAAAAAGGGGGGACACAAAAAAGGGGGACAGAACTATTTTTCTCTAGGTCTATCTCAAATTCGCCCATTGAGACAAGAAAAATAGATCTGTCCCCCTTTTTTGTGTCCCCCCCTTTTTTCGCTGCGCTCAGCCCAACCTACGCTTAATCTTCGTGCTACGCGAAGTTTAACAATGAACGCCCCTGTTGGGCATCGGTGCTGCGCCTGCCGATCTGGTAGCATGCGCTCCCAATGTCTGACAATCTGCGCGGTGCTGCATGGATTCTGGCGTCCTGCGTCGTCGCCACAGGTATGATGCTTGGTGTGCGAGGCGCGTCGAGCACTGTGCATCCCCTGCAAATCGTCTTCTGCCGTTTCCTTGTCGGATTTGTCCTGGTGTTGCCTTTTATACTGCTACGCGGCCGGGAGGTGATGGCGACGCGACGCACGCCCTTGCTCTTGCTGCGCGGCGTTCTCGGCTTCATAGCGGTCAGTATGGGTTTTTACGCTGTTTCCGTGCTGCCGTTGGTTACCGCGACAGTTCTGTTCTTTACGGCACCTTTATTCGTCACGCTGCTGGCGATACCGCTGCTGGGTGAGAGGGTTGAATGGCGCCGGCTCACCGCGACATTGTGTGGTTTTGCCGGAACAGCCGTGGTTCTGGGTTTCGACCCCGGGGGTTTTCATCCGGCGATGCTGCTGGCCGTGGGCTCGGCGGTGCTGTTCGCATTCTCTCTCATCGTGGGAAAAAAACTCGCAACAACCGAGCGGCCCATGACCATAATGTTCTACTTCGCCGTCGTGACCACGATCGGTAGCGCCGCGCCTGCCGCCCTGGTATGGCAGACACCAACCATCCAGGAATCAGCGCTTCTTGCGCTGGTGGGCACCTTTGCGGCAGCGCGGGTTTATTGCGACATCCGCGGCTATGCCAGCGGCGAAGCCAGCTTCGTCGCGCCATTCGGGTACTTTCGCATCATCCTGGTGGCTGCCGCCGGGTATCTGGTATTCGCTGAAATTCCCACTTCCAACGCCCTGGTGGGCGCTGCCATGATTATCGTCAGCACCCTCTACATCGCTGAGCGCGAGGCAAGACGGGGCACAAGCAGGCCGCAACTGTGACGGCGCGCACATTTCCGGGCGGGACAAGGGCGTTCGCAGGGCACCTGGAACCTGCTAAAGTTGTAAACGCCGAGACATGCACTATCACTGAAGGCTCCTGGACCGTGACCGCAGGAGACTTAGGCAGGAGGATCCACGGACACGCCAGAGTCCGCTGCTGGTCGCTCCACATCAGCCTATGATGCCGAACCACGAGCTGGCACTTCCCGCAGGAACGCACATCGATTGTTTCGAGATACGGTCGGTGCTGGGTACCGGTGGCTTCGGCATAACCTACGGCGCTTACGACAGCCGCCTCGAGCGCCGCGTGGCCATCAAGGAGTATTTCCCTTCGGGACTCGCCTATCGCGGCAGCAACGGCACCACCTTGCACCTCTCCGCTCAAACCGATGGTGATGCTTACGAGTACGGCCTGAAGCGCTTTCTCGAAGAAGGCCGGGTGCTCGCCAAGTTTCGCGAGCCGAGCATCGTGCGCGTGACGCAGTTCCTCGAGGCTAATGGCACCGCTTATCTGGTCATGGACTACGAGGACGGCGAGGCTCTGTCGTCGCATCTGGAGCGTGTCGTAACGCTGGAAGAAACCGAGATCAAGGACATCGTCGTGCCGATTCTCGAAGGCCTCAACGTTGTTCACTCCAAACAGTATCTGCATCGCGACATCAAGCCGTCCAATATCTTCCTGCGCAAAAAGGGTCCTGCCGTGCTGTTGGATTTCGGCGCCGCACGGCGCGCACTGGAGGAACAAAGCTCGGCGATGACGGTCATGTTGACACCGGGTTATGCGCCCTTCGAGCAGTACAGCAAGGGCGACAAGCAGGGTCCGTGGTCGGACATTTACGCGCTGGGGGCCACCATGTATCACTGTATCGTGGGCGCGGCGCCTACGCCGGCCACCGATCGCCTCACCTCCATTTACGATGACGAACCGGATCCCGTGGCCCATGCCTTGAGAATAATCGCGCCCCGGTGCAGCCCGGTCTTCATTAAGACCATCGAATGGATGCTCAAGCCCCATGCCAAGGATCGGCCGAAGGACGCCAAGGCCGTTCTCAATGTGCTGAGTCCCGTGCGCAAAGCCGGCAAGCAGAAGAGCCAGCCGGCCGCCCGCACCATCATGGCCACCGATACCGACATCGATATTTTGCTGCCCGAAGGCGCCGCAGAGACGGTATTCATGCCCAGAGGGTCCGGTGGAGCCCCCTTTGTCTGCTCACCGGAAATGGTGGCGGCGCTGGAGGACGTGCTGGAGGGTTTCGTGGGCGCCCTGGCGCGCCGGGTAGTGGCCCCGGCTGTGCCCAAGGCCGCCAACTTCGACGAGCTCATCAGCTTTCTGGCAGGGTTCATTCTCACCGATGGCTCCCAGGCGCGATTCACCGACAAGGTCAACGCATTGCGCGAGGCGGAGCGGGAAGGATCGCTGCCGAAGGTTTCCGACGTGGAGCGCCGGCGCATCGCCGATGCGCCGAGCCAGCAGCAGCTCGATCTCGATGAGGGCGAGCTCAAGTCGGCCGAGCAGAATCTCGCCCATCATATCGGGCCCATCGCCCGAATCATCGTCAAGCGTGCGCACGCCGAGTGCACTACCCGGGACGCCTTCTACGACCGGCTTGCCGAGGAGCTTACCGATCCGGTGGAGCGCGACGAGTTTTTGAGCAGTGTGAATTAGCTCGAGGCCGGGGATGGCGGTGCTTGAGAAAGGCCGTGCCGTGGCAGAGCAGGGGACAGATTTGAAATCTGTCCCGCCCAACCTTCCTCGACGATATTCAGACTAGACTCCTAGTGGCGGTCGGATTCTCCATTCACAGAGAGGCAGCATGAAGTTAAAAGCGAAGTTCAATGTCGTGATATTGGCGATATTTGCCGTCGGACTACTGGTAACCGGCTACCTTTCATTCGCCATTTTGCACGCCAATGCGCAAAAGGATGCGGTTGAGCGCGCGACATTGGTCATGGAGGCCGCCACCGCCATGCAGGTCTACACCCAGGCTGAGGTGCAACCCCTGCTCAACCCGCACATGGGCGAGAAATTCCTGCCTCAATCGGTGGCTGCCTACGCCGCTATCCAGGCCCTGAACAAGATGGGCGACGATTACGCGGACTACAGCTACAAAGCAGCGACATTGAACCCCACCAATCCCCGGGACAAGGCCTTCGAGTGGGAGGCCGATGTGGTGGAAGCGTTTCGCGCCGATTCCGCCAGCAAAAGGATCGTCGGCGTGCGGCCGACGACCCGTGGCGATTCCTTGTATCTGGCGCGGCCCATCAAGATTACGGACAAGGCGTGTCTTGCCTGTCACGGGAACCCCCAAAATGCACCCAAGACCCTGCTGACGAAATACGGGCCGGCCAACGGCTTTGGCTGGAAGCTCAATGAGATCATCGGCGCTCAGATTGTCTCAGTCCCGCTCGGTGGCGCTCTCGAGGAGGCACGTCTTGCATTCGTCGTGTTCATGGGGTTGTTGGTGGTCATGTTTGCGACCTTCATCATCGTTCTCAACGCCATGCTCAAGAGCATCGTGATCCGGCCGGCCACCACCATGTCGGAGATCGCCGATAAGGTCAGTAAGGGCGATTTGGAAGTGCCCGCCTTCGATGTCGGCGGCAAAGACGAAATGGCCACGCTCGCGGGCTCTTTCAACCGCATGCGCCGCAGCGTCGAAAGAGCCATGCGGATGCTCGATAAGTAGGTTTCCCATGGCGGCTGGCTCCGGTAGCTCCCGTAGATTGGGCTGAGCGCCGCGAAGCCCAACGCTCTGGCATGTTGGGCTTCGCGGCGCTCAACCCAACCTACAAGAACGAATACCCCCGCCCGCGAAGTGGCATGGGGAACGCATACCCCCCACCCTTGGCGCCGCATGAGAATGGCTCATGGTCCGGCACAGTAAAGCTCGTTTGCGGGTTTGCGGCTCGAGGGGTTATCGTGCGTTACGATGTTTCTCGACAGTCGATTGTGGCAATTCACCGAGGGGATGCGCTGGCGTATTGCCGGCGCCGTATGCGTGGGCTTGCTGGCCGCGCTGGTGGGGATCGGCCGCCTGGCACTGCTCGGCTGGCTGCTGGCGCAGGTGTTCGCCGGGGCGAGCGCGCAATCGCTGATTGTGCCGGTGGCGCTGGTGGCGCTGGTCATGGGGCTGCGAGGCATTCTCGAGTATTGGCGCAATATGATTGCGCACCACACGGCCGCGCGGGTGCAACGCGTCTTACGCGAGCGCCTCTTCGACAAGGTGGTGGAGCTGGGGCCCGCGCACTTCGGCCTCGAACGCACCGGTGATGTGCTGCTAGCCATGGTCGATGGCGTCGAGCAGCTCGAGACCTACTTCGGCCAGTATCTGCCGCAGTTGTTCGTCGCCATGCTGGCGCCGGTCATTGTTTTTGCGCTGGTTGCCACACTGGACCTTCCCGTGGCCCTGCTCATGCTCGGCTTCGCCCTGGTCACCTTAATCGCACCGTCGGTATTCCAGAAGTGGGACAGTAGCAACAGCTTGCGGCGGCAAAAGGCCTATTCGGCTTTTGCCGCGGAGTTCCTGGACGCGATCCAGGGTTTTGCCACCCTCAAGGCCTTCGGCCAGAGTGGCGCACGCGCGAAGCTTCTGGCCCGAAAGGCCCATGAGCTGTTCCGCGCAACCATGTGGGTTCTCGCCACCAATTCCCTGTCCCGCGGCATTGTCGATACCGGCCTCGCCGTGGGAGCTGCGGCGACACTGGCCTACGGCGCCTACCGCGTAAGCGCTGGAACCATGAGCCTGGAAGTGCTGCTCATCGTACTGATGATGGGCATCGAGGTGTACAGGCCCCAGCGGGATCTGCGCTCGCTGCTGCATCAGGGCATGGTGGGGCTGTCGTCGGCCAAGGGCATTTTTGCGGTGCTGGAAGCCAAGCCCGCGATTACGCCCCGCGACGATATCGTGGCCACCGCGCAAGCCCTGGCGCCGACGGTGAGATTCGACCATGTGAGCTTTGCTTACCCGGGCGGGCGGCGAAAGGCGCACCAGGATTTGAGCTTCGAGGTCGCCGCCGGGGAACGCGTGGGCTTCGTGGGCGCGAGCGGTTCAGGGAAGTCCAGCATCGTGCGTTTGCTGTTGCGCTTCTACGACCCTCAGAATGGCAGTGTGAGCATCGGTGGGCGTGACCTGCGTGACCTCCACCTCCGTGACGTGCATCGCAACATCGCGGTGGTCAATCAAGACACGTATCTTTTCCATGGCAGCGTCGAGGAGAATCTTCGCTTCGGCAACCCCGACGCGACTCAGGAGGAACTCGAGGCCGCGGCGCGGGCAGCGAACGCCCACGGTTTCATCAGCCAGCTTCCTCAGGGCTATGCGACGATCGTCGGCGAGCGGGGGATTCGCTTGTCGGGCGGACAGCGCCAGCGCATTGCCATCGCCAGGGCGTTGTTGCGCGATGCGCCGATTCTGGTCCTCGACGAGGCACTGTCCGCGGTCGACGCGGAGAATGAGGCCATTATCCAGGAGGCCCTGGACCGGCTTATGCAGGGACGCACGACACTCATCTTCGCCCATCGGCTGTCGAGCATAATTGGCGCCGACAGGCTCTTGGTTCTGGAGCACGGCCGGCTGGTCGAGTCCGGCGGTCACGCCGCGCTCATGAAGGCCGGCGGCGTTTATCACACACTGATGGCAGCTCAGGCGGCGGAGGGTGCCGTCGCGGGTGACACGCTGGTAGGCGCTCAGGCGGCCGTTGAGCGGATGCCCGGCGTAGAACGTACCGACGAAGCGGAGAACGCCCACCTGGAGCCCACCGATGCCATCCTGCGAGCAGAAGGCATGGGATGGTTCGACGCATTTCGCGAACTCTTTCACCACGTGCTGCCATGGAAGGGCAAGCTGACGGCGGTGTTTTTCTTTGGCGTTACCCGTGTATTCGCACTCATAGGTGTTGGCATCGTGAGCGCATTGGTGGTGGCGGCCGTCAAGGCGGGCGCGCCTTTCGATCATTACCTGGTGATTCTCGCGGTGATTGCGCCGCTCGCCGGAGTGCTTCATTGGATGGAATCGTGGCTCGCCCACGATATGGCTTTTCGCATGTTGGCGGAAATGCGTATTGCGCTTTTCGAGAAGCTCGACCAGCTGGCTCCGGCTTACCTTCTGCGCCGGCGCACTGGCGATTTGGTGGCCATGGCGACCCATGACGTGGAGCTGGTGGAGTTTTTCTTCGCGCACACGGTGGCGCCGGCGCTTGTCGCCGTGCTCGTACCAGCTCTGGTATTCGCGACGCTGCTGTACTTCGGCTGGCCGTTGGCGATTGCGCTATTGCCCTTCGTGCTCATTGTTGCCCTGAGTCCGTTTTATATGCGCGCGCGAATCGATGCGTTGGGCTCGCGGGCCAGGGAAGCACTCGCCGATCTCAATGCCCATGTGGTGGACACGGTTCAGGGACTCAATGAAATTATCGCTTTCGAGCACGTCGCGCGGCGCAAGGCCGAGATGGCCGCGCGCACCGATCGGAATCTGAGTTTGCGCCTGCCTTTTTTCAGAGATCTCACCATCCAGATGGCGCTGCTCGAGGTGGCCACCGGCCTCGGGGGTCTCGCCATTGTCATTACCGGCGCTCAGCTCGTTGCAACGGGAGCGCTTGCCCCGGGTATGCTGCCGCTTCTGACCTTGCTCGCCATGGCGGCTTTCTTACCGGTTTCCGAAATTGCACACATCGGCCGGCAACTGGCCGATACTCTGGGCGCGACGCGGCGGCTTTATGCGGTGCACAACGAGAAAGTCGCGGTGGCCGACGGCATCGGTGCGCCGCTGCCCGCGGCGGGTGGCGGCGCCTCGTTGGAGTTCTCCGGGGTGAGCTTCTCGTATTTTTCAAATCGCCAACTGGCGCTCGAAACCGCGAGTTTTGCCGCGCCGGCAGGCAGCACGGTAGCGCTCGTGGGCTCCTCAGGCGCCGGGAAAACGACCGCGGCGCACTTACTGATGCGTTTCTTCGACCCTCAACAGGGCGAGGTCCGCATGAACGGCGTGAGTCTGCGGGAATACAAGCTCGATGCACTGCGCGATCAAATTGCGCTCGTGACGCAGGATACTTATCTTTTCAACGAAACCCTGGGCGCGAATATACTGCTGGCACGCCCCGGCGCCAGTGAACGGGACGTTCGTCAGGCGGTGGAGCGCGCGGCGCTTGCCGAGTTCGTCGATTCACTGCCTGATGCTCTGGAAACCCACGTGGGTGAGCGGGGCGTGCGTCTTTCCGGGGGGCAACGGCAGCGCGTGGCTATTGCGCGCGCCTTCCTCAAGGATGCGCCGATACTGATTCTCGATGAAGCGACGTCGCATCTGGATGCCGTCAGTGAGCAGGCGGTACGTCATGCGCTGGAAGAACTCATGGCGCAGCGCACAACCGTCGTTATTGCACATCGCTTGTCGACTATCCGCAACGCCGATCAAATTGTCGTCTTCGACGCCGGCCACGTGGTCGAGTCAGGCACCCACGACGAGCTTCTTTCCCGCCGTGGCTTGTACAGCAAGCTCGTCGGCCGGCAACTGGCAAGCGCGGCTGCCGAATAGCGGCTTTTTGCTGGCGCCGGGCCCTGCGGCGTTTGGCTGCCCAATTGATATACTCTGCGTTCGTTGATTATGGACCTTAGCCAGGCGTTCAGTAGGAGCCGGCCATGTGGATACGGACTGTCCCGGAAGTCGCCGATTGCGCCGGGTTCCAGGAAGGTTTCCGTCAGGGTGGCGACCGATGAGCTTTCGCGTGAAATGCGACGAGGCAATCGATTGTGTCGTCACCTCCATCTCCGGGCCGTTGAACAAAGAGGTGGTGCCCGAGTTTTTCCCGGAGGCGGGTCGAGTCGCCGCAGAGAATAGATACACACGGGCTCTAAGCGATTTGCGTAAAGCAAAAATAGTCGCGTCGACCACCGATATTTACCAGACGGCGAATGGCTTGAGCGATAAGCAGATCGATACGGGTTTTAAACGCGCCATTGTCGTTTTCCAGGATGGGGACGATTACGCTTTCTGGGAGACGGTTCGTTTCAATCGGGACTTTCAGCGCGTCAGAGTATTCCGGATCCATGACGAGGCTGAGCAATGGATAAGCTCGACGTAGATGGAGATCGGATTTCTCGCGCAGGTTTTCTTGATTTTTCTTCTAGCGGGCATGGTGAAAGGGGTGATCGGGCTTGGTCTGCCCACCGTTTCCCTTGCTGCATTGACCGTCGTCGTCGAGCTTCCCGTCGCCGTAGCGCTCATGGTGGTACCTTCCGCCGTTACTAATATCTGGCAGGCGATCGATGGACCTCACTTCCTTATTCTGCTGCGACGTTTCTGGCTCATGTTGCTGGCGAGCATCATCGGCGTGTGGTTTTCTTATGGCCTTTTGCTGCTCGCCAATCCCAAAGCGATGACCTCTTTGCTCGGGATCATTTTGTGCCTGTATGCCGCGAGCAGCTTACGCCGCGGTCGGCTGTTGCCGCGGATTGGTCGTGAGCGGCTCGTGTCGCCGGCGGTGGGTTTGACGACCGGCGCCCTGGCCGGTGCAACTGGTTCCCTGGTCATGCCCATGGTGCCTTATCTTCAGGCGCTGGAGCTGAAGCGAGACGATATGGTGCAGATGATGGGCTTGTCCTTCGCGGTATCGACCTGCTCCATCGGCTTGGCCGCGCTCGAGTCCGGAAGCTACGATAACCGGCTGGCATTGTTGTCGTTTGTATCGCTGGTGCCGGCGATCGTCGGGATGAAACTCGGGCAGCTGCTGCGGCGGCGACTATCGGAGCTCGTGTTTCGTCGTGTTCTTTTCGCAGGTTTGTTTATTATAGGCGCGCGCCTCATCTGGAAGGGGTTTGGCTGAGTCACGGCTCATGAGTTATCGTGCCGACTCAGCATGCCTCCGGGAGTTCTTTTATGACGGACGTCGCAAGCGGAAGGTGTCTTTGCGGGGAGCTGCGTTTCGAGCTCCGGGGTCGGCGGTTGTGGGTTGCCCACTGTCATTGCCAGAGCTGTCGACTCAATACCGGATCGGCGGTGGCAACATTTGTGGGTTACAGGAAAGAGCAGCTTAGCTACACGCGCGGGGAGCGAAAATTCTACCTATCCTCACCCGGTGTTCGCCGTGGCTTCTGCGGTGATTGCGGCACGCCGATGACCTATGAATCGGACCGCTGCCCCGAGGAGGTGCACTTGTACGTGAGCACCATTGAAAGTCCCGAGCAATACCGGCCACAGGTGCATGTCTTCTTCGCCGAGCGCATCCCGTGGATGGAAATACAAGACGACTTGCCCCGATACGAGGCCCTGGTTCCCGGCGCCGATCCGGTAGCCTGGGGTCCTCTGCACG
>Ga0055476_10000435_pt1 | contig 10991 bp, 15 predicted proteins | sample Muzzi_CordC_D2_FD_57682 | JGI IMG/M metagenome (GOLD analysis project Ga0055476, IMG submission 57682) | Wetland microbial communities from San Francisco Bay, California, USA, that impact long-term carbon sequestration - Muzzi_CordC_D2 | ecosystem: Environmental > Aquatic > Marine > Wetlands ... | reverse complement strand
CGCTGTTTGTGGATGACAGTCTGCCGGTATTACGCGCCGCGCGTGACTATGGCATCCGCTATCTGCGCGCTGTGCGCTTGCCGGACAGCAAGGCACCCCCCAAAGAAACGGAAGAATTTGTTGCCATTGAGCGTTTTGACGAATTGCTGGAGGGGCTGAGCATGTTTTCAAGGGGGCAGAGCACTTGAAAATCGATCAATAGGGTCGCTGCCCCCAACGTTTGAAGCGCTTCTTGCAGTATTTGAGCAGCGCCTTGTAACCGTCGAAATACAACTCGAATCCGTCTTCTGCGGGTGCGTCAAACTCGCAATAATCGTTGGAATAGTCGCGGCAGATCTGCGGTCTGTCGTCATAAATCCCGCAACGGCCATCGGGCAGGATATGGTTACAGGGGTTTTCCGCGAGCAGATACCAGCTGCCTTCGTCCTTGTAGATACGAATATCCCGGTGCGAGACCTGCCAGAGCAGGAAATCAAAATCGTGCTTGGAGCGGGGAGTATCGATTTGCTGGCTGATATAAGTACAGCATTTTGAATTGGTGCAGTAACCGCACTTGGTTTCGGGCGTCATCGCCTCGATGGGAATGATCTTCTTTCTGCTCATGCAAGCTCTCCGGCAAAGGGATGGTAAATGATAGCCACGGAAGACACGGAAATAAACGATAAAGGTTTCTGTGTCTTGCGTGGCTATTTGCATGGCATCAGCTTAAGCAAGTAGACAGGGCAGCGTTCCTACAGTTTGTCCGCCCATTCAAGCCGGTAGTTTCCGTCCTTGTAGTCTGCAAAGGTCGACAGGAATTTCTCGACCGCCTGTGGCAGATCAGCCTTTTTTTGAATATCGGCATCAAAGCGATAGGCACCATCGGCTTTCAATTCAACATCCGCCTGCACCAGCAGGGCGCCACCGCTGGTTTGCAGTTTGCCCTGTGTCAGGGCATCCCCGATCTGCGTTTCAAGCTGAGCATTACCCAATGCCAGTTCTACCGGTGAGACAATCCGCGCCAATGACCACCAGGCCGTACCTGCCATGGCGGGAAGACCGGATTCCGACCACTCCACGTCATCGATATGGAAATCCAGCTGACCGCCCAGTTGCACCTGTTTGAGTCCCAGCCAGTAAAACAGATCGTTGGCGCTGATGCGTCCCCGCAGGTCTGACAGGTAGGGCCTGCCCAGGAAAGTAGCGCCGACCTTTGCCCTAATCCTTTGCGCCTGCAACTGACCGCGAACGTTGAACACCGCGCGGCCGACAAACAAGCCAAACGGCCGGAAGCGCCAGCGCACGTCTTTCAACTGCAGCGGTGGAACATCAAGCTGGGCGGCCTTTCCAGACCAGAGACTACCCTCTATGTCCGCGAGCCGGATGTTTTGCAGCTGAGACTGAAAAAGAGGCCACACTTTAGCGGCAGGCGCCGCCACCAGCAGAAACAGCAGGTAAGCCACCGCGCCCGCCAGCACACTCCGCCACCATGCTTTCATGCAGCGGGGTCCAGCAGGGTGAGGCGCGCGTTGACACGGCCACCACCCTGGGGTTCGATGGTGATGATGCTGGTTTCAATCTGGTAGGTCCTGGTGATTTTACCCAGCCACAAAATCATCGGATCAAAAGCGACGCCTTCCAGCCACACCTTGACGCTCTTGCCGCCTTCCGGTTCGATACGTTTAATGGCCGGCCCCAGGCCACCCGAGCGCGCCGATTGATCCACCACTGACAACAGGGAACGACCGCCAAGACCTTGCGTAGTGGGGCCGCTGCGCTGCAACAGTTTCAGCTCCGCAGCGGCCTGTTTCATCCAGGCCAGGGTTTTCCGCTGTTCCGACACACCTTCATTCAAGGCCTGGTAATTGCCGGCAATCGGTGCCCAGATCATCAGGTACAACAGCAACACAAGCAGCACAACGCCACCACCGGTGACCAACTGCCGCTCTCTGGGTTCCAGGCCTGCAAACCAGTCTTTCATGAGCCTTTCACCTGTACACGCATCCGGCTTTTGACCTTCTGGTCCGGCTCTGTGCTGGCCGACTGGATCTCCGCGCTCATCAGTCCACTGCTGACCAGCGATTGTTTGAGGCTATCGAGAATCTGCAGATTGTCTGCCTGCAAATCCAGATCAAGACGGCCGTTACGGTAACTGGCGCCACGTACATCGATACCCTTGGTCGCCCTGACCACGCCGGCTGTTTCGACAAACATGGCCAGAAAGTCTGTGTTTCCACTACCCGCCTGTCGCCGTAACTGTTTCAGCTGCTGCTCCATCTGTGCACGAGGATTGACAATACGCTTTGCCTGCGGGAAGGCCTTGCGATAAACCGCTTCTATCTCGGCGCTGAGCTGTTCGCGCTGCTGAGAGAGGTGAAAATAGTTCAACCCCGTCGTAACCCCGACCAGGATGAAGCCGGCCAGCAGCAATGCTGCGCTGGCTTTCCAGGGACGCAGCAGACGCCCCCATTCCTCACGCCGGCTGTAGGCACCCTGCAACAAATTGATGCCCGGAGCTTGCGCCCAACCGCGCGCCAGCAACTCCAGAGGCTGCACTCTTTCGTCGACCAATTCGACATCGACATCCTCCAGGTCGAGTACCGTGGAGCCGAAAACCCGCGCCGTTTCCGGTGCCTGTTGTTTAGCCTGGAACAGCGAAAACAGGACTGGCAGGTTATCGATGTCAGCGGCAAAACCGGCATAGTCGCCACTGCGCACCAGCACGGTTTCTCCATCAACCATCAGGCTCCAGCCGGCATCTGACGGTAACACCAGTGTTTCAGGTATTAATTGCTCCGCCTGGATGCCGTTTTCGCGCAGCAGCACCGCCCAGGCATCCATGTTTGAACGCTCGACAACGGCAACCGGATACTGTTCTCCCTCCCTGACGGGACCCAGGGCAAAATGCAGCTCCTCGACATCCGTTGCCAGCTGTTCCTCCAGCGCGAACGGTATGGCGCGCAGCAGCCGCTGGCGATTCCGCCCCGGCACCCGCGCCTCGACAAGAGACACCTCGACCCCCGGAACCAGCACTACCACACGGCGTACGCCGTTGATGATGCCGACATCAGGAACACCGGTCTGTACCGGGCCTTTACCCTGGCCCTGTTCGTCCACCAGCACCCAGTCGCGGAACCCCCGCGTGCCGGCTGCCAGCCGGATAAATAGCGTTTCAGCCATCCTTCAAGTTCCTGATTACGGTATCTCCATCGTAGCAGTCCGTCGGTCCCGGGAACAATCGTAAGTTACGGACTTCCCTGTTCATCCTCAACATCAACCTCCGGCACAATGGCTTCAATAAACTCACGCTGCCGGCGCACCACCAGGACACCCCGGTCACTGCGCTGGATCAGACTGGCCAGTCGGGCCCGCCCCTGGCCGATATTGGCCTCGCTGACCATCAAAAACCATTGACTGGTCACACTCAACGATCCATCAGTCACCTTTTTAGCGTTCAAAGTCGGGTCCTGTTTAAAACTATCGACACTTTCAAAGCCATCTTCACCCCGCGCTTCCACCAGCGCCTCCCCATCCGATGTGCCGAGATCCTCGGCCACCGTGCTCAGCACCTCTGCACTGGCGGTATTCACGTTAATGGGTGTCGCCTCGGGCAGCGCTACGATAAAGGGTCGCAGCCGCTCGATCACTTCCGCGCTGTAACCTTTAACCAGACGCAATTCACTGATATCGGCCAGCGGCCGGTTGGCGGCCCGATAGGGCGTATCCAGCAGCAGATAGGTCTCATCCTCGGCACCATCCGGAAAACGCACATCGATATCTTCATCGATCCAGTCGACCAGCGGATCCGCCAGCGTTTCTTCCAGTTCCAGCAGTCTTAACAGCCGTTTGAAACTCTCAATCGCTTCATTATCAGGAGCACCGCCTGCCACCAGGTTGTTTACGTTGAATCGTCCCTGCAGGTCGATGATTCGCCCGAAGATAGAACCGCCTTCGACAAAAGACACCGGCGGCTGGGTAGACCAGTCTTCTTGCAAGGTATCGATTCCGCTCTCCCGCAGGTCCCGTGCCAGCACCACTTGCGCCCAGCTTTCGGCACCCAGAACGTAGCTATAAGCCTGCTCGCCGTGCAGCAGGCTTCCGGTGCGGCGAATATCCAGCTGCTGCCGGGTGGCCATGCTCACCGCAGCGATAGTGGCGAGGGCCACCACCAGCAGCGCGGTAATCAATGCCACCCCGTGCTGATAACGCACCATCATCCGCCCTCCTCGCCAGGGTCCTGCCCCTCATTCTGCCCTTCATCCTGTTTGTCATTCCCCTGATCATTGCCTGGGGTATTGGCCGGGTTGGGCTGCACGCCTGGCACAAATTCCTCCGGCAAGCGGAATAGCCAGGTCAGGGTCCCCAGCTCATCCAGCTCCAGTTGCACCTCCACGGCTACCGGCAATTCGGCTACCGCTGCCCCCAGACCAGCTGCCGGCGGCCAGCGTTCCTGCCATTTATTGCTCTGGTCAAGAAAACGCATCTCGAAACGACTCATGGATTCAACCAGTTTCTGTTCATCCGGCTCAGTGTCCTGGGCCCTGTCCAGAACCCGCCAGGTCCTGCGCAGCAGGGTGTCCTGGTCGGGCACATAAGCGACACGCTGTATCTCGCTGCGCAGGAAACCGGCTGGATTGGGATAACCGGCACGGCTGAACTCCACGCCATCGAAGCCGCTGCCGCCTACCACCGAGCCTATTCTGTCACCAAACTCATTGCGGATTTCCCGGCTGACAATCTGTTCCAGATCGCGCTGCATAATACGGTAGGCCTTTTGCAGATCAGCAAGCCGCTCTGAACGCGCGCCGGTCTGTTGCTGCTGGGTCATGACACTCTGCAAACCGCCATACGCCATGGCGCTGATGAGCGCAAAAATCGACAATGCCACCAGCAACTCCAGCAGGGTGAAACCGGCTGAAATCATTGACCCGGCCAGGGGTGTTTTCATTGCGGTTTCCCCATAAAACCGCTCAATCTGGCCAGGGGTGGCTGATCTTCGTCAGCATTCAAGGGAAACACTTCAATATCCAGACGTCGCAGATCCTCCTCCGGTGTTTGCGTCACCTTCATGACCCAGCGCCATTCACGACCGCCAACGTCCGAACTGCTCTCGGGAAATTCGACGTCACCTTTCTGCTGCCCGATTGACGGCCAGCGTTTTTCCAGGCGACCTTCCAACAGGGTGGTCGCCAGCTGGTTGCGCGCCACCCACTCGGCAAAGGTCCTGTCGCGCAGATACGCCTGGTTGAGGGTGTAATCACCGGCTGTTTGAATAACCGCACCCAGCGACAGCGCCAGCACCACCATGGCAACCAGCACCTCCAGCAGAGTAAACCCGCGGTTGGCAGGGTCTGCCCCGGTAATCCTTGAGTGACCAACATCTTTACACATGAGTCAGATTTCAATCAGTTCTCTCGCCAAGCCGCAAAGCCCGCCAGGAAACTCCTTTGCGTCTCTGCGCCTTGGCGAGAAATTAGCCGGATCTTCACGTCTCGTCAGTCTGAGACTTGATGTCACTGGAATTCATTCCAGCTCCAGCTGCCCCAGCAGACTGGCCTTGACCTGAAAACGCCGTTCAGTTTCCGGCGCCGAAAATATCAGGATAAAAGGTGTCATCTCCCCGCTGGATAACAGGAACACCTGCGGTGACTCGGTTTCTTCAGCCTTCAGTCCCGGCGGTGGATTTTCCTCCAGCTCCAGACGCAACTCGATACCCTTGGGCAACTCACGGGGTCTGAGTAAGGGAATATCGCTGATCTGGCTCCACTGGCCTGTTTCTAAAATCATGAATTCGTAGTCCGTTTCACCAAAGCGTATCGCCAGTTGCTCACTGCGCAACATCGCCTCTTCGCTGGCCAGTTCAATCAGTGCAGCCAGCCGCCGCATTTCACGCTGCATCTGTTCGGCACGCGAATCGCCGCCCCCGGACAATCCGATAAAGGTCAAAATGACGCCAATGATGACCAGCACCACCATCAATTCCAACAAGGTAAAGCCGTGCTGGCCGGACCGCCGGCCAAACGCAAACAGCCTGCCGCAGGCAGGCTGTTCTGACGATGTGCATGACAGAGGTTTCACTAAAAACCAGCGAGCTCAAGTCTCAGACTGACGAGACGTGAAGATCCATTTTAGTCTTTCGCAAAGACGCAGAGACGCAAAGGAGCTTGCTGGCGGGCTCTGACTCATGTGTAAAGATGTTGGTCACTCAATGATTCCTAGTTCATCTTCCAGTTGCCGATATCGTCTTCACTGGGCTGACGATCCGGCCCGGTTGAATAGATATCGATGCTGCCCTGTACACCGGGGCTCAGATACTGGTAAGGCTGCTGCCAGGGATCCATGGGCAAGCGATCAATATAGCCGCCTTCTTTCCAGTTTGCCGGCTCGGGTGGAATACCGGGTGGACTCACCAGTGCCTCCAGACCCTGGTCAGTAGTCGGGTAATCATAGTTATCCAGTTTGTAAAGGTTCAGCGCCGCCTCCAGGGCTCGAATATCCTGGCTCGCCTTCACTTTTCGCGCTTCTTCGGGACGATCCATCACCTTGGGCACCAGTACCGCCGCCAGAATGCCGAGAATGACGACCACGACCATGACTTCAATGAGTGTAAAACCAGCTGCACGGCTATTGGATTGATAATACATTGCGACCCGCTCAAATTAGGATTGGAAAAGAAATTCTGACTATTGTAACGTCTCTGCCCTATATTCGGCACTTTAGACTGAAATTCAACCGGAAAATCCCGAATTCGGTCACGAAACCTGAAAATGGACCCACGCCTCGACCTGATACGCCATTACCGCTGGCTGCGCCGCTACGGCCTGAACGACTCCCACAGCGGTAACATCTCACTGCGCAGCGGCGACGAGTACTGGATCAGCCCGAGTGGGGCCTGCGCCGATACCCTGGAAGCGGAACAACTGCTGCGCTGCCGGCTGGACGCGGAACCGGCAGCGGGCGCGTCTCTGGATGCACCGCTGCACCGCCTGGTGTATGTAAAAAATCCCAATGCAGGCGCCGTCTTGCACAGCCACGGCGCTTACAGCGTCGCCGTCACCCTGTGCGGTCAGGATTTTGTGCCGCTTGACTTTGAAGGCCAGTATTATTTTCCCAGAATTCCGGTACTGGATATCTCCTACCCGGATTACCTGACCAAAGCACCCGAACGGGTATCCGATGCCCTGGCAGAATTTCCGCTGGCTGTTGTGCGCGGCCACGGCGTATACGCCTGTGCAGCTGACCTTAACCTGGCCTATAAATGGACCTGCTCTTTCGAACTGTCGGCAAAAACCGGCCTGCTCGCCAGGCAAGCGGGCTTGAGTTACATCAGCTGATCATTGATTTTCAGGGCATACAGATGGCGCTCTGCATCAACCAGGTGCTGCCCCCAATGGTGCTTGAAGCCGATCTCCCATAAATGGGCCACTTCATCCGGTCCAGCCGCATCGAGCAACTTGAGACCACGTTTAAGCTCAAAATAAATGTCGGTCAGATCATCAGCCAGACTGCCGGTGCGGTGTTCATCATCGCTGGGTGCATCAGCGGGTTGATCGTACTCCAGCCAGTACATGTCACGCTCACCCAGCCGTGAACGCAACTGGCTGTAAAGATCAAAGCGGTCATCGAAATCGGCCATTTCGGGCGGAAAAGAACCATCGCCCTGATCATGCAGAGTCATGACCTCCGCGTGAAGCCGCGGTAGAATCTGAAACACGGGTACCAGCCAATCGTTCCCTCCGTGGACCCGCTCAATCAGGTTGCAATAAGTTTGCGCAGTTTCGACCAACTGCATAAACTGAACGCGTTCCGGGCTTCGCATTCACGCCTCCCATTCGCTACTTGCCAGAATCAATTACTTCTCGCTAAGTTTAGACGGGATTTTAAATAATGGTAAGAAATTCTAAATCTCAACCATGTCAAAATCTTCCATGCCGGCCCCACACTCCGGACACACCCAGTTTGAAGGTATATCCTGCCAGCGGGTGCCTGCTGCGATCCCTTCTTCAGGCAGGCCTTTTTCTTCATCGTAAACAAACCCGCAAATCACACACATATAAGTCTTGAATTCAACCATAGCCAAAATCCTTGCTCTGCCAAGCCGGCATTGTAACGTCGGCCGTATGCAATGCTACAATAGCCGTTAAAGCAAAAGGTTATCATTGCATGAAGTTAAAATCCGGCGCTCGCCATACCCTTCCCAAGCATTCACAACGGGACTGCACCGCATGATTCAACAACAGTCACCTGTGCCGGTCGTCATGGTGTTTTCAGGCAACGATCCGAGTGGCGGTGCGGGTGTGCAGGCTGATATCGAGGCCCTGATCAGCCACGGCTGTCATACAGCTCCCGTCATAACCACATTAACCATCCAGGATACCCAGGACATCATTGGCTACACGCCACTGGACGGCGGATTGATTGTGGAACAGGCACGCACGGTACTGGAAGACATGCCCGTCAATGCCTTCAAGCTTGGCCTGCTGACCAGCTCGGAAGCAGTGGAAGCCGTCCATTCGATACTCCAGGATTACCCCGATATTCCTGTAGTGATCGATCCGGTGCTGGCCAGCGGTAACGGCACCATACTCAGCGACGATGACATGGTCGCTGCCATGACCGAGCTGTTGTTGCCGCAAGCCACAGTGTTAACGCCGAACAGCCTGGAGGCGCGCACGCTGGCACCGTCCGCGGACACCCTGGATGCCTGCGCCATGGCGATACTGGAACATGGCGTGGAGTTTGTGCTCATCACCGGCACTCACGAAAATACCCCTACGGTTAGAAATACGCTGTATGCCAATCACCGTGTGATGGAGACCTTCACCTGGGATCGTCTGGAAGGCAGCTTTCATGGCTCGGGCTGCACACTGGCAGCCAGTATCGCCGGTTTGCTGGCACAGGGACTGGAGCCCTTTACCGCCATTCACGAGGCCCAGGAATATACCTGGCAGGCGCTCTCTGAAGGTTATCGCATTGGCATGGGCCAACAGATCCCCAACCGCTTGTTCTGGGCCAGGGACGAGGAAGATCAGTGACCATGCCTCACAGCCTTAACGGCTTGTACGCAATCACCGACGCCAGACTGCAACGACCCGACCAATTCACTGAACACGTGGGCCAGGCTATCGACGGTGGTGCAAGTCTTATCCAGTACCGGGACAAATCCGCGGATGCAGCCTTTCGCCTCAAACAGGCAAACACCCTGGCCGATTTGTGCCGGCAGCGCGGGGTGGCCTTGATCATCAATGATGACGTGGAGCTTGCCGCTGAATGTGGCGCTCAGGGTGTCCACCTGGGTGAAAATGACGCTGACCCGCAGACCGCCCGGCAGATACTCGGTGATAACGCCATCATCGGCGTTTCCTGCTACAACCGCCTGCCACTTGCACTGCAAGCCGCGAACCAGGGCGCAGACTACATCGCCTTCGGACGGTTTTTCCCGTCGTGGACCAAACCAGAGGCTGTGCAGGCCAGTCTGGACCTGATCAGGATGGCCAGGCAACAATTATCCCTGCCGTTTGCCGCGATCGGCGGCATTACAGCGCGCAACGCCGCACCGTTGCTCGATGCCGGTGTCGCTATGCTTGCCGTTGTGCAGGGTGTTTTTGGCGCCGCTGATATCCGCCAGGCAGCCGCCGCTTATGCCGCACTCTTCCAGAAGGAATAAAGCTTATGTCGAAGTCCCAGCAATTATTCGACGCCGCCCTGAAACATATCCCGGGCGGTGTGAATTCACCGGTTCGAGCCTTCAAGGGTGTCGGCGGAAGCCCGATCTTTTTCAGTCGTGGCGAAGGTCCCTACCTGTTTGATGCTGATGACAGGCGTTATGTCGATTATGTGGGTTCCTGGGGCCCCATGATCGGCGGGCACTGCCACCCGGATGTAGTGCGGGCGGTTCAGGAAGCCGCCGCCAACGGCCTTGGTTTCGGTGCCCCCACGGAAATCGAAACCCGCATGGCGGATACGCTGTGTGACATGGTGCCGTCACTGGACATGGTACGCATGGTCAGTTCCGGCACCGAAGCCACCATGAGCGCCATCCGTCTGGCGCGCGGTTTTACCAGCCGGGACAACATTGTCAAGTTCGAAGGCTGCTATCACGGCCATTCCGATTCCCTGCTGGTAAAAGCCGGGTCCGGTGCCCTGACGCTGGGTGTGCCAACCTCCCCGGGGGTACCCGCCGATCTGGCGAAACACACCATCACCCTCGAATACAACAATGCGGACCAGGTGCGTGCCGCTTTTGAAGAATACGGTGACCAGGTTGCGGCAATTATCGTGGAACCGGTGGCAGGCAACATGAACTGCATTCCACCGGCCCCCGGTTTTCTGCAGACACTGCGTGAAGTCTGCGACCAGCACGGCAGCCTGTTGATTTTTGATGAAGTAATGACCGGTTTTCGCTTTTCACCCGGCTGTGCCCAGCAATACTATGCCGTAAACCCGGACCTCACGACACTCGGCAAGGTTGTCGGTGGCGGTTTACCGGTGGGGGCGTTTGGCGGCCGGCGCGACGTCATGGAACATATAGCGCCTACCGGCCCGGTTTATCAGGCGGGCACACTGTCCGGCAACCCGGTCGCCATGGCAGCCGGCCTGGCAACCCTGAAGCTGGTGCAGCAGGCAGGTTTTCACGCCCAACTGGAAAAAACAGCAAAACGACTGCTGAGCGGCCTGAAAGACCGTGCCCAAGCTGCAAATATTCCATTCACCACCAACCAGGTCGGCAGCATGTTTGGCATGTTCTTTACCGAAGCCGGGTCCGTCAGCTGTTTCGCCGACGTTAACAGCTGTGACCTGCCCCGTTTCCAGGGCTTTTTCCACGCCATGCTGGATCGGGGTGTCTATCTGGCGCCTTCCGCTTTTGAAGCCGGATTTGTATCCTCCGCGCACCATGACATAGCGATTCAGGAGACGCTGGATGCGGCGGAGCAGGCATTCGCTTCGCTTGTTTGAGGGAGATATCACGGCCGCCTGACCGCGTGATATGAAATTATGGAAGCAGCCCTCAC
>Ga0055476_10000433_pt1 | contig 11005 bp, 6 predicted proteins | sample Muzzi_CordC_D2_FD_57682 | JGI IMG/M metagenome (GOLD analysis project Ga0055476, IMG submission 57682) | Wetland microbial communities from San Francisco Bay, California, USA, that impact long-term carbon sequestration - Muzzi_CordC_D2 | ecosystem: Environmental > Aquatic > Marine > Wetlands ... | reverse complement strand
ATATGATTGACAGGTGTTTGGCCAGGAATCTGCAGAGGGATACACGGCATTGAAGAAGGTCGAAGCCATCATCAAGCCATTCAAGCTCGACGACGTACGAGAAGCGTTGTCCGATATCGGTATTACCGGCATGACGGCGACCGAGGTCAAAGGCTTTGGGCGCCAGAAGGGCCACACCGAGCTCTATCGGGGCGCCGAGTACGTGGTGGATTTCCTACCCAAGGTGAAGATTGAGATTGTGGTGTCGGATTCCCAGACTGGCGCGTGTCTCGATGCCATCACCGAAGCAGCGCGAACCGGGAAAATCGGCGACGGCAAGATTTTCGTCACGCCCGTGGACAAAGTCGTCCGCATCCGCACCGGCGAGCTGGACGAAGACGCCATATAGGTGTGGTTCAAGATGGCTACCCGCGGCCGCCCGCCGAGGTCCAGAATCCAGCGTTGAGGTTGTCATCGCTCGGCTGCGCCAACAGCGCACTCGGCAGCGGCGCGCTTTGCTGACCGAGGCGCATCCGCACCAGCTGGCGGCGGCGTTCCATCTCGGCGCTTTGAAAGGGAAGTTGCGCCAGCAAATCCAGAGACCCGAGTACCTGCTCACCCTGAAAGTACGATGAAAACACGGCCAGGCGCTCGCGCTGCTCGAGCACTGATGCCAGACACCACTCGGCAAAGCGGTCGCCGGGCTCGATGTGGTCGAATCGACGGGAGACGGCCAGAAACGGCGTATCCCCGGGCGTGTGCTTTCCGGAATCCACTTTTGCGCAAATCGCATGCAGCGCCTCGACGGCTTGCGCGCGATACCCGAGTTCCCAGGCGACCCGCGCCAACGAAAAAAGCCGGGCGCTTTCGGCATTCGAGGCCAGGGGCTGCGACAGCTGTTGGCGGGCTTCGCGCAACGCATCGACCCGTTGTGCCACCGGCACCGACGCGTCCCAGGCGCGGCAGTGCAGGCTCAAGCCAGTCACCAATGCCTGGGGCAGTCCACCGGGCGCATCGGACATGGCTTGACGCCAACGGTCCGTCAGCGATGTGGCATAAGGGCGTTGCCCGAGCACATCACAAAGATCGTCGGCAACATCGCGGTTGTCCGAAGAACCGGGGGCTGAAGTACGCGCCAATAGATCGCGTGCCTCCAAAGACCGGGCCGTGTCGGCTTTAATCGCAAACAGATTGAGTTGATATGCGTCGACATCATCGCGGTCAAAAGGAATCAATACCTGCAACGCTGGAGCCAGCCGGTAGATCTCGTAGCCGCGCGCCAGCAACGCCTCGACAAGCGGCCAATTAGCGCCTTCCCGGTACTTGAACTCGAACAGAATGATGGGCGATTCACGCTCAAAGAACTGCTCGCCACCTTCCAGGATCGCGACCTCCGCGCCCTCGGCGTCGACTTTTACGAAATCGATGCGCTCCAGCGCCTCGGCTTCGGCCACGTCATCCAAGCTTCTGACGTCGACAATTTCGAATCGATCGGCGCCGCCCACATTTTCGGTCAAGAAGTTGTGCTCGGAATCCGCATGGGTCACGAGCTTGGCGGTGCCGGAGCTACGGGACAACGCCAGAGGCATCAAGCGGACACTCCCGAATCCATTCTCACTGATGCTCATGGACAGAAATTTTGCGGTGGCCGGGGTGGGCTCAAAACTCCACACCTGCCCTTCCGGGCCTACCTGCCTGGCGCAATTGAGGGAGTAAATGCCGTAGTTCGCACCGATGTCCAAGCAGCGCATTCCGGGGCGCAGTAATTGTCGGATAAAATGAATCTCGTCCTCGAACCAATCTTCCTGCTCGAGCAGCACGTAGGGCGTGAGCTCTTCGATCCCGGCGGGCACATGAACATGAATGCCGCCCTTGACGGCTACCGACCTGCCCGCCGCCATCGCGCCGTCATCGCCCTGATCACTCCCCGCCGCGCGGCACGCGCGTTGCCACATGTCCCTATAGGCGGACTCGATGCAAGCAGTGGTGCCCGGCGCGTCCATCAACGCCGAATTGCGCATGCGATCGCGCAAACCTTTACGCAACTGTATCCGCCGTTCCTTGTCGGCCGCCAGATCCACCGCCGTATCCACGTAATGTTGCCAATCGGTTGAAACCAGCTCATCGAGTCCAACACTGGACAACAGGCCAAGACCGACCCGCGACGCGTGCACATCACCGCATCGACTCACCACCGGCACGCCCATCCACAAGGCTTCGCAGGTCGTCGTCGTACCGTTGTACGGAAATGTGTCGAGTGCGATGTCGACTCTGTTGTACAGATCAAGATGCTGTTCCAGGGTCGGCGTGCGGCCGATGAGCTCGAGCCGATCCGTCGCGATGCCGTGCTCTGCAAAGCCATCCTCAACGAGTCGACGCGTACCCTGGTCCTCCAGGGCAGTGCCCTTAATGATCAACCCGGCTTCGGGCACCCGCGCGAGTATTTGGCACCATGCACTAACCGTGGCCGGCGTTACCTTGAGTAACTCGTTAAAAGAAGCAAAAGTAATACCACCACCGTTGTCCGAAGCGCGGGACTCACGCATTTCGGGAGCCGATGCCAATGGTTGAAAGCACAAGAAACCGCTGTCGAGCCTGACAAGCGCCTCGCTGTGCAGGCGATCGCAGCGCCCCGGTGGGTCGGTCAACGCATCGGTAAATCGGTAATCCATGCTTTCCAGCCCGGTGGTGTTGGGATAGCCGAGGTAGGTGACCTGGATCGGCGCCGGGCGCGAGGAGAAAACCCCCAGGCGGTTGCCGACGGTATGACCGGACAAATCAACGAGAATGTCGATGGCATCGCGCCGGATCCAGGCTGCCACCTCGGCATCGTCGAGCTTTGAGATATCGCGCCAGTGCTCGCAAAGCGCCTTCAGACGTTCGGTATTGGCGTCGGGTTTTGCGACGTTGGCGTAGCAGCTAATCTCGAAGTGCTCGCGATTGTGCTGTTCCAGAATCGGCGCCATGAAAAAGGCCACGGAGTGAAAGCGAAAATCCGCCGACACGTAACCGATACGCAAACGCCGATCCGGATCGGACCGCGTAATGGGGGCTACTGCCGGCAGCGCCGGATCGCTGGCCAGCAAGGTTGACCATTGCCGATGTTGCTCGAATACATCCTCGGGAACGGCTTCATCATGGTAATTCAAGCAGGTTAGATAATTCGATCGCACATAGAACTGATCCGGCGACAACTTCAGCGCGCTTTGGTAAGCCTGCATGGCGGGCTGCAGTTGGCCCTGCATCTGCAGCACACCGCCGAGATTGTTATGCGCTTCGACGAGATCGGGAGTGAGCGTCAACGCCTGACGAAAACATTGCTTGGCCTCCTCGAAGCGCCTGTTGCTGTTGAGCGCATAGCCGAGATTTACCTGCGCATTGGAATCTTGCGGATCCAAACGCACCGCCTGCCTGAAGCGCTCGATGGCCTCATCGATGTGGCCCCCCGCGGCGAGTGCGTTACCCAGCTCGTAGTGGGAACGTGAGGACTCCGGATCGAGGGTTAATACTTCGCGAAAGCTCCGCAGTGCTTCCTCGATGCGCATCTGAGACAACAGCAACTCACCCAGGCTGCGCCGGCAGTTCACCGCGTCACTCTGGCGTTCGGCTGCGGCGCGGTAGTGCTCAATGGCTTCGTCGATGAGACCGTCGGACTGCAACAGGGCAGCCAGATTGGCATGGGCATCGCCAAGATCGGGGTCGATGCGCAACGCTTCCTCGAAGCACGCGCGCGCCTCCTGGTTGCGAGACAGGTGGCGCAAGCTCGCACCCAGATTATTGTGAGCCGCCGCTACCCCCGGTGAAATCGCCAACCCTGCCTGATAGCTGCGGTGTGCCTCCCGATGCCGGCCGCGGGCCGATAACAAATCCGCCAGCAAAAAATGTGCATCCGCATCGTCCGCGCTCAGCGTCGCGGCTGTGGCAAAACATTCGATAGCTTCATCGATTCGCCCCTGGGCATTCAGCAAATCGCCGAGGTTTCTGTGTGCGTCGGTGAATGCGGCATCCACGGATATGGCCTCGCGATAGGCAGCTTCGGCCGCTTCCAGCCGCCCTTGCATCCTGTAGACGTTTCCGGTATCGGTGCGCGCGGCGCCAGCCGCCGGATCCAGCGCGACGGCCCTCTGGAGGTGTTCGAGGGCCTCATCCAATCGACCGCTCATACCGAGCAGGCTGCCAAGCAGGTAATGCACATCAGCATTATCCGGCGCTGCTTGCAGTACTTCGCGGTAGCCGTCCTCCGCCGACGGGATGTCCCCGGCCTGATGGCGCGCCAGGGCCTGCCGTATTTGGCCGTCGACGTCGCCACTACGCTTCGACGCGGTGGCATTGACCTGTTGTTCGGGCGCATCGAGGCCCTCGGATGCACCGCCCTCGGTCCTGGTATCGGCGAACACGCGGCCGAATAGTCCGTTGAAAATGCCCATTGTCGGATTAATGCGTTACCAGTCGGTGGTCCACGGCCTGCACCGCCAGCACAGTCCCCGGCCCAGGCCTACTTGCCACGCACACTCAGGATGAGTCCCTTGGTCGCCTCTTCGATGAGTTCATTGCGATAACCCAGCTCTTTGAGCTCCCATTTGAAGCCATTGCCCAGCCATGCCGTGCCATATACACCCAGGCGCCGGGCCGCTCGGAATTCTCCGGCTTGCTTGTAGACGACGTTCAGGGCGCGTCCGAGCTTCTTCTCCGACTTCTTGTCGGGCGTCTGCGCCGCCATCTCGAGGGGATAACGTTTGGCGAATTCCTGGGCAAGATCGCGGCAGAAGGTATCGATATGCTTGCCCCGCAACCAGTTGAAAAAACTAAACATGGAGGCTCCGAATCAGCCGCAAAGCTAGCAGTAGTCTAGCAGGCGAATTACGGATAGGAGCCTGGCGGCGGCAAGAACGGTGGAAACGGCCTTCTCCATGGCCTTCTCTCCCGATAAGTGCGAACTCGCCCGGCAATGGGAGTCCGGGCCATCATCCCCGTCACCCTACTTTACATTGAGCTCCGCGACCTCTTGGATGCCCGGATGATTCGGGAAATTAAGCTGCAGCACCCGCACCGCATCCTCGGACAAATCGGGTAATTGCATGGCCTTGTAGGATTTAGCCAGAACGACGAGGGCATCCGGCATCGCCGGCGTGCGCTGGTAGTTCTCCACCACGTAACGGGCGCGATTGGCCGCGGCAACGTAGGCACCCCTGCTCAAATAGTAGCTGGCCACATGCACCTCGTGCATGGCGAGGGTGTTTTTCAGAAACAACATGCGCTGGGCAGCGTCCTCGGCGTACTTACTGTTGGGAAAGCGCCGGGTCAGCTCGCTGAAGTCCCGGAATGCCTCTATCGCGGCCCCGGTATCTCTCTTCGAGTAGTCCTTGGTGACGATCCGCGACAACATTCCACCGGTCTTTATGTAGTTGGCCAGACCTTTGATGTAGTAGGCGTAGTCCACGTTCGGATGGCGGGGATGCAACTTGATGAAGCGCTCCGCCGCCGCCACCGCCGAGGCTGGTTCGTCGTTTCGGTAATACGCGTAGGCGATGTCCAGCTGAGCCTGCTGGGAATGAGGACCGAACGGGTAACGGGCCTCGAGCTTCTCGTAGTAATCTATGGCCTGTTCGTAGTCTTTGTTCTCGAGGCGTTCCTTGGCGGCGCCATACAGGCGCGCGGCGGACCAATCCTTGGTGATATCCGGCGCGTCACCAAACGAGCATGCCGCGATGAACATGGCCATGAAAATCGTAACCAGCGACCGTGCCCGCATCTGGATGCTCATCTGTCTCGAGTATGCCAATCGCATTGTCGTAGCCTAGCAAATTCGCAACGTGGACCCGCAGACAACCCACTCTGCCATCATACCCCATGAACTCGCCGGTACACGGTTGGACCAGGCATTGGCCGGCCTGTTCCCGGAGTTCTCCCGATCACGGCTCGCGCAATGGACCCGCGCGGGTCTGGTCACCGTTGATGGACGCCAATGCCGGCCCCGGGACCGGGTGGCGGGCGGGGAGAAGATCGCGTTCAGCCCGGCGCCAGCGACGGACACCGAGCGCTGGGAGGCGCAGCCACTGGACCTTTGCGTCATCCACGAGGACACCCACCTGCTGGTCATCGACAAGCCCGCGGGACTGGTGGTGCATCCCGGCGCCGGCAATCCGGACGGTACATTGGTTAATGCGCTGCTGCACCGGGAGCCGGCATTGTTCCAGGTGCCCCGGGCAGGTGTTGTGCACCGGCTCGACAAGAACACCAGCGGCCTGTTGGTGGTGGCGCGCACGCTCCTGGCGCACAAGCGCCTGGTGAGCGCCCTCAAAGAGCGGCAAGTGCAGCGAGATTATGTGGCCATCGTCAATGGCGTGTTGAGCGGCGGCGGCAGGGTGGACGCACCCGTGGGAAGGCATCGGGTGCAGCGCACGCGCATGGCGGTCAGCAACGCCGGGAGGCCGGCAGCAACCCGCTACCATGTGCAACGCCGCTTTGCAGCCCACAGCCTGGTAGGCCTGAGCCTGGAATCCGGACGCACCCACCAGATCCGCGTGCACATGGCGCATATCGATCACCCCGTGGTGGGCGATCCCACCTACGGTGGGCGCGTGCGCTTACCGCCCGGTGCCGGTGCCGCCTTGAGCGAACAGCTGCTCGCCTTCAAACGCCAGGCCCTGCACGCCACCCGCCTGCAGTTGCGCCACCCCGTGAGCGAAGAAAACCTGCAATGGCAAAGCCCGTTGCCCGCAGATATGCAGGCCCTGCTGGACGCCCTGATCGAGGACCAGGAACTGCGCAGCTAAACGCCGGTCGCCCCCCGAGGTTGGGCTAACGCGGTGTCCGTGTAAACGGGGCAACTCCAACCAAACCGCCGCCGTCCCCGCCGAAATGTTGGGCTTCGCTGCGCTCAGCCCAACCTACAATAACGCCAACTCCAAACCATCCACACCCAACCCAGGCGACACCGGCGCCAAACCCCGCTTATCCCCTCACGGCGGAGTCCCCTCCCCCTCGCCTCGAGGGGGAGGGACAGGGTGGGGGTGTGGATAAGGAGCGCTGAACAAAGCCCCACGCGCCAGTCCGACAATTGGCAAGCCGCTCTAACAACCGATTTCCACCAAAGGCTTGAATCCCCCCCATTCGCCCTCACCTGATCTAGACACCAAATAGCGAAGCGAGCGAAGCGAGCCCAGCATGCGTAGCGACAAACTCACGACCAAATTTCAGGTGGCCCTGGCCGACGCCCAGAGTCTCGCCATCGGCCGCGACCACCAGTTCATTGAGCCCACCCATTTGATGGTGGCATTGCTGGATCAGCAGGGCGGCGGCGTGCGCCACCTGCTCACCCAGGCGAATATCAACGTCAACGCATTGCGCTCCCAGCTCGGCGTCGCCCTGGATGAGTTGCCCCAGGTGCAGGGCACCGGTGGGGACGTACAGATTTCCAACGAACTCGGGCGGGTCATGAACCTGACCGACAAGCTCGCCCAACAGCGCAACGACGAGTACATCTCCAGCGAGCTGTTCGTGCTCGCCGTCCTGGAAGCCAAAGGCAGGGTCGGCGATCTGCTACGCGCCAACGGCGCCGACAGATCCGCCGTCGAGCAGGCCATCGACAAGATGCGCGGCGGCGAAGCAGTCAACGACCCCAACGCCGAAGAGCAACGCCAGGCCCTGGAAAAGTACACCATCGACCTCACCGAGCGGGCCGAGCAGGGCAAGCTCGATCCGGTTATTGGCAGGGACGATGAGATCCGCCGCACTATCCAGGTGCTGCAACGGCGCACCAAGAATAATCCTGTGCTCATCGGTGAGCCCGGCGTGGGCAAGACCGCTATTGTCGAGGGCCTTGCCCAGCGTATCGTCAACGGCGAGGTACCGGAGGGATTGAAAAGCAAGCGCTTGTTGTCTCTGGACATGGGCTCGCTCATTGCCGGTGCCAAGTTTCGCGGCGAATTCGAAGAGCGCTTGAAGGCGGTGCTCAACGATATGGCCAAACAGCAAGGTCAGATCATTTTGTTCATCGACGAGTTGCACACCGTCGTCGGCGCCGGCAAGGCGGAAGGTTCCATGGACGCGGGCAACATGCTCAAGCCGGCGTTGGCGCGCGGCGAACTGCACTGCGTGGGCGCCACCACCCTCGATGAATATCGCCAGTACATCGAGAAAGACGCTGCGCTGGAGCGGCGATTTCAGAAGGTGCTGGTCGATGAACCCAGCGTCGAGGACACCATCGCCATTCTGCGCGGACTCAAGGAACGCTACGAGGTACACCACGGCGTCGACATCACTGACCCGGCAATCGTCTCGGCAGCAACGCTCTCGCACCGTTACATCTCCGACCGCCAACTGCCCGACAAAGCCATCGATTTGATCGACGAGTCGGCCAGCCGCATCCGCATGGAGATCGACTCCAAGCCCGAGGTCATGGACCGGCTCGATCGGCGTCTAATCCAGTTGAAAATCGAGCGCGAGGCGCTCAAGAAAGAAACCGATGATGCCTCCCGGGAGCGATTGAAAAAGCTCGAGTTGGATATCGGTGAATTGGAGCGCGAGTACGCAGACCTCGAAGAAGTGTGGCACGCCGAAAAGGCGGCCGTGCACGGCACCCAGCACGTCAAGGAAGAACTCGAGCGGGCGCGGATGGAGTACGAAACCGCTGCCCGGGCGGGGGATCTGGCGCGCATGTCGGAGCTGCAGTACGGGCGCATTCCGGAGTTGGAGCGACAAATCGAAGCCGTAACCGACACCGATGTGTCGAATATGAAGCTGCTGCGCATGTCGGTAACCGAGGAAGAGATCGCTGAGGTTGTGTCCAAGTGGACAGGAATCCCCGTGAGCAAAATGCTCGAAGGCGAGCGGGAAAAGCTTCTGCGGATGGAAGACGGACTGCACCGCCGCGTGGTGGGGCAGGACGAAGCTGTTCGCGTTGTCGCCGATGCCATACGCCGCTCCCGCGCCGGCCTCTCGGATCCGCGACGCCCGAACGGCTCCTTTCTTTTTCTCGGTCCCACCGGTGTCGGGAAAACCGAGCTGACCAAGGCGTTGGCGGAGTTCTTGTTCGACACCGAGGAGGCCATGGTGCGTCTGGACATGTCGGAGTTCATGGAAAAGCACTCCGTGGCCCGGCTCATCGGTGCGCCGCCGGGCTACGTGGGATACGAGGAAGGCGGCTATTTGACCGAAGCGGTACGGCGCAAACCATACTCGGTGGTTCTGCTCGACGAGATCGAGAAGGCCCACCCGGATGTCTTCAACGTGTTGCTCCAGGTCCTGGAGGACGGCCGGCTGACCGACGGCCACGGACGAACCGTGGATTTTCGCAATACCGTCATCGTCATGACCTCCAACCTGGGTTCCGAGGTGATTCAGGCGATTGCCGGCGAAGAAAACTATCAGGAGATAAAGCGCGCGGTCATGGAAATCGTCGCCGGCCATTTTCGGCCGGAATTCATCAACCGGGTCGACGATGTGGTGGTATTTCACCCCCTGGGGCGGGAGCAAACCCGCGCCATCGCGGAGATTCAATTGGCCAGCCTGCGCGCCCGCCTGGCGGAACTCGACATCGGACTCGAGATCGACGCGGAGGCCATGGACAAGCTCGCGGAAGCCGGTTTCGACCCGGTATACGGCGCCAGGCCGCTGAAGCGCGCCATCCAGCACAGCCTCGAGAATCCCCTCGCCCAGGCCCTGCTGGCGGGGCGTTATGCACGTGGAGACACGATTCGCGTTGGCTACGAGAGTGACGACTTTCGCTTTGGCAAGACCTCGGCGGCTGCCGCCTGAGCCCGCGGGGGATAGGGCACCGGCAGCGTGCGCGCACCTCAGGCGCGCATTGGAAGTCCGCGCCTGGGGCTTTGCCACCGAGACCATTCGGACACAATATCCTCACGACTCCCTCCTGCAGGCGTGTGAGTGAAGGGCTTGCCTGGCGGATTGTTCGGGGAAAATTCCGCGCGCGCGGCTAAAGACCGGGCGCCAAGCGCCGATAGCACACTGTAGGACCGGCTGTGGCAGCCACCCGTGGGTGCGGCGCCGGGAGAAGCGGATTCTGGTCCGGATTCGCGGTCACGGCCGCGGCTGAGGAAGCGCATTTTTCAGCGCGCCAGGAGGCTGCGATAGGGGCTGGTCGCTTTGTGCCAAGCGCGTCACAAAGCCTTGTGCCGACGGGGAATTTGCCTGACGGCGCGGGCGTTTCGGCGGACCCGTCGGTGGCCAAAAGGCCACCAGTAAACTACTATTTACGCGTCTTCAACGTTCCCCAAAAGGCATAAAAACAGGCATGGCGGTAACCACGGCAAAGGTCCAGGTCACGGGCCTCGCACGCAAATTGGTCATGGACGGCTTGCTCACAGAGGAAGCCGCGGCCAAAGCATGGGAAGAGGCATCGGCCGCCAAAACCCCCTTTGTCTCCCACGTGGTCGGCAACCGGCTGGTGTCCGCCACCGCGGTGGCCCAGGTGGCCGCCGACGAATTCGGCGTACCGGTGCTGGATATAAATTGCATCGAGATCGACACTGACGTCACCAAGCTGGTGGCTGAGAAGCTCGTCCGGGAGAACCACGCGCTACCAATTTACAAGCGCGGCAACCGATTGTTCATCGCCGTCTCGGATCCCACTAATCTGCAGGCATTGGACGAGATTAAATTTGCCACCAGAGCCCAGACCGAAGCGATCCTGGTGGAAGACGACAAGCTCGTGAAGGCCATCGAGAAGGCGCTGGACGCGGCTGACCCATCCATGGGCATGGGTGACGACGACGACCTGGAAGGATTGGAAGATCTGGAAGTCGGCGGCGACGAACCCCAGGACGACGATGCCGGTATGGATGTCGACGACGCCCCGGTGGTCAAATTCGTCAATAAACTTCTGCTCGATTGTATGAAAAAGGGTGCTTCCGACATCCATATCGAGCCCTATGAGAAATTTTGCCGGGTACGCCTTCGAATCGATGGCGTGCTCATTGAGGTCGCCAAGCCACCGCTGGCGCTGGCCAACAAGATTGCCGCACGCATCAAAGTCATGTCGCGGCTCGATGTGTCGGAGCGGCGG
>Ga0055476_10000430_pt1 | contig 11025 bp, 16 predicted proteins | sample Muzzi_CordC_D2_FD_57682 | JGI IMG/M metagenome (GOLD analysis project Ga0055476, IMG submission 57682) | Wetland microbial communities from San Francisco Bay, California, USA, that impact long-term carbon sequestration - Muzzi_CordC_D2 | ecosystem: Environmental > Aquatic > Marine > Wetlands ... | reverse complement strand
TAACGGTAATACGGTGAGTAGTACAGCCTGACGCCACTGTAGTCATCGTCGTACTCTTGTGGAACCATAGCCGACTGTCGCAGCTGCTTGTCCTGCATCAGCAACCTTTTTTTCTCGAGTCTCAGACGCTGTCTTTCCAGCCGGCTGGCTTCGATGTCTTTTGCCACATTAAGCACCGACTGATAATCACGGGAAGGTGGAGATAGTAGACCAGCCGGAACTACCTCAAGTATTTCCACACTGGCCGGATCAACATCAGGCGGTGTTTCACTGTAATGCGTTACACCGTCAGCCCCTCGCCATCGGAAGATCGGGTCCCCGCTGGCTGTCGCCGTAAACAGCAGAGCTGCACTGATAAAAAAGATGCTTAACGGCCTTATCGATGTTGCCATGCCGGCATCCCCCTCTCGCCTCTACTGACTAGTATAACGGCCCAACTACCAAATACTGCGAAACGCATTATTTCCCGGTGCTATGGTTTTTCAGGCTCGGCACGCTCATAGTCGGCAATAACGGCGCAAGCCTGCGCGGCGAAGCTCTCCGAAACCCTGACGGTAATGAGCCCCATCACGGGCAGTTCACCTATCCCCCCCTGAAGATCACCACCGTAAACAAGCGCGGAAATTCCCTCACTTTCCAGCAGCCCTTTGATGAGGTGTGCATCGGTAACACTCTGTGCGGTATAGACGCTGACCATGTCCAATCCTGACATAGATTGGCGACACAGGCTACGACGTGTACCATTTCCGCTCCAACCAGCCACACAAGTATTGACCATGTCAGAAATAAAAATCGGAATCATCACCGCATCGGACAGAGCCAGCGCCGGTGTCTATGAAGATATTTCCGGGCAGGCCATCATCGATACACTCAACGAGTACCTGTTGTCTGACTGGACGCCGGTTTACCGGGTTATCCCGGATGACCAGCCGGTGGTTGAGAGGTCATTGATCGAACTCGCTGATGATGAAGGCTGCTGCCTGATCGTGACAACCGGCGGAACAGGCCCGGCACCCAGGGACCTGGTACCCGAGGCCACGGAACACGTCTGTCAGAAGATGATGCCGGGCTTTGGTGAGCTGATGCGCCAGGTCAGTCTGCACTATGTGCCGACGGCGATTCTGTCACGCCAGACAGCGGGCATCCGTAACAGGACCCTGATGATCAACCTGCCAGGCAAACCCAAATCCATCCGTGAGTGCCTGGATGCGGTATTTCCGGCTGTTCCCTACTGTATCGACCTGATTGAAGGCCCGTATCTGAAAACCGATGAGTCTGTCATCAAGGCATTCAGACCCAAGGCGAAATGAAGGATTAACCCGGCCTTGAATGCGCCCCACATATGCAGGCGCATCGCCAGGTCAACAAGGTGTTGAGGTCAGGATGGTCAATGCCGCCTGGGCATGCTCAGCGGCTTCGCGCCCCAGGTCGGTCAGATAACCACCGTCCACATCGGTAACCAGACCTTTATCGTGCAACCGCTTCATGGCAACAATAATCGACGGATCCGCCGTGTTGTGCACCTTGATTCCCTGCTGGGTGGTAGTGAGATTGTAGCGGGTCAGAATACCCAGTTCTTCGATCAGTTCAGGTGTATAGGGCATGTTGAATCCTTACAAAGCGTTACACAGAATCAGGGCTATTATGACCTGGGGGTTTTTCGGGTGACTCACCGGATTTGTCCGAACCCAGCGCAATCTGTTGCAGCGTATCGTTTTCGGCTCCCGGCATGATTTCCGGCAGTGGTTCAAAATAAGCTATTGGCCCGCTTGATAACGCGTTCAGTGTCCTCGCTGTACGCATACGGTACGATTGATAGCAATACAGCAATAAGGATCCAGGTGATCTGCGTCATGCGTAATTCAACCCATGGGCGTTCGTCGATGACGCCACATTATCCCGCACCCAGGTATCGGTTCCAAGTGGATAGCGTAATCATCCAGTCAAAGATACCACAATGATTAAGTGTTAAAGTGACGCGAAAGTCACCCGGAGAATCCCGTGCCTGCAAGCAAAGCCACCATTGACCTGTTCGCGCCAATTCAGCTGGGCGCACTGACGTTACCCAACCGTATGGTACTCGCACCCCTCACCCGCAACCGGGCGGGTGCCGGTAACGTACCGCAAGCAGTGAACGCAAGCTACTACGAGCAACGCGCCAGCGCCGGGTTGATCATCTCGGAGGCCAGCCAGATCTCGCCGCAGGGGGTCGGTTACCCGGCGACACCCGGCATCCATTCAGAAGCGCAGGTGGCCGGCTGGAAGCAAGTGACCGAGGCCGTGCACAAACAGGGGGGACGGCTGTTCCTGCAGCTTTGGCATGTCGGCCGGATTTCACACCCGTCCCTGCAACCCGATAACGATTTGCCGGTCGCACCCTCCCCATCCGGATACCTTCTACGGCGGTGATGAAAGAGGCTATACTGATTACCCCGCTTTATAGTCGGCTGCCGATCGCCTGATCGAGCGTTTAACCGACTACTTCGGTAACCCCGCCGGAAACGGCATGGAGATATCGTCGAGCATGACGCGCAAATCCGAACGTTCGAACAGCCCTCTGAGAAAGCTGGAAGACGCATGGGGATCATTGAAATGCACTTCGAATAACTCCAGGCGCTCCTGCTCACTCAGACCGGCCATCTCTGAGCCTGAAACACCGAGGCGATGCAGGGCAGCCCGCGACAGTTGGAACTGCCGCTCAGCCTGTACCAGCGCATCGGCCAGCTGTTCCAGCCTGTCCATATTGGACGAATTGCAAAGCACGATCTGGATATTCAGAAAACAGGACTCTGCGTACAGGTAGACGATTTTACGCTCCAGCTCAAGCATGGCGTCCAGCTGTCTGCGGATAAAACGGTTGTCGGTAATGTCCATAGCACGTCCCTGCCTGCCGCGGTAGTCAACCCTTGTGTCGGTCAAGTGGGCGATAATCTTTACTGTGGCGAACGACAGATCAGGCTAAAAATGCAGGAACGGCATGTATCCCGGAATACCCTTACAAAAACAAACTTGCTTACAGCTGTGGTATTTTCTGAAAAATGCAGTAAAGTTAGGCACTAGCAGACGGATAGGAGCTGGATAGCTTGACGACACAACTGGGAAGAGTCTTGTTTGCCAGATTGACCCTCTTGTTAGTTTACACTCCGGCCGGAATCCTCATCGCCTGGTCGGCACAGGCCATGCCCGAGGTCGAGGAACGTGCCGATCTCACCTTACCCGATATCGCCGCCGTGCAGACGGAGCCCGGAAAGGCACCGGTCATACTCTATAATCCCATCCTCTGCCACCAGGCCGGCCGCAGCTTATGCGAGTTTTACCGCTACCACGAGTATGGGCACCTGCAGTTGCGTCACCACAAGCGCAAAGATCTTTCCATCCAGCAAAAGGAGCAGGAAGCGGATCGCTGGGCGGCAACACACGCCCCCTTGCGCGTTGTGATGGCGGCCTACCGTTATTTTTCAAACGGTGGCGGCAGTTCCCCGTTCCATGGCGAAGCCCGCAGCCGTGCGGCCCGCCTGCTCATGCCGACTGAAAACGTCGCTTTATCCGGCGGTCCGGCAAGGCAGCCCAGGATCAGGGAGCACGTCCGGGCTTTCTAGGGATTCAGCCGCTTAACGGACTGGCTCAGGTGTTCCCGGGCACTGTCCGGGTCAACTAGCACGGCGGTAAAGGGATAGGAAGCGGTCAGCGCAGCTATCAGCTGACTGGCGGTATTGACGAAAGCGGTCTCATCGGCAAAATCGAGAAAGCGAATCGATGCCGCGACGTTCTCATTGGCCTGAACGGCGACTGACTGCAGTTTGCCGGGAATGCTTATCCTGCCATCCCCGGGCACCGAATCAAGAGATTGCAGCAGCCTGGCAATATTGATCACCGCCGGCGTCTCGAGTGTACCGCCGGGCACCAGATCAACGGGGGTGATAATTGCTTTTCCCTGCGTCGCCTCACCGAGCGCGATATCGCCGATAAAGAAGCGAATGGTGTTATCCACTTCGTATTGAAACTCTCCCCCGCTACCGGTGATTCCCGATACCGATCCTGATACGTAGCGCACACCCTGCACCGGCCCGTCGATCAAGCGGCCATCGCTGATGACAATGACCAGCGTAGAACGGTTTTCGTCCCCGGAGTCCACAGAGCTGCTGCCGGATTTTGCGACAAACGCACATTTGGCGCCCGTCAATGTCAACGTCGCGATCACGGCAATCAGAATGGACAGTTTTTTTATATTCATAATAAATTGATGACTTGTTAAGTTCGGTAACAAGCGCCCTGCCCAGGTTCAACCTAAGGCGCCGGGGGGAGACGATTCTACCACCCGGGTCGTTACCATCCGGATTAACCGCTCGGTCTATTGCCAAGTTTAGATTATCGGCAAAAAAGAAGCCTGCTAAACCGTGACCCGCAAGTCGTAATCGGGCAAGCAAGCTGCCCGGAATTGTCATTGTGCGTTACACTTGGCACTCGAAACACAAATCAGGGGGGACGCCCATGGCTTCGAAAAAGACGCAGACAGATGCCGGCAAACTGGACCGGCTGGTCGCCGAATCCCGGCAAAACCGGGATTCACGGGAACAAGGCTACCGCGAGCAGGCGCTAAAGCTGTATCCATGGATCTGCGGGCGTTGCAGACGGGAATTCACCCGCCAGAGCGTTCAGCAGCTCACCGTCCACCACCGCGATCATAATCATGACAATAACCCGTCTGATGGCAGCAATTGGGAGCTTTTATGCGTCTTTTGTCACGACAATGAACACCAGCGCCTGCTCGAGGCGGATACCGGGAACGGCAGCAACGCAGATGCTGGCAAGGCCCCGTCCTCCGTGCACCAACCCTTTGCCGATCTCAAATCGCTATTAAAGAAATAGATCACCGCCTGCTATGAGCCGTCTGCTGACCCCGGCGCGGATCACCTGGTTCACGCTCCCCGCCCTGCTTTTAACCCTGACCGGCCTGTCTGTCGCAACGACCCGGGCGGACAACAACTTACACGAGCAACTGAGCGTGGCGGAGAAATTCACCGGCGACCTGCCGGAAATGCGTAAACGCAAGCGGATTCGCGCACTGGTCACCTACAGCAAGACGGATTTCTTTTTCCACCAGGGTGGTGCCAAGGGTGTACAGACCGAGCTCCTGCATGAATACGAGAAGTTTCTCAACCAGGGGGTCAAGCGCGCCGAAGACAGGATCCAAATCACGTTTCTGCCGGTGACCTTCACTGAACTGCTCCCGGCATTACTGCAAGGCAAGGGCGATATAGCTGCCGCCTTCCTGACCATCACACCGCGACGGGAAAAAAAGGTGAGTTTTGCCAGCGGTGCAAAGCTGAAGGTCAGCGAACTGGTGGTGACAAACAAGGCGGTCAAGCCTCTGGAAAAAATTGAAAACCTCGCCGGGAAAACCGTCTATGTCCTCAGTCAAAGCAGTTACGTCGAACACCTGAGGCAATTAAACGAAACCTTCCGGCAAAAAAAGCTGGCGCCGATCAAGATCGAGCAGGCCGACCCCAACCTGCTGAGTGAAGATATTCTGGAACTGGTCAACTCCGGTGCCGTGGATATCACCGTGGTAGACGATTATAAAGCCAGGTTATGGGAACAGGTCTTACCGGATATCCGGGTGCACGAAAACCTCAAGATCACCGAGGCTAACACCATCGGCTGGGCCACACGCAAGGACAACAAGGCATTAACCCGCAGCCTTGATGAGTTCGCACAGAAGATACAAAAGGGCACACTGCTGGGTAATATGCTGTTCAAGCGCTATTACCGTGACACCCGCTGGATCAGCAATCCGCTCAGCGAAGCAGAATTGCGTAAACTGGACGCGTTTGTGGCCTTGTTCAGAAAATATGGTGAGCAATACGACTTTGATCACCTCGCCCTGTTGGCTCAGGCCTACCAGGAATCCGGCCTGGACCAGTCGAAAAAAAGCCACCGTGGTGCTGTGGGCGTCATGCAGTTACTGCCCTCCACGGCGGCTGATCCCAATGTCAATATTCGCAATATAAGAAACCTGGAAAACAATATTCACGCCGGCGCAAAATATCTGGCCTTTATACGCGACCGGTATTTCAACGATGCCGCGATAAGCACCGAGAACCGCCTGGCCCTGACCTGGGCGGCCTACAATGCCGGCCCCGCCAGGGTACAAAAAATGCGCAACCAGGCGGAAAAAATGGGGCTGGACCCCGACATCTGGTTTGCCAATGTCGAGTTGGCCGCGGGTAAAATGACCGGCAGGGAAACCGTGCAGTATGTAGCCAACATTTATAAATACTACGTTGCCTATAAACTTGCCAGTCAAGTCACCAACACCGATGTAATACCGGTCGGCGGCACCCGGTAGAAGGTACAAAGCCTTGCCAGGGAAGTGAATAGCGCAGCTGCCGTTGGCTGACCCGCGGCATCAGTCAATAATGGGGTGGCCTTTCATTTTCCTGCGTGCCTGGTGGGGAACTTGTTAATGATCTTATCTGTGCTTCCAGCCGCTTGATCGTGTCCGCCTGTTCTGTCACCTGCTGTTGCTGTGCCAGTACCGTGCGGGTCAGCTCCTCGATCGCCGCGTCCTGATGCGTGAGACGGAATTCCAGCACTTCCACACGCGAATACAATTCATGCTCTGTCATATCCTGCTCCGCTTCACGCCAAAACCGACCCTGGGGTATCGACATAATGTTTAGGAATTATACGCCGTTCTGGTACCATTCCGTTTTTGTTCTGTCGGAACTTCAGCAATCTTGGTAATACGTTTTTTGTCTGCAAACTTACTCAGCAACCCGGCTTTCCGCTACCGTACACTGGTATTGACAGCGGCAGCGTGCGCCTGGCAGGCCTCAGCGGAAACACTGGTTCTGCCGCCGGTCGACATCGATCTGGTCGGCGAAATAAGTGTCACCAATGCACGACAGGAGGACACGCTACTGGATATTGCGCGTCGTTTTGACATTGGGCAGGATGAAATTGTGCTCGCCAACCCCGATGTGGACCGCTGGCTGCCCGGTGCAGACACGCAGGTCGTGGTGCCAACACGGTATATCCTTCCGCGCGCGGAGCGCACCGGCCTGGTGCTTAATGTTCCCGAAATGCGCCTGTACTATTTTCCAGCTTCAGCGCAAGGCCAGCCGGCCCTGATGCAAACCTATCCGGTCAGCATAGGCCGCATGGATTGGTCGACACCGGTAGGAAAGGCAAAAGTGAGCTCAAAAACAAAGAACCCCAGCTGGCGTCCGCCGCAGTCCATTCGCGAGGAAGCGGAAGCCCGTGGAGAGCCGCTGCCGGATCTGATACCGCCAGGCCCCAACAATCCGCTCGGTGACTATGCGTTGCGTCTTAACCTGCCCGGTTACCTGATCCACAGCACCAACAAACCGTTTGGTGTCGGCATGCGAGTCACACATGGTTGCGTGCGCATGTACCCGGAAGATATCGAAATACTGTTCCCCGCGGTGCCGGTCGGTACCGCTGTCCAAATAGTGGATCAGCCCATCAAAATCGGCTGGCTTTTCGATACGCTTTTTATAGAGGTACACCCCCCTCTGGAAGAAAAAAAGCAGGAGCCTGCCGTACTGGTGGAAACCGCTATGGATCTGGTAAACGCGGCCTGGGAACAACGACCGCTGGTTCTGAACGCTCAGGCCCTGAAAAAGGCGCTGGAAGAACAATCCGGCATACCGGTTCCCATTGCCCGTAGCGTGCGCGACTGAGCCACTATTCAGCCCAGTCGCGCGAACTCAAGCACTATCGATATTCAGATTATCGTTACTTGTACATCGATTTTTTGAACATGTTATCGAGTTTGCTGTTGGCTTCATCTGCCGAAGCCTTGGCATCTTCGGCGATAGCTTTGGCTTCACCCGCCTCTCTGCTTGCCGCATTGGCCGTGGCAGACGCACTCTCGGCTGTCTGGTTAGCCTGGTTTATATCACCGCGCATTTCGTCACGCAGTTTATCCAGATCCCCCGAGGTGGCACAGCCGGCGAGTCCGGCGATTACAGCCAGGGTCAAGGCGATTTTGATGTTTTCACGTAGCATGAGTAACTCCATTGTTTAATGATTTCTGTGTTGAGACAAAAAATGATGCCGTGCAATATTAACATAAGATCAAGACGGGGAAAGCGTGTGGGTGAGCGGCGGAGCATTCAGCGGATTACGACCCGCATGCCGATGTGGATCCAGTTGGAAAGATCATCAATTTGCTGATTGGTCAGACCGATACAGCCATGTGTCCAGTTGAAATCCGCGTGTATCGCCGGATCGCCCTTGCCAACGCCGTGAATACCGAGATAACCACCCAGGGGTGTCTCTTGTGGCGGTATCTCCCCAGCCTGCAAGGCACGACGAATCGCCTCATAGTGCTCCTGACCGATGGTGCCGGCCTGCAAGGCTCGTTCAGCTTGCTCCATAGTGGGATAATCGAAACCGAAAAAGCGATGGAACAGCGTCTTCGGGGCGATTCGAACCAGGTGAAATTCCCCAAGCGGTGTTTTATCGTCTCCCTGCTTTTTATCTGTTGTGGTACCGGCGCGACCGATGGATATTTTTTTATAGGTGCGCCGGACAGTGTCGCCTTCCAGAACGGATAAGGTCATCTTGTGGGTATCCACGAAAATCCAGGGGTCGTTGCCCTGTGCAGCGGCGCTCAGCCCACCCGCGGCAAGTAGGAGCGGAAATATGACCATTAAGAATCGAGCCATTATTGTCCCGAATGCAGATTTTCCAGATCTTGGATCACCTGGTCACTGTGCGTTTTCGGTGCCACAGAGCGGTAGATCTTTGCCAGATGCCCCTGAGGATCAATGATGAACGAATGCCGCCTGGCAAACCTGATAGGCCCCAGCTTCCATAATGCGCCATACGCACGAGCGACCTCGCCTGTTTTATCCGAGAGCAATGGAAAAGGAAGGTGGTACTTTTCAGCAAACTCCTTATGGCTTTTCACATCGTCGAGACTGACTCCCAGCAGCCTGACATCCATGCCTTGCAGGATCACATAATCGTCGCGAAATTCACACGCCTCGCTGGTACAACCCGGGGTATCGTCCCTGGGGTAGAAATACAAAACCAGCCACTGCCCCTGATAGTCGGAAAGCTTGTGCAGCTTACCGTGCTGATCTCTTAATTCAAAAGCGGGTGCCGGGTCCCCTGACTTTAAATCTTCGGCCTGTGCGCTGAGGAACAGCATCATCAGAAGCAGACCCGGAAGCAAACGGAAACACTGGGCAAGCATAACGGGTTTCCTTTAATACACATGTTGCCTGGCGTGTGGTCGTCCTAGTATGGTATGAACCAACGATAACACCAACTTGTTTACGAGAGTATCCCCATGGCCCGCTCCATAGGCCCGAATCTGCGTTATTACTGGCGCAGGGTTTCCGACAGACCCGGCGGCAAGTGGTTATTCAGCCGTATTCTGGGCCTGATTGTGCCTTACACGGGTAGCCTTGGCGGCACCGTACAGGTGTTGGAACCCGGGCATTGCGTGGTCACGTTGCCGGATCGCCGCAGGATCCGTAACCACCTCAATTCAATTCACGCCATCGCCTTGTGCAATCTGGGTGAAAAGACGACCGGTCTTGCGCTGATGAACAGTCTGCCGGATAACACCCGCGGCATCCTGACAGGCATTTGCGCCGATTATCTTAAAAAGGCGCGTGGCCGGCTCACTGCGGAATGCTATTGCGACATTCCGGACAGTCAGCAACAATGTGAATATACCATCAAGGGCGACATCAGTAACGCTCAGGGCGAGCTGGTGGCAACGGTGCGTGCGCGCTGGCTGATAGGCCCGGAAACTACTCATGCAGACAGAATTCAGCCGAACCCTGGGCATTGAAGTCCCGCTGATCTGCGGCGCCATGTATCCCTGCTCCAACCCGGAGCTGGTGGCAGCGGTGTCCGAGGCTGGCGGCATCGGCATAATACAGCCGTTAAGCCTGACCTATGTTCACGGTTACGACTTTCGTGACGGCTTACGTTACATCCGCAGCCTCACCAGCAAACCGGTCGGTATCAATTTCATCATCGAAAAAAGCTCGAAAAAGTATCTGCAACGTGTACACCAATGGGTGGATATCGCGCTGGAGGAAGAGATTCCCTTTTTTGTCACGGCACTGGGCAATCCCCGCTGGGTGGTGGATAAAGCCAGACCCGCGGGTGTGACGGTATACCATGACGTCACTAACCGCCGCTGGGCAGAGAAAGCCCTGCAGGGCGGAGTCGACGGTTTTATCTGTGTGAATAACCGGGCTGGCGGACACGCCGGCAGCCTGTCGCCTCAACAGTTGCTGGACGAGCTGGCACCGCTTCAAAAACCGCTGGTGTGTGCCGGAGGGATAGGCAACCCGGAAGAATTCGCAAAGGCCATTCGTATGGGTTATAGCGGTGTCCAGTCAGGTACGCGTTTTATCGCCAGCCGGGAATGCACTGCACATCCGGATTATAAGAGCGCCATCCTGCACGCCTCAGAGCAGGACATCGTTCTCAGCGAGAAAATATCAGGGGTGCCCGTTGCAATCATCAGAACACCTTATATCGAGCGTATTGGCACCAAAGCCGGTCCCATTGCGAAATGGATGCTGAAAGGCCGGAAAACCAAACACTGGATGCGCGCGATCTACTCACTCCAGTCAATCTGGAAACTGAAGCGTGCGTCTATGCAAGGAGCCGGCTACAGGGACTATTTTCAGGCCGGTAAAAGTGTATCGGGTATAGAGGAAATCCAGTCTGCAGCGGCTATCGTTTCTGACTATGCGGCTGCGCTGGGAATGCAATAGTTACGGCGGCTCTTTGCTGCGGATCAGCATCAGGCAGTCATCATGTGCCATGGTCAAGGTGGGTAAGATGCGCCAGGACCCGACGAGGACGGCGGGGCTGTGTTGACGTTTTCCACGCCACCCGGCTAAAATTGCACCAATTGCACATTGATCAGGGTTTTTCAGCAGTTTTTGCCGCGGCAGCTCCTGCAAAATAACCTTCCGGCTTTGGCAATTGAACACCTATCACTGGTTTAATTCAGAGGCTTTA
>Ga0055476_10000427_pt1 | contig 11067 bp, 13 predicted proteins | sample Muzzi_CordC_D2_FD_57682 | JGI IMG/M metagenome (GOLD analysis project Ga0055476, IMG submission 57682) | Wetland microbial communities from San Francisco Bay, California, USA, that impact long-term carbon sequestration - Muzzi_CordC_D2 | ecosystem: Environmental > Aquatic > Marine > Wetlands ... | reverse complement strand
ACCTTCAGGGCGACGACGGAGCTCGCGTAATGATCGAGTCCGCCGCGAAGGGCCGCGTAGTAGTCGGGAGAGGCATTTCCGGTCGGAACGAAGACCAGGCCGCGTTCCTCGTCGCCGGCGAGGATCGACCAGACGTTCGGGGTGCCCGATGCGTATTTCGGTCCCTCCGCAGCCGGAACGAAGTCCGGGGGCACGGGATCCCAGGCCCAGCGCAGCGCTCCGGATCGGACGTCGAACGCGCGGACGACACCGCTCGGAGCGTCGGTTCGAAGGTTGTCGGCCACCAGGGCGCCGACGACGACGACGTCGCGGATCACGAGCGGAGGCGAGGTGGTGTAGTACTCCCAGGGCTCGGCGCTGCCGAGGCCCTCCCGCAGCGCGACGCGACCCGCATTGCCGAAGTCCGAGCACGGCTTTCCCGTGCGTGCGTCGACGGCGATCAGCTCCGAATCGAGGGTCGCGGTGAAGATCCGATCGCGGCAGGCGCCGGCCGAATCGCCCGCCCAGTGTGCGACGCCGCGGCAGACGCGCGTGTAGGGCCCGCGGATTCGATCCAGCTGTTGCTTCGGGTCGAAGGCCCAGCGTTCCTCGCCGGTTTCCGCATCGACGGCGATCACCCGGTTGAATGCCGTGCAGTAGTAGAGGGTGTCGTTTGCGAGGATCGGCGTGGCATTGAAGGACGTCCGGGTGCTGCCGTCGGATCCGTCGCTGAAGTCGCCGCTGTGGTGCGTCCACGCGACCTCGAGACGGTGGACGTTCCCGCGGTCGATCTGATCGACCGGAGAGAAGCGAAGGCCGCCCTTGGAGCGGCCGTAGTCGGGCCAGTCGCCGAGCGGGCCGGAGAAATCGATCGGCTCCGGGCGGCAGCCGCCGATCCCCAGCGCGACGGCGATCGAAATCAGTATTGCGATGCACCGGAACGGCATCAGCGAGTTCTCCTGCATGTCGAGGTCGCGGTCGGAATCGCGCGCCCAATGTAGCGTCTGCACGACCGATTCGAGCGCAACGTCGCTCGCGACTCGGGCCGACGGCGCTCCTTGGGTTAGACTACGGCTGCTTTGAGTGAACCGGAAACGCAAACGTCTCCACCGTCATCGACCGTCACGGGCGAAGCGGAAGGTCCTCCGCCCGGGCGGGAGCCGTGGCTGCGTTTCGCGTTGTTGTTCGGCTTCTTTGCGGTCTTCTCCGAGATCGTCTACTACGCGATCGCGTTGGACAGTCACGGGTTCGAGTCGTACCTGAAGGTGCTCGCGGCGATCAGCGGACGACTTCTCGGGCTGTTCGGCACCGAGGTCGGGGTGAGCGGGGTGCAGATCGCCGGAAACGATTTCGCGATCGAGGTCGCGCAGGGTTGCGATGCGATCGAGGTCTGCTCGCTGTTTGCCGCCGCCGTGCTCGCGTTCCCGGTTTCCTGGAGCGCGCGATTCCGCGGACTCGCGATCGGGATCGTACTGCTGCAAGTCTTGAACATCCTCCGGATCGTGACGCTCTACTGGATCGGCGGCTCGTTCTCCGACTACTTCAAGACGGCCCATGAGATGATCTGGCCCGGAGTGCTGATCGTCGTCACCATCGCGACATGGATACTCTGGGTTCGCTGGGAGACGCCTGCGGCGAATCCGATGCCCGATGCCGCGTAAACCGATTCCGGCGTTTCTGCTCCACGTCGCGTTCCTCGTGACGCTGATGGCGTTCGTACCGGGCACGCGCGATGCCACGTCGCACGTGGTCCACACCACCGGCAACGCGATGCTCGCCTCGCTCTCCGAGGGGCGCTCGGTTCATTTCGAGCGTCCCCACGCGGAGACCCGCCGCGGCGGGTCCGACACGAACATGCTCGGTCGCACGACCGGCAGGCTCGAATACGACTGGCGAGTGACGTTCAGCGCCTACCGTCGCCTCTTCTGGCCGTTTGCGACCCTGGCGGCGTTGATACTCGCGACTCCGATGCCGCGGCGCCGACTCACGTGGGCCCTGCCGATCCCGCTCGTCGGGTTCTTCGCGTTCTTCATGCTCGAGCTGTCGGCATTCGCGATGGTGATCAACGGGGCGAAGCGGCCGGTCGCCGCCGGAGAGTGGTCGGTCTGGCGCGACCTGCTGCCGATCGCCGAGGCGATGTTCAACTCCCCGGTGATGAACTTCTCGCTGGCCTTCCTGCTGTGGGCGATGTTCGCGGCGCCGACGCGGGCGCTCGACACCGATGGTCTCGAGGCGATGCTGCGGCGTCTGCTCGGCCCGGGGCGGGCGCCGAAGGCGCCGCCCGACGCGAGCGGAGGCGCGCTTCAGTCCGATTCCGATTCGACCGATCCGGAAGGCTCCGGGCGTTGAACGCAGTCCGGGCAGCTCGCCCGACCGCGCGTGTGTCTCGCAGCGCTGCCGACCCGTGAGGGCGGGGTCCTGGCTGCGACAGCGACCGCAAACCCTGGTACCCTCGGCGGTGAATGATGAAACGCACGCGCAAGCGACTCTTGGCGGCTGTCTTGTCGGCGAGCCTGGTGCTCGCCGCGTCATCGGCGCTGAGCGACGACTACGAACGGCAATCCGCGGGGCACCCGCTCCGAATCGCCGCCTACGTGTTGCACCCGGTCGGTGTGGCGTTGGATTATCTGATCTTTCGTCCCGCGCACTGGATCGGATCGAAGCAGCCGTTGAAGGCGATCTTCGGCCACGAAGATGAGACGCCGCGAATTTCCCAGCCGAGGCGGTCGTCCAAACGGCAAGACCCCGACGGAACGCTCGATCCCGACCCGACCCCCTAGGTGGCCGGCGCGTTTTTCGTTGTTGGGCGGGTACCTCGCTGGTATGCTTATTGCATGAGATTCTTGCGCGGTCGATTCGATCCCGGGAGCGGTGGTTCGAGCAGCGTCCGGGCGGTTCTGGTGGTCCTCTGGTTCGCGCTTTCCGCTGCGATGTCACCGGCAACCGCCACGGCCGGGAAGGGCCGGGCCGACGACGGCTCGGCCGATCGCCAGACCGAGCTCCGAGCGACGGGGATGACCTTCGTCGGCAGCCGCAACGATCGAAGCGAGCTCGTCCTGCACTCCGAAGTGGCGACGTTCTTCCCGGATCGCGACATCGCTGATCTCGAGGTCGTTCGCGCCGTCGTCACCGATGAGGATGAAGGGGACAGCTTTCGCATGACCTGTGAACGGGCCGAGCTGAACGTTCAGACCAACGACTTTCGGGCCGAGGGGCAGGTGCGCGGTACCACGGCCGATGGCCAGGAGTATTCCGCTCCGTGGGTCGAGTACGATCACGAATCGGGTGTGCTGCACACCAGCGCGTCGATCCGGATGAACGACGAAACCGGCAGTTTCCGCGCCGACGGTTTCCGCTACCACGTGAACGAGAGAAAATTCCAGATGTTGGGCAATGTGTCGGTGGAGCAGAACAATTGATGCGGTCCGGTGCGTTCGCACGCGTGTTGGACGTGGTCTGCGCTCTGCTCGCCGGCAGCGCGGTGTCGCCCGGCGGCGCTTCCGCGGCTGCGGTCTCGATCGCAGTGGCGCCGTTCGAGCGAAACGCCGCCCCCGACGTCGTTCTGCCCGACGTCGATCAGCTGCTCGCGGATCGGATCGGCACGCTGGGTGTGGACAAGATCGTCGGACCCGCCGAGTTGGGGGTCGAGGCGAACGCCGAGCCGTCGGTCGACACCGTTCGGGCGTGGTCGAAACAGGCCGGGGTCGGGGCGCTCGTCGTCGGGCGAATCACGCGAATCGGCGTCCCCGTGAGCGTGGAAGTGCGTCTGCGATCGGCGTCGACCGGAGAGATCCTCGGGACCTATGTGGCCGAGGCCCAGAAGCCCGATCAGCTCGAGTCGGCCGTCGAGGATCTCGCTCGGCAGGTGTTCGATGGGGCCGGCGGGTCCTCGTCCGAGACGGCGCCGTCCGTCTCGGCGGCGCCGTCCGCGGGTTCGGATGGTGCATTCGGGATTTCGTTCGACAGTGGTCGGCCCATTTCGATCCGTGCCGATCAGCTCGAATCGGTGCGCACCAACGGCGCGCGCAAGTTGTTGTTCTCGGAGAACGTCGTCGTCTCCCAGGACGATGTCCGGATCAAGTCGAACCGGCTCGAGGCCTTCTACCCGCCGGATACGAGCCAGCCCGAGCGATTGGTGGCGACCGGGCGGGTGAGCATGTCGAACGGCAAGAGCGAAGCCCGTTGTGACCGCGCCACCTACGAACGCTCCAAGGAGATGCTGGTCTGCCGCGGCAACGCCGAGCTTCGCGAGGGCGACGACTGCGTGGCGGGCGAGTGGATCGAATTCGATCTCGAGTCGGACACGGTGAAGGTGGGGGGCGGCGCGAAGGTGGTCGTCGGCGGGAACGGCGGGTCGTCGCCGGGAGCGTGCCGATGAGCTTGTTGACGGGCACCGGACTGACGAAACGCTACGGCGATCGGGATGTCGTGCGATCGGTCGATCTGACGGTCGGGCCCGCGCAGGTGGTCGGCTTGCTCGGCCCGAACGGCGCCGGCAAGACCACCACCTTCAACATGATGGCCGGGGGGATTCGACCGTCCGGCGGGCAGGTCTTCCTCGGCGATACCGAGATCACCGATCTGCCGATGTACCGCCGGGCACGCCTCGGCATTACGTATCTTCCGCAGGAACCTTCGATTTTCAGGAAGCTTTCCGTCGCCGACAACGTCAACGCGATCCTCGAAACCGTCGAGCCGAGCCGGACCGTGCGTCGGGAGCGGCTGCGGGAACTCTTGGCGGAGCTCGGTTTGACCGAAAAGGCCAACAGAAGGGGCGACACGCTCTCGGGCGGAGAGCGGCGTCGCGTCGAGATCACGAGGGCCCTGGTGTTGGATCCGAAGTTCATGCTGCTGGACGAACCATTCGCAGGGATCGATCCGATCGCGGTGATCGACATCGGCAAGATGGTCGATCAGCTCAAAGAGCGCGGAATCGGCGTGATCATCACCGACCACAATGTGCGCGAGACCCTCAAGATCTGCGACGACGCCTACATCATCAAGGACGGGACGATCATCAAGCACGGCTCGCCCGAAGAAGTCGCGGACGACCCCCAGGTTCGCGAGATCTATCTCGGCAAGGACTTCCAGCTCGGGTGACGACGTGGCCATCGAACTGAGACAGCAACTGAAGCTCAGCCAGCAGCTGGTGATGACACCCCAGCTGCAGCAGGCGATCAAGTTACTGCAACTCAACCGTATGGAGCTGGTGGGGCTGGTCCAGCAGGAACTCCAGGAGAACCCCGTTCTCGAAGAGGTTCTCGAAGGCGACGAGCCCGATTCGCAGGCCGGCGAAGGAGGCGGCGACGAGACCGCCGCGGAGCTCGATACGGCGACGGGTACCGCCGCCGAGAGCCCCAGGGAGGGGCTCGAAGCCGGTGCCGAACGGGAGCCGACGGACGCCGAGAAGGTCGCCGACCTCGAGTGGCAGGACTACATGAACTCGAATCCCCAGACGGGCATTCGCGAAGCCATGGGTCCCGACGACCGTCCGTCGTTCGAAAGCACCATGACGCGCCGCCCGACGCTGGCGGACCATCTCGAGTGGCAGCTCCAGCTCTCCACCCTGCCGATCGACGAGCAGGTCGCCGCGAACGTGATCATCGGGAATCTCGACGATCGCGGATATCTGCGCTCGACGATCGACGAGGTCGCTCGTCAGGCGGGTGTCGCGCCGGAAGTGGCCGAGCGAACGCTCGCGAAGGTCCACGAACTCGACCCGGCGGGCGTGGCGGCTCGGGACTTGAAGGAATGTCTCTCGATCCAGGTGCGCGCGCTCGGGATCGACGATCCGATCGTGGCGCGCATCATCGACGAGAGCCTCGATCGGCTGATCAAACGCGATTTCCGCGGCGTTGCCAAGCAGCTCGGCATCACGATCGAGGAGGTCGCTGCTGCGGCGAACGTGATCGGCGGGCTGGAACCCCGCCCCGGGCGTGGCTTCGGTGGTGATGAGCCCGTCTACATCACACCCGACATCTACGTCTACAAGATCGGCGACGAGTTTCACGTCGTACTCAACGACGACGGGCTGCCGCGACTGCGGATCAACGGTCTCTACAAGGACGTCCTGGCGAAGAAGGACAAGGTCGTCTCGAAGGACACCAAGGAGTACGTCCACGACAAGGTGCGATCGGCGCTGTGGCTGATCAAATCGATCCATCAGCGGCAGCGGACCATCTACAAGGTGATGGAGAGCATCATCAAGCACCAGCGGGGCTTCTTCGAGCAGGGCATCAATTTCCTGAAGCCGCTGAACCTGCGCGATGTCGCCGATGATATCGAGATGCACGAGTCGACCGTCAGCCGGGTCACCACGAACAAGTACGTTCACACGCCTCAAGGCATCTTCGAATTGAAGTATTTCTTCAATTCGAGCATCAATCGGGTCGAAGGCGAGGCGGTCGCGAGCGAGTCCGTGAAGGCGCGGATCCGTCGTTTGATCGTCAACGAGGACCCCCGCCGACCCCTGTCGGATCAGCGGATCGCGGAGATGCTGAAGGTCGCTAACATCGACATCGCTCGCCGCACGGTTACGAAATATCGCGAGTCGATGAATCTCCTATCGTCGACGAAACGTCGCCAGGTCGGCTAGCGTAAGCGGCTTGAACGAGGGACCTCGATGAACATCATGGACATCCTCGTCAGGGACGCCGTGATCCTGGATCTCGGCGTCCGGACGAAACGAGACGTACTGGCAGAAATGGCGGCGGCCCTGGCCAAGGTCGAGCCCCGGATCGAAGCCGATCGGCTGCTCGAGGTCCTGCTCGAACGCGAGGCCCTCCAGAGCACCGGGATCGGCGAGGGGGTGGCGATTCCCCACGGGAAAATGCCCGGCCTCGACCGCCTCGTCGCGGCCTTTGCGCGCAGCAGCGAGGGCATCGATTTCGAGTCCATCGACGGCCAGCCGACGCACCATTTCTTTCTCCTGGTCGTCCCGGAACACTCCGGCGGCCAATACCTGAAGGCCCTGGCGCGCATCTCACGCTTCTTCCGCAATGCGGCCTTCCGCCAACGCTTGGCTGACGCCGAAAGCCTCGAACAGGTGATCCGCGCGATCGAAGAAGAGGACGCAGCCCTCTAGACCAAGCGAGGCCCCCGCATGATGCTTCACGGGTCCCTTCTCGATGTCCACGGCGTCGGGACGCTGCTCCTCGGACCCAGCGGAATCGGGAAGAGCGAATGCGCGCTGGAGCTCTTGTCGCGCGGGCATCGCCTGGCGGCCGACGACGTCGTCGAGGTTCGCCGCCGCGAAGATGGCCGGCTGGTCGGCACCGCGCCCGAGCGGATCCGCTTCTTCATGGAGATCCGCGGCGTGGGCCTGGTGTCGGTTCCCGAGCTTTTCGGCGACCACGCCGTCTGTGAGGCGCTGGAAGTCGATCTGGTCTGCCGCCTCGTGAAGTGGCGCGAGGGGCTCGAGTACGAACGCGTCGGACTCGATCGGCCCCACGAGGCGTTCGACGGCGTCTCGCTCCCGACCCTGACGCTACCCGCACGACCGGGCGGCAGCATGGCGACCGTGGTCGAAATCGCAGCGAAGGAGCATCTCCGGCGCGCGCAGGGGGTCGTCGCGGCCAGGAGCCTCGATGAACGCGTGCGGCGGGAGATGATGCACCGTGACTGAGGCCCTTCCCCGGATCGTATTCGTGAGTGGTCTTTCGGGCAGTGGCAAGACCACGGCGATGGCGGCACTCGAGGATCAGGACTTCTACTGCGTCGACAATCTGCCCGCGCAGCTGATCGCGCAGTTCCTGAATCTCTGCGCCAACGCGGTCCCGCCGATCGAGCAGATCGCACTGGCGGTCGACGCGCGCGAAGTGCGGTTCCTGCGCGAGATTCCGCGTGTCGTCGAAGGGTTGCGCAAGACCTATCCGCGGGTCGAAGTGATCTTTCTCGATGCGAGCAACGACGTGGTCGTGAATCGCTATCGGGAGACCCGTCGTGTCCACCCGCTGGCCGACGACGGCAGCGTCGAGAATGGCATCGAAGCCGAGCGCCGGTTGCTCGAAGACGTCGCTCGACTGGCGGACAAGGTCATCGACACCACGCATCTGAACGTCCACCAGCTGAAGGCCAGGGTGATCGAGCACGTGTCGGGTCGGACACGCCCCACCGTCGTGAATATCGTGTCGTTCGGCTTCCGCTATGGTTCCCCGAGCAATGCCGAACTGCTGTTCGACGTTCGTTTCCTGCCGAACCCCTATTTCGAAGAGGATCTGAGGGACCTTTCGGGGCGAGACCCGGCGGTGGCGCGCTACGTGCTGGAAAGCGAGGTCGGTGCGGGTGCGTTCGAGCGGCTCTGGGATCTGTGCAGGTATCTGCTGCCGCTCTACGATCAGGAGGGAAAGGCCTACCTCACCATCGGCGTGGGTTGCACGGGTGGGCACCATCGGTCGGTTGCGATCGCCGAGGGGCTGGCAGCTGCGATGACCAAGGAAGGTCGCGAAGTGAACGTCGAGCACCGGGACGTGGGGAGGAATCGATGAAGGTGGGCGTCGTCGTGGTGACGCACCATGGGCTCGGTCGGGAGTTCGTGAATTCCCTGGAGCAGATCGTTCCGTCGCCACCTGAATTCAGGACGGTTGCGATCGATCCGAAGCAGTCCGTCGACGGAATGCGCAATGCGATCGCGACGGAGCTGCGAGCGGCGGAGGAGGGCATGGGGGTACTGGTATTGACCGACATGTTCGGTGGCACCCCCTCGAACATCAGTCTGTCGTTCATGAAGGAACACCGGGTCGAGGTCGTGACCGGCGTGAACCTGCCGATGCTGGTCAAGCTCGCTTCGTTGACGGATCCCCTGCCCCTCGAGGAGCTGGCCCCGATGATCAGGGACTACGGCCAGCGCAACATCAAGGTCGCCAGTGAGATCCTGCCGAAAGAGGAACGGTGACCGGAACGATCGAACGCGAATACACCGTTCGGGGCGAGGTCGGGCTTCACGCCCGGCCGGCGGCCCTGTTCTCGGACCTGGCGTGCAAGTTCGATTGCGAGATCGAAGTCGGGCGCGACGGTGAGTGGGTCGACGGCCGCAGCATTCTTTCGCTGATGTCGCTCGGTGCGAAGACGGGCAGCCTGCTCCGCATCCGCGCCAGCGGCCCCGATGCGGAACGCGCGGTCGCCGCGCTGGGGGCCTTCCTCGAGTCGCCCGAGAAGCGTTCGGGGGGGTAGACCGCCCGACCCGGCCCTCCGGGTCGGAGATTTCGCGGACTATTCCGGCCCCCGGCGTAGAAAAGGCGCGGAATGTGCAGTTCCTGCGCAGCAGCGGTTTGAATCCGGTCCGGGGCTCGCCTAGATTGCCTTGTCTTCAGCGGTTTCAAAGGAGTTCCCGGATGTCCAAAGAAGCGCTCTTCACGTCCGAGTCGGTGTCGATGGGGCACCCCGACAAGATGTGTGACCAGATCTCGGACGCGATCCTCGATGCAATGCTGGCTGCCGATCCCAATTCGCGCGTCGCCTGCGAAACGCTCACCACCACCGGCCTCGTGATGGTTGCGGGCGAGGTGACGACGACGGCGACGGTCGACATCGCGCCGCTGGTTCGTCAGGTCGTGCACGACATCGGCTACACCGATTCCGACATGGGCTTCGATGCCGCCACCTGCGCGGTGATGATCGCGCTCGGTCGTCAGTCCCCCGACATCTCGCAGGGGGTGAGCGAAGGCGAGGGTCTGCACAAGGAGCAGGGGGCCGGCGACCAGGGCATGATGTTCGGCTACGCGTGCGACGAGACGCCTGAATTGATGCCGCTGCCGATCCGTCTGTCGCACAAGCTCATCGAGGCCCATCGCGGGCTGCTCGAGTCGGGCGAACTCGACTACCTGCGCCCCGACGCGAAGTCCCAGGTCACCGTCGCGTACGACGGCGACACCCCGAAGCGGATCTCCGCGGTGGTGGTATCGACGCAGCACGCTCCGAGCGTTTCGCACGACCGGCTGCGCGAGGAGATCATCGAGAAGGCGATCCGCCCGACGCTGCCCGCCGGCCTCGTCGACAACGACACCATCTTCCACGTGAATCCGACGGGGCGTTTCGTGGTGGGCGGGCCGATGGGAGACGCGGGATTGACCGGTCGCAAGATCATCGTCGACACCTATGGCGGCATGGGGCGACACGGCGGTGGGGCGTTCTCGGGCAAGGATCCGTCCAAGGTCGACCGCAGCGCCGCCTACGCGGCGCGCTGGGTTGCGAAGAACCTCGTCAAGGCCGGCGTGGCGAAGCGCTGCGAGGTGCAGCTCGCGTATGCGATCGGCGTGGCCGAGCCGGTGTCGATCCGGGTCGAGACCTTCGGAACCGGGACACTCGACATGGGGGCGCTCGACCGGCTCGTCCGCAAGCACTTCGACCTGACGCCGCGCGGCATCATCGAGTCGCTGGACCTGCGGCGGCCGATCTATCGCGCGACCTCCTACCACGGTCACTTCGGTCGCGAAGACCAGGGCTTCCCGTGGGAGGAGACCGACCGGGCCGAGGCGATCGCACGAGACGCCGGTTAGGCTCGTCGCAGCGCGCGCGTTCTGCCGGAAAACCTTGACCCGACGCGGGGTTCATGCGATATCACCGCACGCGATGAGGCGCACGGCCCAGTCGGGCTGCTTCGGACTCGTGTTTCTCGGCTGGCTCGCGGCCGCGGCTCCCGCCTGGGCGGACGAGGTTTCCCAGCGGGCCGAGCCGATCGTACGGGTGCAGCTGCTGGAGACGGAGAGCGCGGTGCGGGTGAGTCACGCCGGAGGGACGGTCAGGGTGAAACCGGCCAGGAGGGGCATTCTCGTCGACGGCAAGCGAGTCGGCGACGTCTGGCGTCCCGCCCGTCCCGCCGCCTTCGGCGGCTTTGCGGTCGATGGCCGCCGGGTCCGCGGCCGCCTGGAAGTGCGCCGCACCTCGGGCGGAATCTCGGTCGTGAACCGGGTCGGCCTGGAGGATTACGTGGCCGGAACGCTCGGCCGCGAGATCTATCCGAACTGGCACCCCGAGACCCTGAAGGCCCAGGCGGTGGTCACGCGCACCTACGCCCTCCACGAAATGACGCGAAATGCCACGCTCGATTTCGACGTCGGTGCGGGCACCGGCAGCCAGGTCTACGGCGGG
>Ga0055476_10000426_pt1 | contig 11078 bp, 10 predicted proteins | sample Muzzi_CordC_D2_FD_57682 | JGI IMG/M metagenome (GOLD analysis project Ga0055476, IMG submission 57682) | Wetland microbial communities from San Francisco Bay, California, USA, that impact long-term carbon sequestration - Muzzi_CordC_D2 | ecosystem: Environmental > Aquatic > Marine > Wetlands ... | reverse complement strand
CCCGGGAAGGTGCGCGCCACGCTCGCGACATCCGACGCAGACGTCTTTCTGGTCTCGGGCGGAAGTTCGGTGGGGACCGAAGACCACGCGCCGCGTCTCGTCGCGGAGCTGGGAACCCTCGACTTCCACGGCGTGTCGATGCGACCGTCGAGTCCGGCCGGCGTCGGGCGCATCGACGGGCGCTTCGTCTTCCTGCTGCCCGGAAATCCGGTGAGTTGTCTGTGTGCGTACGAGTTCTTCGCGGGGCCGGCTCTGCGCGCACTGGGCGGGCGTGACCGCGCCTGGCCCCACCGGAGAGTCCGGCTGCCGCTCGCACGCAAGATCAGCTCGGCGGTCGGGCGCACCGACTACGTGCGCGTCGCGATCGAAGCGGGACGGGTGCTGCCGCTCGCGACTTCGGGCGCGTCGATCCTGTCGTCGACGGTGCGCGCGAGCGGCGCGGTCGTGGTCGCGCGCGAGATCGAGGGCATGCCGGAGGGCGCGGAAGTCGAGGTCCTGCTCTACGACGACGAACCGTTCGAGTCGGGGGGCGCGTGAAGCAGCAGCAGTTCCTCGAGGTGATCGACCGCGACGAAGCGGAGCGCCGCTGGCGAGATGTCATCGACGTCGGGCTCGCCGGCGTCGAGAGCGTTCCGATCGAACGTGCGCTCGGGCGCGTGCTTGCGGAGGACGTGCGTGCAGAGGTCGACGTCCCGGGCTTCGACCGCTCGAACATGGACGGCTTCGCGGTTCGGGCCGAGGACACCTACGGCGCGAGTGAAGACGAGCCGGTGCGTTTGCGGCTCACGGGTGAAATCATCGCGACGGGCATCGCGCCCGCGCTGGAGGTCACGTCCGGAAGTGCGAGTGTGATCGCGACCGGAGGCATGCTGCCGCGCGGTGCGGACTCGGTGCTGCCGGTCGAATTCACCGATGTCGAAGCGGATGAGGTCATCTGCCGCCGCGAGCGCGTGCCGGGCGCCGCCGTGTCGTTCGCGGGAACCGACATCGGCGCGGGCGAGACCGTCTTGTTCGCGGGCAGCAAGCTGACGTCACGCGAGACCGGCGTGCTCGCGGCGATCGGTCGTCGCGAGGTGGTGGTTGCGAAGCGGCCGCGCGTCGCGATCCTCTCGACGGGCGACGAGATCGTGCAGCCCGGCGGGGCAATGCGGCCGGGCCTGGTATTCGACAGCAACGGGCGCATCCTCGTCGACGCGGTCGCGGAGCTGGGCGGCGAGCCGGTCTTTCTGGGCGCGTTCCGGGACGACGTGAACGCATTGCGCGAGGCGCTCGCGCGTGCGCTCGAGGACTCGGATCTCGTGTTGCTCTCGGGGGGGACGTCGAAAGGCGAAGGCGACCTGAACGCGCGGGTGGTGGCGGAGCTCGAGCCGGGCATCGTGGTGCACGGCGTCGCGCTCAAGCCCGGCAAGCCGATCTGTCTGGCGGCGAGTGGGAGCCGGCCGGTGGTGATCCTCCCGGGCTTTCCGACTTCGGCAGTCTTCACCTTTCACGAATTCGTCGCTCCGGTGATTCGGGAGCTGGCAGGCCTGCCGCCCGGCCGGCGCGAGACCGTGACCGCGCACCTCGCCCAGAAGACGGTTTCCGAGCGCGGCCGTCTCGAATACCTGCTGGTGGGCCTGGTGCACCGTGACGACGGCGGCCTCGCCGCGTACCCGATGGGCAAGGGCAGCGGCAGCGTCACCGCTTTCAGTCGCGCGGACGGCTTCGTCAGGATCGGACGCAACACCGAGATCGTCGAGGCGGATTGCGAAGTCGAGGTGAACCTGATCGCGCGCGACCTCGAGGTTGCGGACCTCGTCGTCGTGGGGAGCCACTGCACAGGCCTCGACGCGATCGCGAGTGCGCTCGCGCGCGAGGGCTTCCGCGTGAAAGTGCTCGCAGTGGGGAGCCAGGGCGGCCTTGCGGCCGCGCGCCGCGGAGAGTGCGACGTCGCACCGATCCACCTGCTCGATGCCGAGACCGGCCGCTACAACGCGCCGTTCCTCGACGAATCGCTGCGGCTGCTTCCGGGCTACACGCGCGAACAGGGCGTGGTGACACGCGCAGACGAAGAGCGCGGAATCGACGAGTTGCTCGCCGATCCGGCGGTGCGGATGGTGAACCGCAACCGCGGCAGCGGGACCCGGGTGCTGATCGACGAGCTCATCGGCGACCGCCGACCGCCCGGCTTCCCCCACGAGCCGCGCTCCCATTTCGCGGTCGCGGCCGCGGTGGTGCAGGGGCGCGCCGACTGGGGGGTGACGATCGATACGGTTGCGCGGCCCGCCGGCCTGCGATTTCGTTCGCTCCGAGCGGAGCACTACGACTTCGCGGTGCCGGCCGGTCGCTGGGATCGCCCGGCGGTACAGGCCCTGCGGCGTTTGCTCGCCGAGGGCGGTGCGCTGCGTGCAGAGCTGGAAGCGCTCGGTTTCGGGCCTCCGGGCGCGGATTGAATTCGAGGGGAAAGAGGTCGAATTGGCGAAGGCGTTGCGCAGGGGAACGCGACTCGGGAAGTACCGGCTCGAGCGATTGATCGACCGCGGTTCGTTCGCGCAGGTATGGAAGGCGCGCGACATGGTGGAGGCGCGCGTCGTCGCGCTGAAGGTCGCGCATGCGGAGGTCGTCGACGACTGGGGGCGCAACGAGATCGAGAAGGAGGCTCGCATCGTGAGCCGTCTCGATCACCCGAACATCGTGGCGGTCCGGAATGCCGACTGGATCGAGGGTCGTTTCGTGATCGCGAGCGATCTCGCGGTCGCCAATCTCGCGCACTACCCGCGCGCGCGCCGTTCCGGCGCGGTGGCGCTCGGCATCGTGCGCGACGTCGCGGCGGGGCTCGCATACGCGCACGAGCGACGGCTGATGCACCGCGACGTGAAGCCCGAGAACATCCTGATCCTGGCGGACGGGCGGGCGGCGATCACGGACTTCGGGGCGTCGCGGTTCGCGAAGGGAGTGACGCGCGCTTACAACACCGAGACCGGGACGCTCGGCTACATGGCGCCCGAACAGGCCTACGGCCGCGTGCGTTTCGCATCCGACGTCTTCTCGTTGGGGCTGATCGCGTACGAGGTGCTGACCGGCATCTTGCCGATGTGGCCGTTCGAATGGCCGCCCGAACGCTTCGGCATCTTCGAGGTCAAGGTTCCGCAACCGCTACAGACGGTGTTGCGCAAAGCGGCGCAGTTCGACCCGAAGCGACGTTACAAGGACGCGGTCGAGCTCCACGGCGCGCTCGAGGCCGCCTTCGCGAGGGTCGAGAAGCCCGCGAAGCGCAGGCGGCGGCGATTGCAGCCCGCGGTTCGTTCGCCCCTCGAAGTGCACGCCGAGGCGTTTCGCCGCGTGCACGGCAAGGCTCTCGGTCTGCGCTTCGGCTGTCATCGCTGCGGCGGGCCGATCGCCGAGGCGATGAAGTTCTGCCCCTGGTGCGGCGACGCGGACAACTCGTTCGCGGAGATCACGAGCTTCCCGCTGGTGTGCCCGGACTGCGAAAAGGGCGTGCGGCCGGAATGGGAAGCGTGCCCGTGGTGCTACCCCGGACGCTTCGCGGGCAACGGCCGCACTCCGCCGCACGATACCCAGGCGGAGCGGACCTGCACGACGCGCGGTTGCAAGGGGCAGCTGCGTCCGTTCATGCGCTATTGCCCGCAGTGCAAGGCGAAGCCGCGACGCCCGTGGAAGCACGCGCACCTGCCCGATCGCTGCCCGCGCTGCCGCTGGCCGACCTCGCACTCGTTCCTGCGCTTCTGCCCGTGGTGTGGTCGCCGCGAGCCGCGCGCCGGCTCGTTCGAGGCGACGCGCCGCTGAGTTCGGGCCGCGCGCGATCGTCGCGCTGGCCTATGCTGGTCGGATGAAGGCCGTTCGAATCGCCGTCGCGTGCGCGCTGTGGATCGCGTTGCTCGCGTGCTCGCGGCCCGAGACGTCGACCGTTTCCGAGCGCTGCGACGCCGCGATCCCCGAGATCGCCTCCGGCTTCGGCGCGCGGGGGCCGCACGCGGTGGAGGTCGAGACGCTCCGGAACCCGCGTTGGCACGGTCAGGAGGTGTCACTGCACTTCCCCGCAGGCGTGGCGGCGCCCGTGCCCGTCGTATTCTTCGAGCATGGCAACGATCTCGCCGAACCGAAGTTCTACGCGGCGCTGATCGATCACATCGTGAGTACGGGAATTGCGGTCGTCTTTTCGCCATACGGGATCGGGAGCAACATCCACGTCGATCGCTACGACGCGATCGAGGCGGGTGTCGAAGCCGCGGTGCAGGAGTGGGGCGATCGGCTCGATCTGACTCGGGTCGGTTTCGCGGGGCATTCCTATGGGGCGGGTGCGCTGCCGTGGCTCGCGCAGCGTGGGCTCGTCGGGCACGGCTGGGGGAGCCGGGGCGCGCTTCTGTTCTCGCTCGCGCCGTGGTTCTCGCTCGCGGTCTCGCCGGAGGAATCGAGCCGGTTGCCCGCACACTTGCGCGCACTCTTCGTGGTGTTCGAGGGCGACAAGGTGAACGATCACCGGATCGCGATCTCGCAGTACCGCGCGCTCGGCGTTCCCGAGAACGGCAAGCAGTACGTGCTCGTGCGAGCGAGCGAGCACGCGGGCTGCAAGCTGCCCGCACGTCACACGCTGCCGCAATCGATCGGATTGCGCGCGCGCGACGACGCGCTCGACGAGCGCGTGCTGTTTCGGCTCTTCGATGCGCTCGCTGCGTGGGCGTTCGAAGGCGACGAGGCGGGACGTGCGGTCGCGTTCGGAAACGGCAGTGACGAACAGGTCGATCTCGGAGGCTGGCCGGACGGTACGAAGCTGACTCCGCTCGAGGTGCGGCGCGATCCGCAGCCGGCGCACGAGTCGTCCTACTATCTGTTCCAGGTGGGCGATCGCGACGACTGGATTCGTTATGGCGAGCGCGCTGCCGATGCGGTCAGCCCAGGCGACGCAGCGCCTGCGCCTTGACGATCGCGTAGACGGTCGAGCCGGGCGCGAGCGCGAGTTGCGCGGCGGCGGCGGTGGTGATCTTGGCGATGAGCCGATCGCCCGCATCGAGTGTGACGTAGACGTCGCCCTCGCGATCCTCACAGGCGACGACTCGCGATTCGAGCACGTTGCGTGCGGATATCTTTCCGGGTCGGTCGGCGGCGAGCACGACGTCTTCCGCGCGCAAGCCGATCCGGATGCGGGCGTCGCCGTCGAGCGAGACGGGCAGCACCAGCCTCATGCCCGCATTCGTGATGAACGTCGGTGATCCGTGCTCGCGCCGTATGCCGCCCTCGAAGACGTTTTCGAGTCCGAGTGATTCGGATAGCGGCAGCACGGCGAGACTCCAGAGTACGTCGCGCGGTGGTCCGGTTGCGACGACGCGGCCTGCGTCGAGCACGACGACGATTTCGCCGATGAGCTGCGCCTCGTCGGGGTCGTGGGTGATGTAGAGGATCGGCAGCTCGAGCTGGTCGCGCACGCGCATCAGATAGGGGAGCACCCGCGCGCGCAGCGGCAGGTCGAGGGCGGCGAGCGGCTCGTCGAGGAGCAATGCGCTGGGGCCCGACGCGAGTGCGCGCGCGATCGCGACGCGCTGCGCTTCGCCGCCCGAGAGCTGGTCGACCGCGCGGTCGAGCAGGCCGCCGATCTCGAGCACGTCGATCGCGCGCCCGCGCGCGTCCGGATCGCGGTCGGCGGCGCGCGAACGGCCGAAATCGAGGTTCTCGGCGACGCTCAGGTGCGGAAAGAGGGCGGGCGCCTGCGGCACCCAGCCCAGTCCGCGTCGTTCGCTCGGCAGGTGCAGCCCGACATCGGGATCATCGAAGGTGTCGCCGCCGATGCAGATCCGAGCGCCCTCGCAACGTTGCAGTCCGAGAACGATCTCGAACAGGGTCGATTTTCCCGAACCGCTCGGTCCGAACACGACTGCGACGCGCTCGTCCCAGCCGCAGTCGACGTCGAGCGAGAAGTCCGGGCGGTCGATGCGGCAGCGAATGTGGCTCGCGCGTTCACTCACGAACGACTCCGGCGCAGCCAGCCTTCTGCGACGAGCATCGCCGCGAGCGCGATCGCGAACGAGGCCGCGCACAGTGCGAGTGCGCCGCCTTCGTCGCCGAGCTGTACGCGCGAGTAGATACCGAGCGCGAGCGTCTCGGTGCGGCCCGGTATGATGCCCGCCACGATCGCGGTTGCGCCGAACTCGCCGAGTGCGCGCGTGAATGCGAGCACGCTGCCGTAGAGCACGCCGCGTTTCGCCAGCGGAAGAGTGACGGCGAAGAAGCTGCGCAGCGGGCCCAGGCCGAGCGAGCGCGCCACCTGTTCGAACCGCACGTCGACCTCGCCGAAGGCCTGTTCGCACGCACGTGTGAGCAGCGGGAAACCCACGACGGCGGCGGCAATCGCGGCCGCCCACCAGCTGAAGACGAGGTCCACGCCGAGCGTGGACCACAGCCACGCAAGCGGGCCGTTGCGGCCGAGCAGGATCAACAACGTGAAGCCGACCGCAACCGGGGGCAGGACCATCGGAACCGCGACTAGGGCCTGCACGAGCGCCTTGCCGCGGAAGTCTCCGCGCGCGAGCCAGAATCCGAGCGCGATCGCGGGCGCGAGCATGGCGACGGTCGCGGCCGCGCCGACGCCGAGTGTCAGCACGACGATGCCGGGCAATGCAGCCGGATCGCCGTTCACGGGAGTGCGAACCCCGCGTCGACGAACGGCCGCGTGCCGTCTTCGCTGCGCAGGAACGCGAGGAACTCGCCTGCGAGCGCGGGCTCGCGCGAGCCCGTCACCACCGCGGCCGCGTAGTCGATCGCGGGCTGTTCGGCGTCGGGGATCTCGAAGGCGATGCGCGCACTGCTCGCGATCCGCGCGTCGGTGGCGTAGACGATCGCGGCATCGGCGTGACGATTCTCCACTGCGGCGAGCGTCGCGCGCGCGTGCGGGGTCGGGACGATGCGGGCGAGAAGCGCGTCGAGCAGGCCGCGCCGTTGCAGCCACTCGCGTGCGTAGCCGCCGAGGGGAACGGCTGCGATCGGGATCGCGAGCTTCGCGATCCCGGGCGCGAGCAGATCCTGCGGCCCGTCGATGGCGGCACGAGGCTCGCGTTCGGGCACGACGACCACCAGGCGATTTCGCACCAGCGTCATGCGCGAACTCGCGACCACGTCGCCGGAACGGATCAACGAGTCGACGATCGCCTCGGCGGCGGAGACGAGCACGTCGATCGGAGCGCCCGCGCGCACCTGAGCGGCGATCGCGCTCGAGGCGCCGAAAGTGAGCGCGAGGCGGACGTCGGGGTGGATTTCTTCGAAATGCTGCGCCGCTTCGGAGAGCGGTGCCTGCAGGCTGATCGCGGCCGCAACCAGCAGCTCCGCAGCGGCCGTGGGCGTGGCGACGAGCAAGAGCAGCGCGAACAGCAGCCACGCGCCGCGCGGCGTCGCGCGGCCTCTGCCTCCCCGGAATCGCATCGATCCACGGTATCGGATCCCGCGAACTCTCGAAATCCTGACGGGCGGCAGCGGCTTCGCGCGCGAAGCGGGCTAGCCTCCGGGCATGGCGGGAGCTGCTCTCACGATCGATGGCTGCAGGAGTCCGAGCCGTGCCTCGAGCGCCCGCGGAGCGGCGCGATAGCGAAGCGGGGCGGCAGACGTGGTGCGCGGCGTCGCGTGCGCGGTCGCAACGTGCGCGGCTCGGCCGAGCTGCTCGAGCTCACGATCGACGAGCTCGCGGCCGGTGGCGACGGTGTGGGTCGCGCGGCGGACGGGCGCGTCGTGTTCGTGCCCTTCACCGCTCCGGGAGATCGTGTCCGGGTGCGGGTCGAGCGTGAGCATGCGCGTTTCCTGAACGCGAAGGTCGAGACGCTGCTGGAGGCGAGCCCGCAGCGCAGCGAGCCGGCCTGCCTGGTCTTCGGCAGTTGCGGGGGCTGCACGTGGCAGCATGTCGACTATGCGGCGCAGCGTGACGCCAAGGCGAAGATCGTGCGCGATGCGTTCGAACGCATCGCGGGCATCGCGCTTCCCGCGAAGCTCGCGATCACATCGTCGCCGGCCGAGTACGGCTATCGCAGCCGCGCACGAGTGTTCGTGGAGAACGGAAGAGTCGGCTTCCGCCGTCGTCGATCGCACACCCTGTGCGAGACCGACCGTTGCCCGATTCTCGTACCGCCGTTGCAGGAAGAGCTGGCGCGACTCGCGCACTCGGAAATCACCACCGATGGAGAATGGGAACTCGTCGCCGGCGACGCATCGTCGCGAGCGGTCGCAGTCGGATCCGATGCCGGCGATCGCGTCGGCTGGCGGCTCGCCGACGATCGCTTCGAGGTTTCCCCCGGCGTGTTCGCGCAGTCGAATGCGGGGCTCTTCGAGCCGCTCGCAGCGGCCGTCGTGAACGCAGCCGGGAAGGGCGCACTCGCGTGCGACTTCTTCGCCGGTGCGGGCTTCTTCACGCTCGGTCTCGCGCGTCGCTTCGAACGCGTGCTCGCGCTGGAGTCGAACCGCGCCGCCGCGCGCGATCTCGACCACAACCTCGCGGCCGCGGGCCTCACGAACGTGCGTGTGTCCGCCGCGCGGATCGAGAGCGCCCTGCACGACGGCTCGCTGGACCGCGAGCGCCCCGACGCGATCGTGCTCGACCCGCCGCGCACCGGGCTGCCGCCCGGCAGCAGCGACGCGCTCGCCCGACTCGAATCCGAACGAATCGTCTATCTCGCGTGCGACCCGGCGACCCAGGCGCGCGACGTCGGCTACCTGGTCGGCGGCGGCTATCGGCTCGCGCGGCTCGAGGCATTCGACCTGTTCCCGCAGACGCCCCACGTGGAGTCGCTGGCCGTCCTCGAGCGCGCGGTGCGCTGAGGGACGACGGGATGCGTCAGGGCTCGATCAGGCCGTGGCGAACCGCGTAGCGAACGAGCTCGGTCGCCTTCCGGACGCCGAGCTTGCGCATCAGGCTGGTGCGGTGCGCTTCGACGGTCTTGTTGCTGATCGAGAGTTCGACGGCGATTTCCTTGGCCGAAAGGCCTTCCGCGATCAGGTGCAGCACCTCGCGTTCCCGCCCGGACAGCAGCGTGAACGGTTGATCGGTCGCGGGACGTGGCTCGCGGATCTGCGCGACGATTTCCTTGGCGACCGGCGGACTGAAGTAGCTGCCGCCGCGCGTCACCGCGCGAATCGCCGAGAGAATCTCGCCCGAACGCGCGTTCTTGAGCAGGTAGCCGTCGGCTCCCAGCGAAATCGCATTCTGGATCATCGGCGGGTCGGCGTGCACCGACAGCAGGATGGTCTTCACCTCGGGGTGTTTGGAACGCACCCGTTCGAGGGTCTCGAGCCCGCTGAGGCGCGGCATGGTGATGTCGAGGATCACCACGTTGGGGTGGTGTGTCTCGACCTGCTCGAGCACTTCACGGCCGTTGGAGGCTTCACCACACAGGCGGATGTCGCTCTCGCCTTCGATGAGACGGCGGACACCCTCGCGGACCACGCTGTGATCGTCTGCAATCAATACGGAAATCACCTGAGTAGACTACACCGATTGACCCAGTCGAACCATCACCCAAAAGCGTGGGAAGCGCGCCAACTGTGCTGATGGACTCCGAAATTTGCGACTGCGAGTCGCAAACGAGAATTGAGACGGAATGCGGGCTACTGTTGCGGGCGAATCCACGGCCAACGTCCGCTACCTCCACCGGATCGGAGACCCTGAAAAAGGGACTGTCAGTCATCATCGATCGACCCGCCGAACCAAGCTGACGCGGGCGCGTCGTCCGAGGCGATGGTCTCGTCGGAGAGGAGCGTGCTGCAATTCGAGCCCGAGCGGAGCGACGCCGGAAAGCGCAAGCCCGGTGCCTTCATCCTCTACATCGAAGGCCCGCGCGATCGCGAGATCCTGCGCGCCTGGGCCTACCGGCTCCAGCCGACCCTGGCGGCGCGAATCATCGGTGCAGCCGTGATTCTCGGGGGGCGGCAACCCCGTCGTGCTCTCGAGCACTTCCGCAGCCGCGGTGGAACCGCATCCGGTGCTCGGGCGGTGTGCCTGCTCGATCGTGACGACGGTTTCGGCCGGGCGCCGTCGAGCGAAGGCGAGAAGGGTCTCGAGTTCTTCACCTGGTCCCGACGCCATATCGAGAGCTACCTGCTGGTTCCGAACGCGCTGCGCCGTGCGCTCTGTCTCGACGACGGTGACGCCACGCTCGACCGCATCCTCCACCGACATCTTCCGTCCGTCGATGACGAGCGCGCGATTCGCGACGTGGACGCCAAGAAGCTGATCGGACCGAAGGGGGTGCTGACTCGCGAACTCGGGCGGGAGGTTCCGCTCAGCGGTGTCGCGCGCGCCACACGCGAGAACGAGCTGCACCCGGACGTGCACGCATTGTTCAGTCGATTGCACGGCCTGCTCGCCGACGCCGAGCAGGCCTCGCCGGGAAGCTGACGGTCGCGCCCTGATGCTCCCCGTGAAGAAGCTGACGCGTCGGGAGATGGTGGAGGCCGTCGCGCGTCTGCCCGGCTGGCGGGTGGTGAACGGCAGACTTCATCGCGAATTCGTATTCGAAGATTTCGGAGCCGCGTTCGCCTTCATGACGCGCGTGGCCGCACTCGCCGAAGACCGCGGCCACCATCCCGACTGGAGCAACGTCTACGACCGGGTCACGATCGATCTGACGACCCACGATGTCGGCGGCATCACCTGGAAGGACTGCGATCTCGCCAGTGCGATCGAAAGCGTGCTGGAATCCGCGTGACTCCGATCGGAATCAGCGGGTTCGACTTCGCGATCGCGACCTTGACGGTCTTCGTCGGATCGGCGCTCCAGGGCGCGGTCGGCTTCGGCTTTGCGATCGTCACTGCGCCGGTGTTGTTTCTCGTGGATCCCATGTGGGTGCCCGGGCCGATCATCTTCTCGTCGACGTTGCTCACGAGTCTGACCGCGATTCGCGAGCGCGACGCCATCGACTATCACGGGCTGGGCTGGGGACTCGCGGGCCGACTGCCTGGCGCGCTCGCGGGCGCCGCGTTCGTCTCGGCGATCTCGGCCGAGCAGCTGGCGACTCCGCTCGGATTGTTGGTGCTGCTCGCGGTCGCGATCAGCGTATCGGCGGTGCGCTTCGAGCCCGGCCCGCGGACGCTGTTCGGCGCCGGGG
>Ga0055476_10000423_pt1 | contig 11095 bp, 7 predicted proteins | sample Muzzi_CordC_D2_FD_57682 | JGI IMG/M metagenome (GOLD analysis project Ga0055476, IMG submission 57682) | Wetland microbial communities from San Francisco Bay, California, USA, that impact long-term carbon sequestration - Muzzi_CordC_D2 | ecosystem: Environmental > Aquatic > Marine > Wetlands ... | reverse complement strand
CCCGGAGAGACTGATGCCGCCACTGGCATCTGCCAGGCAGTGTTCACGCCCGCGCTGCTTGGCGGTCCGCAGCCATGCCAGCGGAATGGGATCAAGCGTCTGGGTGTGGTGTTCCCAAGCATCGATGGAAAGATCAAAGACCCGCCGCTTAAGTTCATGGGCCGGTGTATCCGGGGGCAGGGGTTTGCCGAAGGCAACAATCACGTCCCGCCGCAGGCGGTTATCCCGTTTTTCCTGCAACTTGTCGCTGGAGCGCGAGAAGCGGCTGCCCCAGAGACCGCGTAGATAAAACGGCAGTATGATGCCGTCGACACCTTTATAGGCATCGGCGTCAAGGCGCTGGGCACACACCCGAGAAAATCGCTAAAACGTGGTTTGGGCGAACAGGATATCCCGGTGCATTTTGCCGGAGTGGAGTTCAGCCCTGGCGACTATCTGTATGCCGATCCGGACGGCATCGTGGTGACCAGCAGTCCCTTCAATATCGGGTTGAAGGAGTACTGGCTCACCGTCTGTTTTTGTTACTGCGCTTGATCCGAATCCGCATAGTATTCACGCAGCATATCCAGGTAACGTGCCGCCGCGGCTGACAGGAACTTTCCGCGCCTGCTGACAATGCCGTAGGAACGTGTCGGGAAGTATTCATCCAGCGGATACACCGTCAGTTCTTCCTCACCCGTCAGACATACGTCAGTCACGATGGAGATGCCCATACCCAGTGCGACATAGTCCTTGATGATTTCCCAGCCACCGGCCTCCAGACCGACATTCAATTCCAAACCGTGCTGGTTGAATACCAGTTCGACAATACGCCAGGTGGACAGATGCCGGGGTGGCAGTATCAGGCCATAAGCAGCGATGTCTTTGAGTTCGATATTTTTCTTTTCTGCCAAGGGATGGTTTTTGGGTGTGATCAGCTTCGGATGAAAGGTTACCACGGGCTCGTAGCGGATGTTTCGTGGCACATCAATCATCGAGCCGATGGCGAAATCCACTTCGTCCGCACGAATCATCGCGAGTCCATCACGACCGGTCACGTTATGCAGTTTTAAATGGATACCTGGATAGTCCTCGACGAAGCGCCGGGTGGGTTCCGGCAATACGTACAGAATGGTCGATTCGCCGGCTGCAATATTGAGTTCACCGTGTGCAAGATCACCGATATGAGCCTCAAAACTCTCTTGCAGGCGGTCAATGCCATCCACCAGCGGGCTGGCCAGATGAAACAATACCTCTCCCTGCGGCGTTAGTCTGATGCTCGGGCCGCGCCGTTCAAACACCGGAATACCGAACTGCCTCTCCAGGGCCTGAATCTGCAGGCTCACTGTCGGTTGGCTGAGAAACAGCGCTTCCGCCGCGGCCGAGATGCTGCCGGTCTGGGCGGCCTGGCAAAAGGCCCTCAACTGCTTGAGCCGGCTCTGTTTGTAATATGGGGTTCGAGGCTGGGTCATAGGGGTTTTATTTACTATCAACTACTTACAAAAAATATAGACCAATGTATTAGGTTAAGCAATATTGATAATTAAAATTATTAACATGACAAATACTGCAGTTTCGTTACGCTGCACAACATACAAGCGTAAACACAGGAAATCTGCGATGGCGCTTCATTACCAATTCAAAGAGCCGCATGATCTGCAACTCGCGGACACACCCGAGCTCTATGACACACTGCTAAACGATGCAGCCCTGGGCTTTCTTGTCGATTTGCATCACCACTTTGAAGATCGGCGCCAGACCTTGCTCAGGGCGCGGCATGAACGGCAGCTGCGTTATGATGCCGGTGAATCCCCCGACTTTCTCCCGGAAACCCGCGACATACGAACAAGCCACTGGCGGGTCGCCGCGATTCCTGATGATCTGCGGGACCGCCGCGTTGAAATCACCGGTCCGGTTGACCGCAAGATGATCATCAATGCCATGAATTCCGGGGCAAATGTCTATATGGCAGACTTCGAGGACTCGCACGCGCCGATCTGGCTGACCACCTTGCAGGGCCACGTCAATGTGATCGATGCCGTGGGTGGCGATATCGAATTGACTACGCCCGAAGGCAAGGAGTATCGCCTCAGCGAAAATCCGGCCGTGCTGATTGTGCGTCCCCGCGGTTGGCACCTGGCGGAAAAACATCTGCACATAGGCGGCGTGCCGATATCTGCCGCCCTGTTCGATTTCGGTTTGAACTTTTTTCATAGCGTAACCCTGGCACCAGGCAAACGCCCTTACTATTACCTGCCAAAACTGGAACACCACCTGGAGGCACGGCTTTGGTCCGATGTCTTTGCATTTGCCGAAAAAGCCTTCGATCTGGAAAAAGGCACGCTCAAGGCCACGGTCCTGATCGAAACCCTGCCGGCAGTTTTTCAGATGGATGAAATTCTCTACCAGATGCGCGATTACATTACCGCGCTTAACTGCGGACGCTGGGATTACATATTCAGTTACATCAAGACCTTCCGTAAGCACCCGGACAAGATTCTGCCGGAACGCGGGCAGGTGCTAATGACTGTACCCTTTTTAGGAAACTATTCCCGGCTGCTGATACAGACCTGCCATAAGCGCGGTGCACTGGCCATGGGCGGAATGGCCGCACAAATTCCCATCAAGGATGATCCGGTGGCTAACCAGTCTGCGTTGGACAAGGTGCGTGCCGACAAGGAACGTGAAGTGACCGACGGCCACGACGGCACCTGGGTTGCGCATCCTGGCCTGGTTCCGGTTGCCATGGAAATATTCGACCGCCACATGCCTTCGCCCAACCAGCTTGAACGTACACAGGATGATCTCTCGATTGACCAGGCGGCGCTAACGCAGGCGCCGGAGGGAATCATTACCGAGACCGGGTTGCGCAACAATGTCGAGGTTGCCGTTGAATACCTGGCCGCATGGTTGTCGGGCAATGCTTGCGTGCCAATTCACCACCTGATGGAAGATGCCGCCACTGCCGAGATTTCCCGCTCCCAGCTTTGGCAATGGATCAATCACGATGCGCAACTCGGGGATGGACGTGTCATCAGCGAAGACCTGGTGAGGTCCGTGATGACACAGGTGCTGCATCAGATCGGCAAGCGTCCTGAAGTCGGCGCTGCAGCAATGCAACGTTATGAAGAGGCAGCGGCGCTTCTTGAAGAGAGCGTCTTTGATGCAGAACTGGTGGACTTTATTACCCTGCCTGCCTATCAAACCTACCAGTAATCTGAAAACGGTGATTAACATGAGCACACGCAGCGAACAAGTCGAACAATTAAGAAAGGACTGGGCCACCAATCCGCGCTGGAGCGGTGTTAAACGTGGCTACACAGCCGAGGACGTGGTGCGATTGCGCGGTTCCATGCAACCCGAGTACACCTATGCGCGTCGCGGCGCTGAAAAACTCTGGGATCTGGTTCACGGCAAGGCAAAAAAGGGTTACGTCAATGCCATGGGCGCCAACACCGGTGGCCAGGCCATGCAACAGGCCAAAGCCGGTATAGAGGCTATTTATCTCTCCGGCTGGCAGGTGGCTGCCGATGGCAATACATCGGAGACCATGTATCCGGACCAGTCGCTGTATGCCTATGATTCGGTACCGGCCATGGTGCGGCGCATTAACAATAGCTTCAAGCGTGCCGACGAAATCCAGTGGTCGCGCGATCTTGATATCGATGACGAGGCATATATTGACTATTTCCTGCCTATCGTTGCAGATGCGGAAGCGGGATTCGGCGGTGTACTCAATGCTTTTGAGTTGATGAAAAACATGATTGCCGCCGGTGCAGCGGGTGTGCACTATGAGGACCAACTGGCCGCGGTTAAAAAATGCGGTCACATGGGCGGCAAGGTGCTGGTACCAACCCGGGAGGCCGTGCAGCGCCTGATCGCCGCCAGACTGGCAGCGGATGCCTGCGGTGTACCTACCTTGCTGTTGGCACGAACGGATGCGGAAGCCGCTAACCTGCTGACCTCGGATGTCGACGATTACGACAGGCCATTCCTTACCGGAGAACGCAGCAGCGAAGGATTTTTCAGGGTTAAAAACGGGCTGGAACAGGCGGTTGCCCGCGGGCTGGCTTACGCGCCCTATGCCGATATGATCTGGTGTGAAACGGGCAAACCGGATCTCGGCTTTGCACGGGAGTTTGCCCAGGCCGTACTGGCCGAAACCCCCCATCAGTTACTGGCCTACAACTGCTCGCCCAGTTTCAACTGGAAACAGCATCTGGATGAAAAAACCATTGCAACTTTCCAGGATGAACTGTCCGTCATGGGTTACAAGTATCAGTTCATTACCCTGGCCGGTATTCATAACATGTGGCTCAACATGTTTGACCTTGCCTACGACTACGCACGCGGGCAAGGCATGAAGCATTATGTCGAAAAGGTTCAGGAGCCAGAATTCGCGGCCCGCGAAAAAGGCTACACCTTTGTCTCGCATCAACAGGAAGTCGGAGCAGGTTATTTTGACGAGATTACCACCGTCATTCAAGGCGGATCATCATCGGTAACTGCACTGACCGGTTCCACGGAAAGCGAGCAGTTTTACCAGAAAAATGTTGCCAACGGTTAAGAATCAATCCCTTCTTTCCACCATACTCCTTGGCGGCATTTCGGGGTTTGCGCCGCGGCGTGCCCCGTTTTTTTTCATGGCAACCGAAAGACCAAACGCTGCGAAGGCAGCCCTACCCATACGGCTGTTGCCGGAGAATGTTGCGGACGACATCGCACAAACCATTCTGCAGGGTTTTGATAAACACTTCAGTATATTTCGCGAAATTACCCTGCAGGCGCGCGGATTCTTTATCGAGGGCAACTGGATGGCAGCGCGCCAGGCGGCCATTGACAGAATCAGTCTGTATGACTCGCGCATTGGCGAAACTGTAGATGAGTTGAGCCGACGCTATCGTTTCGAGCAGTTCGATTCGGAGCTATGGCAATCGGTAAAACTCCACTATGTGGCATTGCTTTATCAGCATCGGCAACCGGAACTTGCAGAAACCTTTTACAACTCCGTTTTTGTCAGGCTGTTCGACCGCCACTACTACAAAAACGAAAACATTTTTGTGCGTCCCTGTGTATCCACAGAACGTTTGGACAGCGACGATCCTGTTTATCGCAGTTTCTACCCCACACGCGACGGCTGGCGGAATTCTCTGTCCCGAATTCTGAAGGAAGCAGACCCCGGGCTCCCCTATGGAGACCTGGTACGGGATATCCGGCGCATAGTCAGCGACATTCGCAGCGCGCCCCGCATTCCCGGCTTGCTGCCCAGGCATTTTCAGTTGCAGATCCTGCGCCACCTGCTGTATCGCAACAAGAGCGCCTACATCGTTGGACGGGCCATCATCGGTCCGGAAAAACGCCCTCTTATCATCCGCTTGCGGCGTTCCGGGAATGGACAGGTCTATGTCGACCGGTTGATCACGAGTGCTCGTGATATCGCAAACATCTTCTCCAGCGCCCGCGCTTATTTTCTCGTCGATAGCCGGTTTCCCTCAGCGCTGGTTAAATTCCTGCTTACACTGCTGCCCGATAAGATGGCGGCAGATCTGTACACACAAATCGGTTTTCACAAACAGGGCAAGGCGGAGTTTTACAGGGACTTTCTGGATCATATACAACGATCCTCGGATCAGCTCGAGACGGCACCCGGCAGCAGGGGCCTGGTCATGCTGGTGTTCACGCTGCCTTCATACCCTTATGTATTCAAGGTGATTCGCGATCGCTTCAAACCACCCAAGGACACCACCCGCAAGGCTGTCATCGACAAGTACCACATGGTGAAGATGCACGACCGGGTGGGGCGCATGTCGGACGCCTGGGAATTTTCCTATACTGCGTTTCCATTGGGACGTTTCACCGATGAGTTGCTAGACGAACTCAAATCTGAAGCCGCTTCACAGCTCACCATCGAAAACGACACCTTAATTATCAAACATCTGTTTATTGAGCGACGTCTGGAGCCGCTCGATCTTTTTCTCAAACGCGCCAGTGGAGAGGAACTTGAGGATGCCTTGCGTGAATACGGTAATGCCATCCGTGAAATTGCAGCTGCCGGACTGTTCCCTGGAGACCTGTTGTTAAAAAACTTCGGCTACACAAGGCACGGCCGTGTGATATTTTATGACTACGATGAAGTGATGTCCATTGATGAATGCAGGTTCAGAAAGATCCCGCCACCAAGATATCCGGAAGACGAACTGGCTGGTGAACCCTGGTATTCCATTGACTCCAACGATATCTTCCCCGAGGAATTCGCAACCTTCCTGGTGACTGATCCCGTACAGAAAGAGATTCTCACTCGATTGCACGCCGGGCTCTTTGAGGCGAACTACTGGAAACAGCTGCAACAAACAGTTGCCAGCAACGAATTTCCGGAATGAGTATCCGGCCTGATCACCAATCCGTCAAGGGAACATAGCGGTTCCGGGGATATATCGCATTGACAGGAAGCGCAGTCGGGGCAAAGTCAACTCGGCTTCACGGCATGCTTACCTTCCCCGGACGGCGTGGAAGCGTTAATCCTGAATCCACTCCAGTTTGTACAGGTCAAGTCTCCTGTCCCGAAAATTCCGGACACTGCCTTTCTGTCGCAGGGTGGCGAGCTTTTGCAGATCAAGATCGGCTATCAGGCTCATCTCCGTGTTGGGGGTTGCCTCGGCGGCGATGGCATCGTGGGGAAAAGCGTAATCCGACGGTGTGAAGACCGCGGCCTGGGAATACTGGATATCCATGTTTTCCACGTTGGGCAGGTTGCCGACGCTGCCGGAAATCGCCACATAACATTCGTTTTCGATCGCTCTGGCCTGGGCGCAGCGGCGCACCCTCTCGTAGGCATTCTTGGTGTCGGTCCAATAGGGGACGAACAGAATATCCATTCCTTGCTCCGCCAGCAGCCGTGCCAACTCGGGAAACTCTACGTCGTAACAAATCAGGATGCCGATGCGGCCCGCGTCAGTGTCGAATACACGGAGGCCGTTACCGCCTTTGAGTCCCCAGTACGCGAATTCATCCGGGGTGATATGCAGTTTGTACTGGCGATCCCACGTCCCGTCCCGGCGTAACAAGTAGCAGACGTTACGGAGTGTTTGATTCTCGTATTCCGGTATGCTTCCGGCAATGATGTTGATGTTGTATTCCACAGCCAGGCGCAGTAGTTCGTCTCGCAGCTGCGAGGTATAGCCGGCCAGGTCGCGAATCGACTCGGCCGGGTTCTCCTGGTTGAACTGAACCATCAATGGGAAGTTGAAGAACTCCGGGAACAAAACGAAATCGGCGTTATAACCCGCAATGGTGTCGACGAAATACTCCACCTGAACCATGAGATCCGCAAAAGTGGCGGCGGGACGCATCTGCCATTGAACCGTACCGATACGAACTGCCCGGTCGAACTTTTGCGCCTGGGGATCTTTCTTGTAGTGAATGTTGATCCATTCCAACAGCGTTGCCGCCGCGCCCGAATCCATGTCACTGGGTTGGTAGTTCCTGATTACGTGACGCACATGTAAACCGTTGGCCAGCTGGAAACTCAGTACCGGGTCATGAAGCTCTTTGTCGACCACTTGCTGAATATACTGCGACGGCGTCATCTCGTTTGCGTGTTTCCTGTAGCCGGGGATACGTCCGCCGGCGACCAGTCGACGCAGATTGTAAGCTTCGCATAGTTCCTTGCGCGCTTTGTACAGTCGTCGTCCCAGGCGGAAATCGCGATAGTCCGGGTGCACGAAGATATCGACGCCGTAGAGCGTGTCGCCACTTGGATCGTGTGTGGTAAGATAGCCGTCTCCGGTGATCTCCTGGTAGCTATGGTCATCTCCATAGCGGTCGAAGTCTACGATTACGCTGATTACCGCGGCGACAACTTCACCCTTATCCTCTATGCAAATCTGCCCCTCGGGGAAGTGCTCTAGCTGGGACAGAAATTGCTCTTTCTTCCAGGCTCCGCCCAACGTGGGATACGCCGCATCCATCGTTCGCTTGAAACTGGGGTAGTCATCTGCCTGCAGAGGACGCATGGTCAGTTTGTGGGCTTTCTTTTTCCTGTTTTTTTTGACGTTCTTTTTGGAGGAAATGTTTTTCGCTTTTACCATTTCAGCTTGTCCCGTTGATTGGCTGTCTCAATCATAATCCATTGCAAGAGATCCGAGTATGATAATTGATCGGGATTTCGGCAGGCATTCAGGGAAACGAGGCCCGTTGCCGGGGCGGCTGTCAACTTCACGCCAATTCGTTCAGACTACACGCCTGAAAGATGCCGGGCAGTTATACCATGATTGCCTCGTCCATAGTCATGTCGTACGAAACCATCAGGGTAAAGGCAAGCTACTGCCGTTTCCAACTGCCATGCAGGCAAAGGGGCATGCCGGCGGATCAGTCCGTTGCAAGGACCGCTTAAGCGGGCTGCTGAAACACTGCCATCGGGAAGCCGCATGAGCATTTTTGCCACACGGGCAGCAATAACCCCGGAACAGCTCCCGGGCTAGTTACTACCGGTTTTCAGGCGCTCCCAGAATTTCTGGTAAACGGTAATCGCCTCGCCAACGTCAGTCTGAAACTCGGAATTTTTAAGATCGGCCGCGGTCGGATAGACGCTGCGGTCGTTACGTACGTTCTCATCCAATGTGGCCACCGCAGCCCGGTTGGGTGACGCATAGCCGATCTCTTCGCTGATGGCTGCGGCGACCTCAGGTCGTAGAATGAAGTCGATAAATTTGTGGGCGTTCTCCACGTGGCGTGCCGTACTGGGGATAATCAGGCTGTCCAGCCACAGAATGACGCCCTCCTCGGGATAGATGTATTCGATGGCGGGGTTTTCCTGTTTGGCCATATAGGCTTCGCCGTTCCAGATCATACCGGCATCGGTCTCACCTTCCAGATAAGGCATGCGTGGCGCCTCCGAGTTATAGGCGCGTACGTTCGGCACCAGTTTTTTCAGTTCATGGTAGGCCGCTTCGATATGGGCGGGATCTGTGTCGTTACCGGAATAGCCCAGCACGCGCAACCCCATGTGGAACACTTCGCGCGTATCGTTGGTCAGCAGCAGGCGGTCCTTGAATTCCGGCTTCCACAAATCCCGCCACTTGCTGATCGTTCCCGGCTTGACCTTGTCGGTATTGACTGCGATACCGGTGCTGCCCCAGAGATAGGGCACGCTGTAGCTGTTGTCCGGGTCAAAGGGCTGATTGATCAGCTTGGCGTCCAGGTTGCGGAAATTCTTCAGCTTGCTTTTGTCGATTTTCGCCAGCAGGCCCTCACGGCGCATTTTGCTGACGTAGTAGGTTGACGGTACCGCCAGATCGTAGCTGTTCTTGCTGTCCAGCAGTCTGAGCTTGGCGTACATCGCCTCATTGCTGTCATAGGTGCTGTAGACCACCTTGATGCCGGTCTCCTGCTGAAACTGCTCGAGCACGGTTTCCGGCATGTATTCCGACCAGTTGTACAGATAGAGCAGTTTTTCTTCCGCCGCAAATGCGCTACCGCACAGCAGGCAGAGGGCCCACAGGGCTTTTTTTAACATATTCATATTATTCTCCCTCTTTTTCTGGTCAGTACAAATTGTGAACCGACGAGCGCGCCGAGCGACAGAATCAGCAATACCGTAGCCAGGGCATTGACTTCGGGCTTGATACCCAAGCGTACCATTGAATAGATGCGCAGCGGCAATATTTCGAAAGTGGGACCGGTGACGAACATGCTCACCACCACGTCGTCCAGTGACAGGGTAAAACCCAGCAACCACCCGGCCAGCACAGCGGGAAAGATAATCGGTAACAGTACCGTAACGACGGCACGCAATTCAGTGGCGCCGAGGTCGCGTGCCGCCTCCAGTATCTGTGGATTGAAACCGCTCAGTCTGGCATACACCGTGACCACCACAAAGGGCAGGCAGAAGGTTACGTGGGCGAGCAGCAGTGATACATAGCCCAGTTGAACGCCGACGAGGATGAACAGCGCCAGCAGTGAAATGGCGAGCACGATGTCGGGTGACATCATCACCACGAACAGCATTCCGTTGAGGAATTTCTTGCCACGGAAGCGGTAGCGGTGTAACGCAATCGCGGTCAAGGTACCGATCATCGCCGACAGGGTGGCAGCGCTGACGGCCAGCAGCAGGGTGTTCATTGCGGCCTCGAGCAGGGTGCTGTTGTGCCACAGCCGCTCGTACCAGTGCCAACTGAAGCCACCCCAGCGGTAAGGGTTTTTCGAGGCATTGAATGAATAGATCACCAGTACGCCAATGGGCAGGTAGAGTACCAGGTAGACCAGCCACAGACAGGTGTACTTAAGCCAGTTCAGCATTGGCATCGGGCCGCCGGATCAGTTTTACGCTCAGGTAGTAAGTATAGAGCAGGATGCCCATCGCCAGTGTCAGCAGCAGGCTGGTCGCCGCACCGAACGGCCAATCGCGGGCATCCAGAAACTGGTTCTTGATGACATTACCGATGAGCAGATTCTTGGCGCCGCCCAGCACATCGGCGACATAGAACATGCCGACCGCCGGCAACAGCACCAGCAGACAGCCAGCGATGATGCCGGGCAGCGTCAGTGGCAGCACCACGCGTCGAAACGTCTGCCAGGGATCGGCGCCCAGGTCGCTGGAGGCTTCGAGAAGGTCCGGGCGCAGTTGTTCGAAAATCGCATACAGTGGCAGGATCATAAACGGCAGTAGAATGTAGAACAATCCGGCAATTACCGCTGCCTCGGTGTACAGCATGCGCAGCGGGGTGTCGATCCAGCCGAGTGTCAGCATGGCCTGATTTAGCAGGCCGTTGGTTGAAATCAACAGCTTCATGGCGTAGGTGCGCACCAGGGAATTGGTCCAGAAGGGGACAATGACCAGAAACAGCAGATACGGTTTGACCGAACTGCGCACGCGGCTTAACAGATAGGCAAAAGGATAGCCGATCAGCAGGCACAACAGGGTTGTGACAACAGCCATGTAGAAGGAATGGCCAAACACGGCGAGGTAGTCAGGATCAAACAGCCGTAGATAGTTTTCCAGCGTCGCCTGCCAGCGGATGAAGTGGGCGTCATCGCGGGTCAGAAAGCTGGTCACGATGACCAGCAGGTTGGGGACCAGCACGAACAGCAGTATCCAGCCCCAGATAAGGACCAGCAC
>Ga0055476_10000422_pt1 | contig 11099 bp, 9 predicted proteins | sample Muzzi_CordC_D2_FD_57682 | JGI IMG/M metagenome (GOLD analysis project Ga0055476, IMG submission 57682) | Wetland microbial communities from San Francisco Bay, California, USA, that impact long-term carbon sequestration - Muzzi_CordC_D2 | ecosystem: Environmental > Aquatic > Marine > Wetlands ... | reverse complement strand
GTAACGTTGGCGATGGGACCAACGCGCACGCGATAGGTGGTCCTGCCTCCGACCTGCACCGGCTCGATATTTACCGGTCCCCCGGAAACGCTTTGCATCTGCCATTTCATTTGCTCGGCATTGGCACGCACACTGAATGAACCGGTCTGCAGATAAAGTTGCACCGGCTCTGCTGTCCGAGTCGGTGTCCGAGTCGGTGTCGGTGTCGGTGTCGGTGTCGCAGCCGGGGTTGATTTCGCCGTCATGCCGGATGCCGGGGATCGCGGGTCCAATGCGCTGACTTCCACGTAGCCCGTGCCCTTGGGCAGAATTCCGAGCTTCCAGGCCGCCGTATAGGACAAGTCGATGATTCTGTTGGCATGGAAGGGACCGCGGTCGTTGACCCGCAATACCACGCTGCGTTGATTTTCGAGATTGGTGACCCGCACATAAGTCGGCAATGGCAGCGTCTTGTGGGCCGCCGTCATGGCATACATGTCATAATCCTCGCCGCTGGAGGTTCGACGGCCATGAAATTTGGTCCCGTACCACGACGCAATGCCGCGTTCGCGATAGCCGTGGCTGGTCTTGAGGGGATAATAGCGCTTCCCGTAAACACTGTAGGATTTGGGATTGCCGTAACGGCTCTTGCCTTCGACCTTGGGCACCGCGTCGGCGACCGATGACACATCGACGCGTCCCCGCGGCGGGGCTCCGTCGGTGCTGGGGGTGCCTCCACATGCGCCCAAAAGGATGGCCGCCGCCAGTAGAACCGAAACCGCTCGAGTGCCCGGCCCGGCAGCAGCCGAGCCGCCTGGCTCACCCTGCGACACCGCGATACCTCTTGCGGATCTCACGAGCAAGTTGGAATACCGCCATGGCATACAAGCTGCTGTGATTGTAGCGGGTAATCGCATAGAAATTTTGCAGCCCGACCCAGTGCTCGGTATCGTTCTTATTGGCCAACTCGATAAGAGCGCCCGGGGACTGATTCTCGCTGGCGTAGAGGACGACAACCCCGAAATTTTCCATGTCGGACACAGGAGTGTGCGGCTTGGACCCTTTTTTCACCAGCGCTTTGTATTTCTCGCCGCTGACGCTGGCCGGCAGTGCCACGGCACCATCCCGTTGCCAACCGTGTTTGCTGAGATAGTTGGCGACGCTGCCGATGGCATCGGTATCGCTGGTCAACAGATTGCGTGCGCCGTCGCCGTCAAAATCCACCGCATAGCGCCGATAGCTGCTGGAAATAAACTGCGGGATACCCATGGCCCCGGCGTAGGATCCCATCACCATGGGTGCATCGAAATTTTCCTGCTGGGCAAGCACGAGGAATTGCTCGAGCTCGGCGCGAAAGAATTTGCTGCGCCTCGGATAACGAAATGCCAGAGTCGCCAGAGAGTCCAGAACCAGATGCTTTCCCTTGCGTGTTCCATATAGGGACTCGACGCCAATAATCGCGACAATAATCTCCCCAGGCACACCGTATTCCCGGGATGCCTTGTCGAGCGCTTCGGCGTGCTCTCTCCAAAATTCTTCACCTTTGGCGATACGTGTCTCGGTCAGGAATATCGGCTGATACTGATACCAGGCCAGGGACTCGGCGGGGCGCGAGAACGCTTCCAGTACTTCGGGACGAATACGTACACCGGCAAGTATCTGCTCGAGTTGTTTACGCTCGAATCCATGACGCTGCACCAACTCGTTCACGAACGGGTTGATCTCAGTATCCGGGTCAAGCCGCTCAGCAGGCACCGAGTGAACCGGTGCACTCGAACAAGCGAACAGCGCAATGGTGCCGATCAGAATTGCGCTTGGCTGGGTGAAGCGCAGCCACTGCACGAGCGCTCGCAGCATATTCGAAGCGACCCTCACCGCCGACATGAGGTGGTGTTCATTCTGATATGAGCCGTCTGTGGGTGTGCACGGACATGAGGATGCCGAAGGCCGCCATCACGGTAACAAGCGATGTGCCTCCATAACTGAGCAGTGGCAGCGGTAATCCAACAACCGGCAGAATGCCGCTGACCATGCCAATATTGACGAAAATATAAACAAAAAAGGTCAAAACCAAGCTGCCCGCCAGTAGTCGCGCGTAAGAATCTTGCGCCATGGAGGCAATAAACAAACCTCGAAATACGACGGCGAGATAAACGGCAAGGAGGATCAATACCCCCGACAGACCGAATTCTTCACTGAAGACAGCAAAAATGAAATCTGTTGAACGCTCGGGCAAAAAGTCCAGCTGCGATTGTGTCCCATTCAACCATCCCTTTCCATAGATGCCACCCGAGCCGATCGCTATCTTGGACTGGATAATGTGATATCCGGTTCCCAGCGGATCCTGCTCCGGATTGAGAAAGGTCAGCACTCGTTGGCGCTGGTAATCGTGCATCAAATACCACATTACCGGCGCGCTAGCGGAGGCGAGAATGGCGCAGGCGGCGATCAGCCGCACGCTGATCCCTCCCAGAAACAACACGAACGCGCCCGAGCACGCGATCAGCAGCGCGGTACCGAGATCCGGCTGGCGTGCAATCAACAAGGTCGGGACGATGACGAGTACTCCCGCCATCAGCAGCCTACCGAAGGATGGCGGCAACGTTCGGCCACCGAGATAGTAGGCCACCATCATCGGAACGGTAATCTTCAACATCTCCGAGGGCTGGAAGTTCAACGGCCCGACTCTGATCCAGCGCTGGGCGCCCTGCGCCACATCGCCAAAAAGAAGCACACCAACCAGCAGGGCGATCCCGATCGCGTAGAGCCAGGGGGTCCAGAAAAACAAGTGCCGCGGCGAAACCTGGGCAAGCACGAACATGGCCGTGAAAGCGACGGCAAGTCGGATGCCCTGGCGAACGAGCAGGTTGGTGTCCTGTCCGCCAGCGCTGTATAGAACCGTCAGGCCGATTCCCGACAACAGCAAAAGACCCAGCAACAGAGGGATGTCCAAGTGCAAACGTTGCGCCAGCGTGCGCTGGTCGTGCATGGCATTGAGTGTTGGCGCGAGCGTCTTGTGCGGCGTCCACAATGGTTGCAGCTGGCTCATGGTGTTGGTGGCGATCGATTATCCGTATCGGCGGGAACGTCGACGGCGGTGAGAATGAGCTGCTCGTCGTCCTCGTCGAGCACCTGGTGAAAGTAGTGGTCCATTACCTTGCGCGCGATGGGCGCCGCGGTCCTGCTGCCGCTGCCGCCATTTTCCACCAGAACGGCGACGGCAATGCGCGGATTATCCACCGGCGCGAATGCGATGAACAAGGCATGATCCAGCAGCTTCTTGTCCAACTTCTCAGCGTCGTACTCTTCGTTCTGGGCGATGCCGAAAACTTGCGCGGTGCCGGTCTTACCGGCGATACGATAGGTGGCGCCGGCGCCAATGCGCCGCGCCGTGCCTCTTGGTCCGTGCACCACATCGGCCATGGCGTTGATAATCGTCTGCCAGTTGGCATCCCGATGCGCCGCAATGGTTTCCAGAGTCTCTGGTACCAGTTCCACAGTGCGCTGAGCCGCCGTGTCGTCGCGCCTGAGCACCACCTGGGGCCGCAGGCGTACACCCCGGGTGCTCAGCGTGGCGGTGGCCATGGCGAGCTGCAGCGGCGTCGCCAGCGTGAATCCCTGACCGATGCCGGTAATCAGCGTCTCGCCGGGAAACCAGGCTTGTCCCTTGCTGCGCCGCTTCCATTCCGCCGAAGGCATGAGGCCAGCGCTCTCGCCGTGGAGCTCGATGCCCGTGCGCTGCCCGAAGCCGAACTGGGAAAGATAGTCGTGCATCTGCTCGATGCCCATTTTCTGGGCCAGGGTGTAATAGTAGACGTCGCAGGATTGAACAATAGAGCTCGTCACATTAATCTTGCCGTGGCCCCACTTCTTCCAGTCGCGATAACGGCGTTCGCGTCCCGGCAGACGATACCAGCCCGGACAGAAGATTTCGTGCTCCGGCGTCACCTGCTCGAGCTCGAGCCCGGCCAGTCCGACGAAGGGCTTGACCGTGGAACCCGGTGGGTACTGACCATTGAGTGCACGATTGAATAGCGGCCGCTCCGGCGATGCCAGCAGCTGCTTGTAGGTTTTCGAGTCGATGCCGTCGACGAATAGATTCGGGTCGTACACGGGCATACTGGCAAAGGCCAGCAGGCCGCCGGTGGACGGATCCACCGCCACCACCGCGCCGTTCTCGCTGCCAAGCGCACGCTCGGCCACCGCCTGCAGGGAAGCGTCGATGGTGAGGTAGATATTGCTTCCGGGCACCGGGTCGCTGCGCTCGAGAACCCGTAGAATGCGCCCCCGGGCATTGGTTTCCACGTGCTGAAAACCGGGTTTGCCATGGAGCAAAGACTCGAAGGCCTGCTCCACACCGGTTTTTCCGATATGTGTGGTGCCGCGATACTCCGCCGCATTAACGCTCTGCAGATCGTCCTCGTTCATGCTGGCTACATAGCCGAGCAAATGCACCGCCGAGGCGCCCAGGGGGTAGCTGCGCGTCAGACGCGCTTGAACGTCGACTCCGGGAAAGCGGTGCCGATTCACCGAAAATCGCGCGACTTCTTCCTCATCCAGACGATAGCGCAGCGGCACGCTTTGGAAGGGGCGCTTCTTCTTCAGCATGCCGCGGAAGCGCTCGGCATCCTCCGGGGTGATTTCCACCAGCTGACCGAGCTCCGCCAACAGCTCGGACATGTCCTCGACGTTTTCCGGAACGATTTCGAGACTGAAGGTGGGCGTGTTCTGCGCGAGTTCAACGCCGTTGCGGTCGTAGATGAGACCGCGGGTCGGCGCCAGGGGCACGATCTTGACGCGATTGTCTTCGGATAGCGTGCTGAAGTGTTCGTATTCGACCACCTGCAGCTGTGCCATGCGCAGCACCAACAGTCCCGCCAGCAAAAGAACGCCGAAGCAGGCCGCAATAACCCGGCCCCTGACGATCCGGGTCTCAACGGCGATGTCCTTGATGGTATGAAGCGGCTTCACAGTGATTCCGACAACCAATCACACATGCCAGTTCTATTCACGGAGCCATTCAGGCAACTTGATAGCGACGGCGCAGATCGCGCAGCACGATGTAAACCCATGGCCACAGCAGCATGCTTATCAGCGGTGAAGACCAGTAGGCGGAGGCCAGGACCGGCATGCCTTGAATACCGGTAATCCACAGATTCAGTACCTGGTACAAAAACACCAGGCCGAACACGCTGACGGCCTGCTGCCAGATGGGCAACACCCGCACCTGACGGTGAAAGCGGTGGGCGACGAAGGCCACCAACGCCAGCGCCAGCGCATGCTGCCCGAGCAAGGTACCGGCCAATACGTCCAAAAACAGACCCAGCACCCAGCCCATGACCACCCCGGTGTAAGCCGGCGCGGCCATGCACCAGTAAATGAGCACCAATGCCACCCAGGCCGGCCGCCACAACGCCGCCCAGGCAGGCATCGGCAGAGCGGTCAGCATCAACGCCACCACCAAGCTCAGCGTAACGGCAATATAGCCAGTACGGGTGGTGTTCACTCGGCACTCTCGGCATGGGTGGGCATGGTGTCGGACGCCTCATCCGGCTGGGCCGGCCACACGAGCAGCACTTCGCGATTTCGCTCGAGCCGCGCACTGGGCTGTACGGTCACTGTGGCGAACGGCCTGCCGCGGTTTCGCTCGACTTTCACGATGCGCCCCACGGGATAGCCGGCTGGAAAGCGCCCGCCAAGTCCGGAGGTAACGAGCACATCACCGATGCGCACGTCGGCGTTATTGGGCAAGTGAGCGAGCTCGAGCTGATTCAGCGGGCCGATACCAACCGCCAGGGAACGCAATCCACTGCGGTGATTTTGCACCGGCAGGGCGTGGCTCGGATCGGTGATCAGCAAAGCGTTGCTCGAAAACGGCGCCACATGCACGACCTGACCCATGACGCCATTGGAGTCGATCAGCGACTGACCCACCTCGACGCCATCGCGGGCACCTTTATTGAGAACGATACGGCGGCTATAGGGATCCATGTCCACGGACAGAAGCTCCGCCACCAGCACCCGCTCGCCCACTTTTGCCGATGAATCCAGAAGATTGCGCAAGCGTCGATTCTCCGCTTCCAAGTCCGCCAACTTCTCCAGCTTGGCATCGAGCAGGAACTGATTCTCGCGCAGACGCGCGTTATCAGAAACGAGGCGCTGGCGGGACGAGAAGTTCTCCGCGACCCAGTTGCCGGCCTGAATGGGGAGATCCACTGCTACTTGAAGCGGGTATACGAGCGTGCTCAGAACACTTCGCAGTGCTTCGAGGTGCTGGGCCCGGTGATCCACGGTCATGAGCACCACCGATACCACGGCAACGGCGATGAGCCGGGCCAAAGAGGATGACCCGTGGTCGAAAAGTGAATTATTCGGCTTGATTATCCCGCTCCAACCGGGCGCCCCTTGGGCCTAAAGGGGGGTTGACAGCATAGCATCCCGATCCGGTCCCTCACTCCAGCGCAAAGACATCGACGCCCTTTTCATCGACCATTTCAAGCGCCCTACCACCACCTCGCGCAACGCAGGTCATTGGATCCTCGGCGATGATTACCGGTATGCCGGTCTCCTCCATGAGCAGGCGATCGAGATCCTTGAGCAACGCGCCGCCGCCGGTAAGCACCATGCCACGCTCGGCCACGTCGGCACCGAGCTCGGGGGGGGTTTGCTCGAGTGCCGTCTTCACGGCGCTGACGATACCGGAGAGCGGCTCCTGAAGCGCTTCGAGTATTTCGTTACTGTTGAGCACGAAGCTGCGCGGTATACCCTCGGCAAGATTGCGGCCGCGGACATCGATCTCCTTCACTTCACTGCCGGGGTAGGCGGAACCCACCTCGTGCTTGATACGCTCCGCCGTCGCCTCGCCGATCAAGGTGCCATAGTTGCGGCGAATGTAGTTGATGATGGCCTCGTCGAATCGGTCGCCGCCGATACGTACGGATTCGGAGTAAACAATGCCATTCAAGGAAATGACCGCAACCTCGGTGGTGCCACCGCCGATGTCGAGGACCATGGAGCCGCTGGGCTCGCTGACCGGCATTCCTGCGCCAATGGCGGCGGCCATGGGCTCCTCAATGAGAAATACCTCGCGGGCACCCGCTCCGGCGGCGGATTCACGGATGGCGCGCCGTTCGACCTGGGTGGATCCGCAAGGCACGCAGACCAGCACACGGGGACTGGGGCGCAAGAACTTGTTCTCGTGGGCCTTGTGGATGAAATGCTGGAGCATCTTCTCGGTGACGGTGAAATCCGCGATGACGCCGTCCTTGAGCGGCCGTATGGCCATGATGTTGCCGGGCGTGCGCCCGAGCATGCTCTTGGCGGCCTCACCGACCGCAGCGATATTCTTGGTACCGCCGGGACCGCGTTCCTGTCGAATGGCGACCACGGAAGGCTCATTCAACACGATGCCTTTTCCGCGCACGTAGATGAGCGTGTTGGCCGTACCGAGATCGATGGAGAGGTCGTTGGAGAAAAGCCCCCGAACGCGCTTGAACATCAGGACCTACCTTGGCTGGGAGTGGCGATTACCAATGGCTTGATTCGCCGAGTATAATCCGGCCGCACACCGGCCTGCGTCGCGACATTTGATGGGCGCGTAAAAGGCTCGTTTGAGTGGCAGAAGAAAACCAACGAAAATCCCTCTAAATCTAGCAGTGGGCCTTACTTTCATCAAGTTAACTAAGCAGTTAACCCGCCTTTCTAACAGGTAGTCTAGCCATGGCCATCGATAACGACGAGATCGCACGAATTGCCCACCTTGCACGCCTCGAAGTGTCCGATGAGGCCGTCGCCCGCACCGCCGAGGAGCTGACCAATATCCTCGAATTCGTCGGCCGCATGCAGGCCGTCGACACATCGCATGTGGTGCCGATGGCCCACCCTCTCGACGCCAACCAGAGGCTTCGGGAAGACCAAATCACCGAGCACGATAGGCGCAGCGAGTTCCAGGTCGGCGCGCCGTCGGTGCAAGACGGCCTCTACCTGGTCCCCAAGGTCATCGAATAGCGCGATCCTCTGCCCGCGGCCTCTGGCCCACCGGGCAGGCATCCGGCAGCAGGCCGAATTTCGGCGCACTTCCGCGCTTTTGTTCGCCGAGAGCCCGGGCCGGTAGCGCATTTGGAAAGACCTATTTACTATTCATCGGCCCCGGATTAACCCACCTTGAGCGACGAAATGCACGATAAATCAGTAATCGAGCTGCAGCGCGCGTTACGGGCCCGTTCGATTTCCAGCGTCGAGATCGTCGAGGCCTGTCTGGCCCGTATCGAGGCCCTGGACCGGCGCCTCAACTGCCTCATTACGGTCACCGGGCAACGGGCCCTGGAGCAAGCCCGGGCGGCCGACATACGGCTCGCGGCCGGCAACGCCGGCCCCCTGACGGGCATTCCCCTGTTACACAAGGACTTGTTCTGCACCCGTGGCGTGCGTACCAGCTGCGGATCGCGAATGCTGGACAACTTTCTCGCCCCCTACGACGCCACCGTGGTCGAGCGTCTGGAGGCGGCTGGAATGTGCATGCTCGGCAAGACCAACATGGACGAGTTCGCCATGGGCTCATCGACGGAATCGAGTTATTACGGTCCCACCCGTAACCCCTGGGACACGGATCGGGTGCCGGGAGGATCGTCCGGGGGCTCGGCGGCCGCGGTAGCGGCGCGGCTCAGTCCCCTGGCCACTTGTACCGATACCGGAGGGTCGATTCGGCAGCCGGCTGCCATGTGCGGCATCACCGGCATCAAACCCACCTACGGGCGGGTCTCCCGTTTCGGCCTGGTGGCCTTCGCCTCGAGCCTGGATCAGGGCGGCGTCATGGGCCGCAGCGCCGAGGATGCGGCCCTGCTGCTCAGCGCCATGGCGGGTTTCGACCCCCGGGATTCCACCAGCATCGACCGGCCCCCGGAGGACTACACGGCAACCCTCGGCGACAGCCTCTCGGGGCTTCGCATCGGCGTTCCCAAAGAATACTTCAATGCTGGATTGGACGCCGGTGTCGGCGATCGGGTGAGCGAAGCACTGGATGAATTCCAGCGCCGCGGCGCAATTATCCGCGACCTGAGTCTCCCCCATGCCGCCCTGTCGATCCCGGTTTACTATGTGGTCGCACCAGCGGAATGCTCATCGAACCTGTCGCGCTACGACGGCGTGCGCTTCGGCCATCGCGCCGAGGGCGCTGCGGATTTGATCGCCATGTACAAGCGCAGCCGCAGTGAAGGCTTTGGCGCCGAGGTCAAACGCCGCATCATGGTCGGGACCTATGTGCTGTCGGCAGGCTATTACGATGCTTACTATCTGAAGGCGCAACAGTTGCGCCGGCGCATCAGTGAGGATTTTCAACAGGCGTTCCAGGAGGTCGACGTCCTCATGGGCCCGACCACTCCCGGCGTTGCCTTCAAACTCGGCGAGAAGAGCGGCGATCCCATCACCATGTATTTGTGCGACGTCTATACCACCGGCGTTAATCTTGCCGGCCTGCCGGCGGCGTCCATCCCGGTTGGTTTTGCCGACGGCTTACCCGTGGGGTTGCATCTAATTGGTAACTATTTTCAGGAAGCACGCCTGCTCAACGTCGCCCATCAGTATCAGCAAAGCCACGATTGGCACCTGCAGACGCCGCGGAGCATCGTATGAGCGGCTCCGGCGAACACCTGCAGTGGCAACCCGTCATCGGTCTGGAGATCCATGCTCAGCTGTCCACCAAGAGCAAAATTTTCTCCGGTGCCGCCACCGCCTACGGTGGCGAGCCGAATACCCAAGCGTGCGCGGTGGACCTGGGCTTGCCCGGCGTGCTGCCGGTTCTGAACGGCGAAGTCGTGCGCATGGCCATCATGTTCGGCCTAGCCGTCGATGCGACGATTGCGAATCGTTCGATTTTCGCGCGTAAGAATTACTTCTATCCGGATCTTCCAAAAGGCTATCAAATCAGCCAATTCGAGCTGCCCATTGTCCACGGCGGCCACCTGCTGGTCGCCGACCAGGGCGGGGAAACTTTCAGGGTCGGCATTACCCGCGCGCATCTGGAGGAGGATGCGGGCAAATCGCTGCACGAAGCCTTTCAGGGCATGACGGGAATCGATCTCAATCGCGCCGGAATACCGTTGCTGGAAATTGTTTCCGAACCCGACATGCGCTCCGCGGCGCAAGCCGTGGCCTATATGCGCAAAATTCACTCCCTGGTGCGTTACCTGGGGATTTGTGACGGCAATATGCAGGAAGGGTCCTTTCGTTGCGACGCCAATGTCTCGGTCAGACCCCGGGGCTCGGAGACGTTGGGCACGCGCGCCGAGCTCAAGAATCTGAACTCCTTTCGCTTTGTGGAGCGTGCCATCGAAATCGAGATTGAGCGGCAGATCGAATTAATCGAGGGCGGTGGCGATGTCGTCCAGGAGACCCGCCTTTACGATGAGAACCGTGATGAGACCCGGCCCATGCGCAGCAAGGAAGAAGCCGAAGACTACCGCTACTTCCCTGATCCCGATTTGCTGCCCGTGCTCATCACCGAGGACGCCATCGCCGCCATCCGCACGACACTGCCCGAGCTGCCCGACGCCCGGCAACAACGCTTGATGGCGCAATTCAGCTTTGGCGCCGAGCTCACCGGCCAACTTACTGCCAGCCGGGCCGTGGCGGACTACTTCGAATCCGTGGTGAGCCAAAGCAAAGCTGACGCAAAGCTGGTTGCAAACTGGATCACCGGTGAGCTCAGCGCCCACTTGAACAGATACCAGGTGGCGATCGAGACTTGTCCGGTGCCAGCACCGGTGTTGGCCGGGCTGCTCGACCGCATCGCCGACGGTACCGTATCGGGGAGCGGTGCCAAGGAGGTGCTGGTCGCCTTGTGGGAGGGCGAGGGAGATGCAGACAGCATCATCGAGGCGCGCGGACTCGAGCAATTGTCCGACAGCGGCGCGATGGGCAAGATCGCCGACCAGGTGCTGGCCGACAATCCATCCCAGGTCGAGCAATACCGTAGTGGAAAAACCAAGGTGCTGGGCTTTCTGGTGGGCCAGGTCATGAAGGCCACCGCAGGAAAGGCGAATCCGAAGGAGCTGAGCGCGCTGATCAAGAGCAAGCTGGATGGTGATGGGTGAAAAGTGGGCTATAGCCGGGTGCACGGCTTA
>Ga0055476_10000420_pt1 | contig 11107 bp, 7 predicted proteins | sample Muzzi_CordC_D2_FD_57682 | JGI IMG/M metagenome (GOLD analysis project Ga0055476, IMG submission 57682) | Wetland microbial communities from San Francisco Bay, California, USA, that impact long-term carbon sequestration - Muzzi_CordC_D2 | ecosystem: Environmental > Aquatic > Marine > Wetlands ... | reverse complement strand
GACAACAACGCCGTCACGGGTGCTGTTCTCCTCGAGGAATGCCTCGCCGGTGGCTTTATTCTTTTCACCAGCCGCGAGCTTTTGGGCGTTTAACTCATTCTGATAGGCGGTGGCCGCTACCTGCATGTCCTGCATGGTGACACGCAATTCGTTGCCTTGAAGCACGTCTTCGATAGCCATCGCGATGGCTTCAGTGTCGAGACCGGTCATCCCCTGCTTCTTCAGCTGTTGCCCGATCTGCAACCCGATCCCGTAGCTGAATTTCTCGACATTGCTCGATAATGGCTTGGAGTCCTGGGCGTGCACCGGAAGCTGAAGCGCCAGAATTGACGTGGCCAGTAAAACGCGTAATTTCATCACTATTCCTCATAAAGAAGCCGGCGCCTGGTCCGGCACAAAAAAGCTCGATCCCACTATAGTAAAAGGACCAGCGAAGCACACAAAAATATGCTGTATGACAAATCTGGCTGAGAAAAGTTGCTCTTCGAGGTTTCAGACGATGATTCTACAATCATTTCGCCCTGCTTTTGCCGTAATCCTCCTGCTGACCGCACTCGATGCCGTGCAGGCGGAGCAATCGCCCATGAACAACGAGCGCCTCGGTGCACTGATCTCGCGGATTGACGAGAACGCCGAGGGCGGCGCGGGCTTCTGGCGCGCCACCGTCGCTGGACGTGACATTATGGTAATTACCGATGAGGCTGCCGATCGCGTGCGTATCATCTCACCGGTGACCGCAAGCAATGATCTCGACGCGGCGCTGATGTTGCGGATACTACAGGCCAATTTCGATACCGCACTCGATGCGCGCTACGCCATTGCCCAAGGCGTTCTCTGGACCCTCTATCTGCACCCGCTCGGCGCCCTCAACGACGTGCAGTTTCTCAATGGCATCAACCAGGTAATCAATCTGGCGGCAACCTTCAATACGACCTTTTCGTCGGGGGAACTCAGCTTCGGCGGTGGCGACAGCAACGAGTTGATTGACGCGCTATCGAACAAAGAGCTCGCGATTTAGTGGGATTAGCAGGTCAGCCGATTTCGCTACCGGCGAAGTCCCATTCCAGGGATTCGCTGGCAACCTGAATGCCATCGCCCTGGGCAAAATGCACGCCCATATCCCAGAGCATTGCCAAGGTGGCGGCGTCCTCTACGCCCACCGCGACGACGCGCTTTCGCAGCGTCCGCGCCATGTCCACGATAGAACGTACCGCCGATTGACTCTCATGATCCGTAGCCAGGGTGTGCACGAGATCGGCGTCGATCTTGAGATAGTCGACTGGTACGTGTCTCAAGGTATTAAATGAGGTCAAGCCGGTGCCAAAGTGCTCGAGGGCCGCGCGGCAATCGAGTTGCTTCAGGCCTTTGATAAAGGCCTTTACGTTCTTAACCTGACTCATTGCCGACGCCTCGCTGACTTTCAGCACAAGGCCTTTCCCGGAAATTTGCGCATTTCGCAATTGCTTGCTGATAAACAGCAGCATGTTCTCGTCAACAATGGCCTGCTCAGAGAGTTTTACGAAAAAATGCGTTTCGTGACCTCCGCTGTGACGCTTCGCCATCAACGCAATCACCCGCTCGATAACCCACTGATCGAGTTTGGTTACGACTTGGGCATCGACTTCGGCGCTGAAAATAGACGACTCGGAGAGCGGCCGGCCATTCTCGCCGGTGACTCGCAGGAAAACCTCATATACCTCCATGTTGTCCTCGTGGAGGTTGACGATGGGTTGAAAGAGCATGGAGAGCTGTTCGCCCTCGAGGGCTTGGGCCACGATCTCCCCGGGCGATTCGACCTTCGCCTCGGCGGTTTCCGGCTTCGAGCCGGCGGGAAAATGAATCTCGATTCGGTTACCGCCCTGCTTCCTGGCCGTGCGGCAGGAATGTTGCGCATGGGATAGTACCGTTTCCGGTGCGCGTGCGCGGCTCAGCATCGGGCAAATGCCAATACTGCAAGTACTGGTCACGGAATTTCCAGATACGTCGACGATGCGCTCGCCGACGGCAATCCTCAGATCCTCGGCCACATCCCAGGCGGCACGTATGTGAGGCACCTGCATGATGAGGGTGAAGACGCTATCTCCGAAGCGCGACAAAACGCCACCTTCGGGCACGCGTCCGAGCAATGCGCGTGCGATTTCGGCAATCAATGTATCCGTTGCACCAATCCCGAGTGTCTCTTTGAGCACATTGAAATTGTCGAGTTCGAGGTAGAACAGCATTCTTCCGGAGTCGGCGCTGGCGCCGCCAACGACGGACTTCTCGAGCATCGACATAAAGTACTGCCGATTGTAAAGGCCGGTCAGCGGATCATGTTTTTTCAAGTATTCCAGCTGCGCTCGTACTTCATTGCTTTCAGATTGATCTCTTACCACCAGCTGCCAGCAAAGCTCACCTTCGAAGGTTGCCGGCGAGAGCTCCATTCTGATATCCAGGCGATTGCCGTCTGAACGCAAACCGGCAACTTCGATGCTTGACTCTTCTCCCTCACCTTTCATGTGAGCGCGCATGAACTCTTTGAAGCGGCTCTGGTCATCGGCGACGACAAGATCCATAACAGGCAGCCCGGTCAGCTCATCGATGCTGTCGTATCCGAACATATCGAGATAGGTGGGATTCGCGTGAATGTGCGTGCCGTCATGAACGTAGGCAATCGGGTCGCGGGACGCGTGTAACAGCGCGCGCCATCGTTCTTCGCGCTCCGAAAGCGCGTTTCGCCAACGGTTAACGTCACGCCGCGCAGCAAGACTTTCCAGTTCGCGTTTCAATACCAGCTTCAAATGCTCGGCATCGGTCTTCTCCACCGCATCTCTGGCACCAGCAGCGAGCGCTTCGACAACGGCTTCCCGGGCCGCCTCGGCGCCTCGATCGTGGATTACGACCACCGGGATATCGCGGCCAGGCGCGCTGGCGACTTCGATGATCTGCGCCAGGTCGATTTCAGCGACGTTCGAAGCGCAAAGAAGCAGGTCCCAGCGTCCTTGGTCGAGCACGGCCTCCAGTTGGCCAAAGGCGCTGAGATTGGAGGACTCCACCGCAATACCATCATTGCGCAAACGATTGAGCAGCGCCTCGACGTCGTTGGCCGTCGATTCGATAACCAGTATTTGCAGTGCCTGCACGGGTTCCACAGCCGCTTAGTGTACCTGCTCGGCCGCTACTGTGCGTAGGGGGCCTCGAAATACCCCCTGAGGCGGGAAATCCGGCTGGACCGTCCCCGGATCTGACCGCATCCTCCGCCGCCGTCTTGTCTCGAATCGGTCAAAAAAGACATACTGACGGCTCCCCCACCGTCCGGCCGCGAGGGCTGATGAATCATTTCATTGGAATCTTGACGCGTGACTGAGCGCGATCCGAGAATTTATTTTCCCCAGACCCTGACCAGCGCAGAGCGCTATACGCTCAGCGGCGACCAGCACCGTCACATTTCCCAGGTTTTGCGCCTGAAGCCCGGTGCGGCCTTAACACTGTTCGACGGCACAGGCGGCGAATATGCCGCCGTAATCGAAGAGGTGCGGCGGGCGCGTTCCCTGGTGCGCACCGGTGAGTATCGAGATGTGGACAGGGAGTCGCCGCTGGCGGTGAGGCTTGCACAAGGCGTCGGACGGGGTGATCGCACCGACTATGCGATACAAAAAGCCGTGGAGCTCGGGGTGACGAGCATCGTGCCGCTGCTGACACGGCGCGGGGTGGTCCGCCTCGATGCGCAGCGGGCGAAACGGCGGCTCGCCCATTGGCATGGCATCATGGTTCATGCCTGCCAGCAGTGCGGGCGCAACCGAATTCCCGAGCTTCATCCAGCCATTGCGCTGAACGAGTGGTTGCAGGATTACCGAGAGGGTGGACTCGATCTCGTTCTGGACCCCGAGTCCTCCGTTAGCGTCGGCGAGCTGACCTATGGGGGCGGTTTGATCACGCTCCTCGTGGGTCCCGAAGGCGGCCTGGAACGCAACGAACGCGAAGCAGCCTACGCGATGGGATTTCGCGGTATCACCATGGGACCGCGCACCCTGCGCACCGAGACCGCCGCCGTGACCGGAATTACGGCCGTGCAACTACGCTGGGGGGATTTGGACAACACTCCACCGTGACTCTGTCCAAACAGTTGGGTTGAGCTACTTGTAGGTTGGGCTGAGCGCAGCGAAGCCCAACATGCCAGCATACCGAGCTTCGCGGCGGACCAGTCCAAGTCCCCTTCCCCTCGTCTCGAGGGGGAGGGACAGGGAGGGGGTGTAGACAAGGAGCGCACAACGAAGCCGAGCGTACTGAAGCCATCACTGACCCCGGGAGTTGGGCTTCGCTGCGCTCAGCCCAGCCTACAATTCACGCGGGGCGCGTTCGAAAACACGGGTTAGATCAATTATCGGAACCGCATAGTTCTCGAAAGAAAAACACGAGATGGTGAGCTTATCCAGCGACGAGTTGGTCTCCGGAAAGGCGCAGGCCATATTGTCGGTCACCGTGAGCGTCCTCGGCATAACGGCCAGTTGAAGCGCACCGTGGCGCAGCGGTTCGCCGGGTACCGTTTGATAGACCGCGATGGCGGTTACCACGCCACCAGGAAGCGCGTCCTCGGGCTCGCTGGTGGAGATCGCGCCAAAATCGACCACCGGCAATATCTCATCGCGCCATACGAGAACCTGGTGGCTTCGTGGGCTTGCCATGGGCACATGATAAAGTTTCGGCCGGGAGAGCACTTCCACTAATTCGTGCAAACCGACGGCCGCAACTTGATTTCGCGAAAACTCCAGTAGCCAGGCTTTTGCGCTCAACTCACTCACGGCGTCATGCTCTTCAGGGCGGCATCAAGGTGGCGTATCAAGCTGTCACCGCGCACAACTAAACCAACGCGCAAGGTCTCATACAAACCGAGAGCGATCACCGGAGAAGGACGTTCACGCAGACAGCCGGGGACTGGATGCAAACTTACGGCCACGGGATGATCAAAGACTCGGATCTGATCGCACACGATCCCACGCGCCTGGCCGTTTGAGCACACGGGCAGCACAACCGTTGACGCGTTCGTCTGCCATTGGACCGGTATCAACTCTCTGTCGAGTCGATAGGCAGGCCACTGGTCATCCTGCCAACGCAGCAAACCCAATTGTAAGTGCCCGGAAGCGGAATCGAGTTCATCGGCGTCGATACGGGCGCCGGCATCCTCCATGGGTATTAACAAGGTGATTTCGTCAAAACCACAAGCAATCCAACCTGAAACTACACCACCAACAACCGCCGACGCCGCATTCATTGATCTACCCCACGCTTACCTGGGCACAATGAGCAGTCGGATCTGCTCAGCCAGTTCATCTTCTTGATACGGTTTGGTGATGAACGCATCGATGCCGGCGGCGTGGGCTTGCTCGCGGTGCTTGGCGGTGGAACGCGAGGTCACCATGACGATGGGAATATCCTGGGTTTGCCGGTCGGACCGCAAGTGTGCCGCGAGCTCCAGGCCGTTCATGCGGGGCATTTCGAGATCCAGCAAAATCAGATCTGGGATGCGCTCCTCGATTGCATCGATGGCATCCAATCCGTCGACCGCCGTTCGTGCTTCGTATCCTGCGTCCGTGATTACCTGGGCAAGCGTGCGCCTGGCGCTCAGCGAATCATCCACCACCAGTACGTTCGGCAGGCTGCGCATGGATTCGACGGACTCGGCGATCTCGTGGACTTGTATCATGGTCGCGGGTTGCCTGAGCAGCTCCTGTACGTCGAGAACCGGCGCAACGCTACCGTCGGCGAGGATCGACGCACCGATCACGCCACGCACGCGTGGCACGTAAGCGCGCAGCCTCTTGACGACGAGATAACGGCCATCGACCAACTCATCCACAATCACACCCACCGGACCGTTGTCGGAGCGCACCAGAAGCAGTGGCGCGACGCGTTCAGCGAGCGTCGACACCGCTGGGCCTGGCAATCCCATCAGCTCGCTGACGTTTCTCAGCAGGTAATCGGTGTCGGCAAAACGGAAAATCCAATCTTCATCCACATGCACAACCGGTCCCGCATCGGAAAACAATGCCTGGTCCAGGGTACTGCTCGGCACGCCGAATATGCGATCGCCGACGCGGATTAACAGCACGTGCATGGAGATCATGGTCAGCGGCACTCGCAGCGTAATCGTGCTTCCAGCGTTGGCCGATGACTCGATGTCCATGGTGCCACGCAAATCGGTAATGCTGCGATTCACGACATCCATGCCAATGCCGCGGCCCGAGACCTGGGTGGTGCCGCGGCGGGTCGTAAACCCCGGAATGAGTGTGAGACGCGCCAGCTCACGGTCACTGATATGTCGATCACCCGAGATCAGCCCCTGAAACATGCACAGCTCACGGATCCGTAGAAAATCAAAACCGGCTCCGTCATCACGGCAGCGAACAACAACACTTTCGCCTTCGCGTGCAAACGACAGTTCGATGTTGCCGTGCTCGTCTTTGCCGTTGGCGATACGCTCACTCGGGCGTTCAATACCGTGATCGACGGCGTTTCGGACGATATGCATGAGCGGATCGACGATATTGTTGAGGATCTCGCTGTCGATGAGCATCTGATCACCATTGACATTCAAGCGCGCATTCTTACCGGTCGCCCGGCACGTCTGGCGTACACCACGCTGCAATCTGGGCACCATGGTTGACACCGGAACCAGGCGCGCCGAGAGCACCACCTGATTAAGTTCGGAGCTGACCTGCTCGTGATGGATGACCAGACCATCCAACGCATTCAGCTCCTTTCGTAACAGGTCGGCGAGCTCTCGTGAATCGGTCAGGGCTTCGGCAAATGCGTTGGTTGCACTGTGGAGCTCGCTGTACTCGTCGAGTTCGAGGGGATCGAAATCCTCTTCATCCACACCCGCCATTGCTAGCAAGGCATGCCGCGCCGAGGGCACGCCGCGCAACTGTACGAGGTCCTGCAGACTCGACAGACGTTGCTGCACCAGCACGTTCTGCTCGGCGAGCGCCGCCGCCTGCACCAGGCTTTGCTGTTGCCTGCCTTGGATCTGAACAATGGAGGTCGCCATCTCACCAGCCAGGCGCAGAAGATTATCGATGGTGTCGATGGGCACGCGCAGCGCCGCGGTTTCGGCTCCGATGCCCGCCTGGGCGGAGCCCGACTGGGAAGAAAGCGCCTGGCCGGAAAGCGCTTGGGCGGGGGCCGCTCGAACCGGCGCCTGCGGAACAAGCCGCTCGGGCCCGGACGCTGCGCTTTGCGAAACGCTCGGCTCAGGCTCAGAGGGCGGTGTAGGTCTTGGTAAGGCTGATTCCGGCAACTTGACGGTGTCAGAGGTAGGCTCGGCGGGGGTTGGCATCTTCAGCGTATCAGGCTGCGCCAGTTGCGGTGGAGCCGCCACGCCGGCCAGATCGGTGAGTCCGGCATCCTCGCGCTCGATGCGCTCGGTCCAGTCGATTAACTTTTGCAGCACGGTCTGGGACTGAGCCGGTGGCGCCCCCATGCCCAACAAGTGCTCGACCATGACCTCCAGACAGTCGCTGGCATCGAGCAGCGCGTCGCCGAGTCCCGCCGGCGGAAGCCGTTCCTGGCTGGCAAAGAACTCGAGGATGTCCTCCATTCGATGCGTGAGATTTCCGATGCCGGCGACGCCGGTGATGTTCGCGGATCCTTTAATGGTGTGAGCAACACGCTGCGCCTGGCTGACATCCTCGATGCTGGCCTGATTGGCCGCGATACGCTGAACGCACTGGGACAGACGATTAACGTGTTGAGGCGCCTCGTGGAGGAAGGCGTTGACCAGCTGGGGGTTGATGTCGTCGGAGAAAGCCAATCGCACATCGTTTTCGCTGGCGGCTGGCGGCGACGGCTGTTCGCCGGCATCAACCGTATCCGCGCTCTGTCCGTCCGCCGGTTGCACCTCGGAGAGCAACCGCTCGGCAAGATCCTGGGCGTGCTCCTCATCCATGGGCATCGGCCAGGCCGGATCTTGCGTTTGCCGCATCAGCCGGCTCAGGCTGGTGCCGTCGTTGGAGCTAGAGAGAAAGGCCCCCAGTAGCTGGGGCCACTCGGCGAACAAACTGCGCCGTTGTACCTGGCCGCGATCTTCAGGAGTCGCATCGGCAAGTGCCAGCGCGTTGGATTCAAAGAATCCAGCCAACTCCTTTACCGCGGGCAGGTCGAGCATATCAGCGGCGTTTGCGAAGCGGCGCAGATAGTCTGCGTAGCGCTGAATATGACTGGTCACCGCCGCTGGATCCGCGTCCGGCGTTACGATTTCCAACAGGGCACCGGCAAGCTCGGCTTCGCCCTCCTGAAGCTCCGCACTGAGCGCGTCTACTACGTCTTGATTCGCCATCGTTCCGGCGTGCTACTCGAAGTGAGGCTGATTGCTCGTAGGGCGGGCGTCGATCAGTTTCTCGCCTGCGTGGGCAGTTTGAACACGCGCACCGACTGCACGAGCATTCTCGCGTATTGCACAAGATTTTTCGTCTGTGTGAGCTGCTCCATGAGTTCCTTGGAGGTCTCCTGGGTCTGCGACAACATGCCGCGCGCACGCTCGCGTAACTCGTTGCTGATGCGCGCCTGCTGTTCGGAGCTGGCGGCGATTTCACCCACAGAGCGCACCAAAGAGGCGGTGGTTTTCTGGCTTGCAACCATATGCTGGCCAGCTGATTCCGCCATGCGCGACCCGGCCACCACCTGGCTGATGGTGCGATCCATGGTCACGATGGTGTCGTTGGTATCCACCTGAATATTCTTCACCAGGCTACCAATCTGAGCCGTCGCTTCGCGTGAGCTTTCCGCCAACCGCTGCACTTCATCGGCCACCACCGCGAAGCCCCGTCCGGCTTCGCCGGCCGCCGCCGCCTGCATACCGGCATTCAAAGCCAGCACGTGGGTACGTTCGGCGATGGTATTGATGATGTCGACGATGGCGGTAATTTCCTGGGATCGCTCACCGAGGCGCTTGATGCGCTTGCCCGTCTCCTGAATCGCCTCGCGGATTTGATTCATGCTCTCCAGCGTTCCATTCACGGTAGTCATGGCGGTCTGAGTCGTTTCGGTGGTCAGTTGCGCGGAATCGTTACAGGCACGGGCGACCTTGGCGATGTTGATGAGCGTGTTCGACGCCCCCGCGAGCTCGCTGGCCGTTCTCTCCACCTCGGCCTGCTGGGCATGGGCGGTAGCGTTGACGATTTCGGCCTTCTTGTTGACGGTGGCGCATGAAGCCCCCACCTGGCTTGCGATGCGCGAAACCCGCGTCAACACCCTGCCGGTTTCCTCAGCCATCTGATTAATAGCGTCTGCCACAGGGCCGGTCACGTCCGCGGAAACCGGAACGGTTACGGTCAGATCGCGTTCGCTGAGCCTGGCGACGGCCTCGAGCAGCCTCAGCACCGATTCGTTCAGACGTTCGTTCTCCTCTTCGGCATCGACCAGCGTCGTAACCTTGTCTTGGAGAAGCTCGTCGAGGGCTATGCCGAGGCGAGCGAATTCGTCGCTACCCGTAAGCCCTGTGCGCACACCGTAGTCACCTTCGGTCACACTGTGCACAGTGTCCGAGATACGCTCAATGGGCTCGACGATGGAGCGGTAAATCAGATAACCGATCGCGCCGGCCAGAATAACGCCAACGACGATGACGGCAAGGCTTGCATAGAGAAAGGTATTGTTGCTCTTCAATGAGTCAGCGAATGTCTTCTCGGATGCAAGCTGGCGCTCGGAAGAGCTGGCGAGCAAGGCATTCAGAAAGGGACTTACAAGTTCGTCGAGATCATTGATCACGAAGAGGGACAGGTTGGTACGATTCTCTGTTCTGAACAAACGTTCCAGTTCGACAAAAGCCGATCGGACGCCGGTCAGTCCCGGGGCAAGAACGTCATCGATGAACTCCGCCTCGTCGGCCGTCAGGGAGGATGTGTACACTCTCCAGTCTTCCTCGAACTGCTGGCTGGCAAAGGCGAGATTTTCCCGGCCTTCTTGCCAGGTAAGAGCACCCGTGCTCACGCGATTGACGGTGGCGAGCAGGTCCCCCTGAATCGTATCCGCCAGATAGCTGAGCCGCGTGCCTTCGATAACGTTTCGGTTCAGCAAGTCCGTCGAGCGCGAGGCGAAGGTGAGCCCGGCAAGCGCCGTGAACCCGATGGTCAACAAAATGACCGCCTGAACGGTGATCAAAAAGATCAATCGAGGTCCAATTCTGAATCTGCTGAATAGCTTGTTCACGTATGTTTACCTTGTGTGATGTTCTCTTTCCGGATCCAATGGACCCAATGATCGGCGCACCGGGTCAACGTACCAGGGCATCCCATGCACTCAAGGGCATGGGTTTGAATCCATCCGAGGTGAGACTGGTCAGAACCACCAGGTCAGAGCCCTGATTGTCGTTGCTGAAATCGAGCTTGAGTCCACCGAGGTCGAATTTGCGCCCGCGCACGGCGGCCAGAAATTTCGCCCTGGTAATTCTTCCCTGCACATTTGACATGCCCGTCAGCCACAGCTTACCGACAATATAACCTTCGAGGCTGACCCAGCCGAATTGTTCGCCGAGCTTTTGACGCGCTTCGACGACGATGGGTAACTTTGAATCCAGCGGTGGAACCACCTGAGTCATAATGACGCGGCTCGTTATTCCCGAATCCGCCAGCGCTCTATGGAAGTTGTCTGCCCCGGTAAATGACACGGCGCTGATAATCCAGTCCTCGCCCTTGTAGCGCGAATAGGCGGCAAACTTGGCTATGGCGTTGTAGGTACCGACGGTAACCACGACCTTGCAGGGCGCTTTGCTCACTTGTTCCCAGTTCTTCAGCGACAGGTAGCCTTCTCTCGAGGTAAAGGTGTTTCTCTGATATACCCCCACGGGGCCCAGATCGTTGCGCGCGGGGTTCTCGCCCTGCTGCTGCAAGATAACATCGAGAGTTTTGGTCATGACCGCCGTGCCCGGCAGGGCGCCGAAGGCACGTTTAATACCGATGACGCCGGCCATCCCATAGGCGTCGTTCTGCACGTAGGCGCAAATCTGCGCCGGATTCACACCGGCATCGATGGCCGCTCGAATAACCGCAGCCGTTTCCTGCACATAGCTGGCGCGATAATTGATGATATCGCCCGTACCGGGCCTCAGAAGACCCGCGCCGGTAAAAAATCC
>Ga0055476_10000416_pt1 | contig 11122 bp, 6 predicted proteins | sample Muzzi_CordC_D2_FD_57682 | JGI IMG/M metagenome (GOLD analysis project Ga0055476, IMG submission 57682) | Wetland microbial communities from San Francisco Bay, California, USA, that impact long-term carbon sequestration - Muzzi_CordC_D2 | ecosystem: Environmental > Aquatic > Marine > Wetlands ... | reverse complement strand
CCATTGCACCGCGTCATCGAGGGTCACGTCGCCCGGAGTATTGACCTTGTACAGCACCAGGTCATTGAGTCCACGCTTGCCGAAGATCATATCCGGCTTGACTACCAGCGGGACCTGACGCAGCCAGTCGTGGTCTCCACCGGTAGCCAGCGAGCGCAACTCGCCGCCGCGGGCGACGCTGGCCGCCTGGAATGGATAGCGGAACTGACCGAAATGCCTGGACCAGTCGTTATGAAATATACGCTTGCCTTCATATTCCCGTATTGCCCGTTGAGCCATAGCCGTATCCAGTTTCTCTATATAACCGGTTGAACGAATCATTTTACATAATACACCACATCAACAGCACTGCCGCAATTTGTCTTAAACAGTCAGCATGCAGTATTTCTGGCACCAGACACGACGTCCTCCCTTATGCGTAACTTGTGATGACGTGGGACATCGTTTCACTGTGAGCTATGTTAGTGCATGAAGCTGAACGGTAAAAGTAGGGGCGTGTTAAAAGACGTTTCGCCTAGTATTATAGTGTGAACTGATATAGAGTAGCGCTGACGATAGTCGCGCACATTTCGATAAACGCATATCCAGCATTAATGACGCTAGGGTTCCTGAATGTGTTGCTCAACAGACGCTAGCCAAAGGTGTTTCCGATGCACTGGAAGAGTGAAAAAAACCTCTGAGCGTTCCGTTTTGGGGCGTTTCCGTGCGGGGTTTCTTAAATTATCGGGAAGTCAGAACTTGGCCTGCGCAATAGAGGTGCCCGGTTAATATTTTAGGGAATATGGAGATGAGTAGCATTCATTTAGTTTGTGGTGAAAAGGGTGGAGTCGGTAAATCAGTGGTTGCACGTATAATTGCACAATATTGCATCGATCGTGCTGTTCCATTCACAGCTCTGGACGGTGATCGTTCTCACGGCGCGTTGTTACGTTTCTACAAAGATTTCTCTTCGTCTATCGACCTTGATCATTATGAAAGTGCCGATGAAATTGTTAATCAGGCACTGGATTCGGAACGGGCCGTGCTGGTGGACCTTGGCGCGCAAAGCAATAGAGCCCTGCAAAAATGGATTGTGGACAACGGTTTGGTTGAATTGTGTCAGGAGATGAATATGCCTCTCTTGTTCTGGCATGTGATGGATGAAGGAAAAGATTCCGTTGACTTGCTTGAGCAATTGTTGGATCGGTTTGGGAATTCAGTGAACTACGTTGTTGTTAAGAACAAAGGTCGGGGGAAACGGTTCTCTATCTTTGAAAACTCCAGGGCTAAAGAGAAGGCTCTGGCCATGAGCGCCCGCATCATTGAGTTGGATCAACTGTATCCCGGTACAATGAATAAGATCGATGAAATCAGCGGTAGCTTCTGGGCCGCCGCCAACAACAAAGATCTTCAGGCGGGCCCATGCCTGAATTTGTTGGAGCGGCGGCGTGTCAAGATCTGGCTTGAAAATAGCTATCGCAAACTAGATGAAATGGATTATTTCCCGAGCAAGCCCGGGGTTTCCGAATCGGCATAACTTTATGAATAAAAAGCGGACGATCAGGGCTGGCCTGCGTATATGGATCTGTGCCTGGCGTATTGATAGTCAAGCCGCTGCGGGAAGCCGATAGAACTGCCCCTGGCAAAAGTCCTATCCACCGCCGGTGTGCACAACTTGTCGGCACACTGGGGGTCAGCAATGAGGATAGGTCAGTTCATAGTGTCATAGTGGGATAACGGTGATCGAAAGAAGAGATGCGGTCGTCTGTGTTGTCGGTCAGACCAGACGTATGCTTTTTCGCCAGCTCGACAGTATCGTCGTGATCAAGAGGGAGTATGGTGCAAATATTAGAACGAGCCGTATGATATTGTTATCAGACAATGCAAATGCTGCGAGACGCCCACCTGACCGACATTCGAATCAAGGACGCTCAGACGCTGGCAGCAAATCATGGTAGACCTCATGAGGCATCTGGCCATTGAGCGCGATATGCCGTGCTGGCCAACGGCGCCGAAGCGGGGCGCGATCCCTTTGCGATCACAGCAATCCTTGAACACGCTGCACCAAAGCTGCTGGCCCCTGCCGCAGATTATGTATTCCGGGGTGGCACTGGCGGCGCGAATGGCGCATTCGAGGACGTGCGACACCGATACGGCTGTGGGAATGTTGCTGAAGGTTTCAATGCCCATCACGCGTCGCGAGTGGGTGGTGCTGTGTCCCCAGGGTTAGGCAGTGGGTCTTCTTTCCAGATCCGCCCAACCGCGTAGTTACCCCTGCGTTACGGGAAGCCGGTCGCTGGTGTCGAGCACATCGTCAGTGGCCAGTGGCGGCCCAGCAAGCGGCGTTGCGTCGCAAGCTACAGGGGCACTATGCCTACTATGGGGTAACAGGCAATGGCCGGGCGCTCGCCCGTTTTCTCTACGAAGTCCGACGCCTGTGGCGCAAATGGCTACACCGCCGCTGCTGGCATGCTCGGATGCCGTGGGAGCGATATACCCGTTTATGTGCGTACTATCCGCTTCCCCCACCGCGTGTCGTCCACAGCTTTTACCGGCGTGCAGCGACTCCCAAGTCCGACAGGCTCCGATGCCAACCATAACTCGCTTTTGAGGCCAAAGATGGAAATTCGACTCAGTGAAATAGATTTCACCGCCCTAACCAACCGCGACTTCTTTCCGTCCCCGGTGACCTGGGAGGACGAAGTCCTCTATTTCCTGATGCTCGATCGTTTCTCCGATGACAATGAAAACCTGTACAAGGATAATGATGGTAAGCTCAAGACAACCGGGACTACGCCGCCATTTCAAGACGGCGATTATGGCAACGCGGTACAGAGCGAAGCCGACGCGAAAAACTGGAGAGACGCGGGAGCCCGTTTTGTCGGCGGAACGTTAAAGGGTCTCGAATCGAAGATCGGTTACCTTTCGCGGCTGGGTATCACTGCGATCTGGATCAGCCCGATCTTTCGACAGGTGCCGTTCGAGCAGACGTACCACGGCTATGGAATTCAATATTATCTCGATGTCGACCCGCGATTTGGGTCGCGAGATGACCTGGTCTCTCTCGTCAATACAGCACATAGTCACGGCATCCGTGTCGTCCTGGACATTATTCTTAATCATGCCGGCGATGTGTTTGCTTATCGACCCGAAGAGCTACGCTGCGACATCATTGACACTGGTCGGCATGTGGGGAAGGAAGCCTGCTGGCAGGCGGATGGGACGGTTTACGGTGTACAAGGATTTCGCAATGAAACCGGGGAGCCTGAACTCCCTTTTGGACCCGTTGACCCGAGTCTTTTCCCGAATTCGGCGATCTGGCCTGCCGAGTTCCAAACGCCCGAGACATTTACACGCAAAGGACGCATCCGAAATTTCGATTTCGATCCGGAGTTTCGCGAAGGCGACTTCGTCAGCCTCAAAGATATCCGTCTGGGTGACGGACCGGTCGACGATTATCGGCCGTCCGCTGCGCTCATGCATTTGTGTGAGGTCTTCAAATTCTGGATGGTATTTGCGGATATTGACGGGTTTCGCGTCGATACAGTCAAGCACATGGATGACGGTGCGAGCCGTCTGTTCACGTCCGTAATTCACGAGTTCGCTGAAACGATCGGGAAAGAAAACTTTTATTTGATCGCCGAAATTACCGGCGGCAGACAACGCGCCTGCCAGACACTTGAAACCGTGGGAATGAACGCGGCGTTGGGCATCAACGACATTCCGGACAAGGTCGAGTACCTGGTGAAAGGGTTCCGCAATCCAAAGGATTACTTCGATCTGTTTCGAAACTCACTGCTGGTAAAAAAAGAATCACACATCTGGTTTCGTGACCGCATCGTCACAACATTCGACGATCACGACCAGGTGCGCAAGGGAGATAACAAATCCCGCTTCGCTCACCCTGAAGGCCCCCGACATCGCGAAAGTCAGCTGGCTTCTTTGCCGGTACTTGCCTTCCTGACAACCACAATGGGGATCCCTTGCATCTATTACGGCAGCGAACAACAGTTTGACGGGCATGGCGGTAACGATCGCTATATACGAGAAACCATGTTTGGGGGTGCGTTCGGGGCCTTTTGCAGTAAGGATCGGCACTTCTTCAACGAAGATGGTTTTGTCTACCAGGAGTTGGCGAAAATTCTCCAGATCCGCAAGGACAACATTGTCATTCGCCGCGGTAGACAGTTTCTTAGACAGATCTCCGGAGACGGCTTTATTTTTGGTTTTCCCCGCATGATCGGCGATGAGATTCGTTCAGTCGTGGCCTGGTCACGCATATTCAGCAAGCGCGAAGTCCTGCTCGCAATCAATACTGACCGTTTCAATCAGAGTGCGGCCTGGGTCACGATCGACAACGGTCTGCACGCGACCCACGATAAGCTCGAGTGTCTTTACTCGACCGAGGCCTCCGAGATCGGCCAACAAAGCCAAATTGAACCGCGAAACGGAAAAGCGATTAAGCTCAGTGTTCCTCCTGCAGGATTTGTTATCTATCAGTAAGTGAATAACCACGTCACCAGCACTTTTGCATCACGTCCTGAACCCATCCATGACGATCAAAAAGATGCTGGAGTGGTGGGCCGCTGAAATATTACCATCGCGAGGCCGCCCGAGGCGCGCCATCATGCGGGGCGAAAGCGGTATTAATTTCACAAGGCTCTATATTTGCGGTGCCATTTCCTTCGTCATGCTGGTCCTAAACCCCAGTGTTATTGATAACTGGTCGTGGTGGCGAGTGATACTACCGGTTAGCCTGTTTGTTGGCTTTCACGTGATCAATATCGCGTGGTCGCTTTCATCTATCTATCGTTTGCCCATATCCCGGAGAGACCCGATGGAGACGAAGCCGAAGTCCTTCAACCACACATAATTAACGTTTATTAAGTCTCGGTTGTGCTGTTTTTCATTGTCTTCGGTGATAACGTTGTCGTTAGATAGACGGGAGCGAGACATCCTACTGGTTGTGGCTTCTTCCAGGGAAGGGTGGAGTGGCTGGCATTGTTCTCGTACTGGTCAAGGCTTGGGCGGGTGTTGAAAGTCGCGGGTTGACCCCTTAAAACTTAAGCACAGCGAGCGAAATGTGTATTTTGACCCTGTGGGTTGGTTCATTACATTAGCACCCATGAATAGTAATTCGCCAGCCACAGCCGCCGCTATTCTCAGTCTTCACTATTAATTACTGGCATTCCACAGCCCGCGCCATGCGTGCGTCGTTTATGGCTTGGAATTCATCAAAAGTTTGAATCGTCGGTGCAAATCCATCGGCATAGACCTGCAGCTTGAACTGCCCGTTGCTATCCAGCGGGATATTCAACGCATAACTGCCCGAGCCGTCGCAGGAAAACATGAACTGGCCGTTTGCCAGCACCATGGCGCATATCGGTGTCTGGCTGTTCTGCAGCAGCACCTTGCCGGAGATGTTGATAAGCTTGCCAGCAGAATCGGGAAATACGCCGGGATCGTAGGATGTGTTGTAGCTGGGGCAATTGCCTAAATGGGTCATGACCACTGCTTCGTCCGTGGAACCTGTCAGGATTTCAATCTTCGGGAAAAACCCGTCTGCATAGATCTGGCGCTTAACCGTGCCATTATTTGCTCGCGGAAGGTCTGTCAGTGAAAACACCCCTACTGGGTCGCAAGAGAACATGAACTGGCCGCTGGCCAATACCATTGCACAGATACCAGTGCCGTCGGGAGTTTTGATAGTTCCACTGAGGTCAACAAGGGCTGGAGGTATAGAAGTAATGATGGCAATCTCTTTTTCCAGGCCAATCACGTCCTTGTCAAGAGACTGGGACGGCCGTCCTGCAACGACCGAGCTAAAAAGCGTAGCCCCATCCGGATGCGGGGTTCCGTCGGGGAGGTTGTTCAGCAGGATGCGATCACCTGTATCCCAGGAAAGGAGTCGCGAATTGGTTCCGCTAAGTAACAGTGAAGTGCTGGGAACCAATAGACTGAAATCGTTAATAGTGTCCTGGAAAAATGAAGGGTCGTCAGCGGTCGTGCCAACATCGAGGTTGAATAGCTCGATATCGATTCGGAAATCACCCGCGAAAGGTTCAGCATCAGTTGCTGTTAGCAGAATCGTGTAGTTCCCGGTTTCATTGTTAAATTCAAAGTCCATCCCTATGACATCAACTGGACCCGTGCTATCACCTACGGGATCAGTAACTGACACCAGCATAGGTGCTGCTTGTACCAGGTTAAACGTTACCATTGCTATTAGTGCAGCCATCAAAATAGCTTTCTGAAGATGCCTGACCGTGTTCATTTTTCTACTCCTTCGTTTTTCAGTTATAGCGGGATCAAGTGTGTCGCTAACTCGTTAAAGATTTTGGGACGTCCCAAGCGCCAAAATCGACTCGCCAACGCGGCGGCCGTTATGCCCCAGCCGCCGCGCGATTCCACTCCCCGTTGGTCCACGGAATCCCACGGCGCCCACACTGGCTTGACGGCGCCAGGATGCGGTTTTGCAGCACGGCCTCTGGCGCGCAAGCGCACGCCGGCCCTGCTTAACCGCCTGGCGCCGTCCGCGAACTACTGGCCTCGGGGGCTTCGCCCCCATGGCCAGCAGCAGTTGGGTTCATACAGAGGCGCGCCACTGCATCGTATTAGGGTTGTCGGATTCGTGCATCGTCTGTTTCATGGTAATTTCGTCAGGTAGATTCCGGCCATGTCGTCTTCTTCTTCGCCGCCTTCAATCCCCATCTTGGCATTGACCGCCAGCCAGTCGCCGCGCAGGCCCTCGCGCTCCAGGCCCAGTTCGGTGATGGTCGAGTCCACTGGCGCCTCGGGATCGAGTGCCTGCCCGTCCATGGTGGTGTCGAGGACGGTCACAATAGCCTGCCCCTGCCCCGGCCCGTTCCTGAGGTAGATGCCGTCCACCGGATCCACATAGACCCCCGGGTCAACCAGCTCGCCCGTCCTGGCCTTGAAGGCGGTCTGGTAGGTCGCGCCCACCCCGCCCGAAACGGCGACGAACGCCGAGGAGCGCCAGCGTGCCGGCTCACCGTCGTCCTCGGCGCCTTCCTCTGAGTGGCCGCTGCCCACGCAGGGGGTCTTGCCGGAGAAGTTCCAGTACAGGAACTCATCGAATGGCGCACCGGTCTTCGCCACTGTTCGCGTACTGTTCGTGTCGATGTCGTGGACAAAGATACCCTGATTGACCGGGACTTCTTTGTCCTGATAGCAGCCCGTGTCGTCGCATTCAATGTTCGGGGCTCCCACCGTCTCGCCCTCGCAGACCAGCTCTTGATTGCAATAGTCAATACGGTCCCGGTTGCCTTCCGTCGGGCAGTAGAGGCGCACGGTCTTGGTCTCTTCGCCCCAGCTACCCCAGAAGCCCACAAAGCGACCGTCGAACGCCCCGCCCTCACCCAGACCATTGAAGGTGTCCTGGCGGGACTCGCCGGGCACTCGTTCTCCAATGCTGACGAGCGTGTCGAGCGGCGGCTGGGATTGCAGCGGCTCAGCCAGGTAGATGCCACCCAGGGTCGGATCATCCTCGTTGTCGAAGCCGGCGAACACGACCCTCTGGCCAGCGGCGCTGGGCGGGGCGGTGGAGCCGAACACTGTATCGGAGTCAGGAATCACGGTGTCTGTGCTGTTGGCGATCAGTACCACGGGCGACACGCCACCGGTCGGTGCATTCTCCAGCTCGCGGTAATACACGCCGGTCCTGGCGCTGCCGTCCGGCGCCGTGTAGTTACCCTTGAACACGATGGTGTCTCCTTCTGTCACCGAAGGAGCCCCCGGGAACACCTCGAAGCGAATGCCGGGGAATTCTGGAACCTCGAAGAAGGAGAACTCCGGCACATCGCCCAGTTTCGCGGCGCCGGTGATCAGCTCCTCGAAGGGGTTGGTATAGATCCCCGTGGTTCCGGCCCGGGTCTCGATCGGCTCGCCGGTGTCTGGATCGGTTCCCACGACATAGTTCCACACCGGCTGGTGATTGCCGCGGGTGGCGATGGTGTCCGAGTCCTTGTCTATACGCGGAAAGGACGGGGTCTCGACGAAGGTGGTGCCCAGGTTGTTGGGGTACGGCACCGGGACGGTGCGGTCGAGGATACTGACGATGGCGCTATCCTCAACAGCCATATCGCGGGTGTAGATGCCGTGGGTAGGTTGCCCCAGCGGCGGCCCGCCCCGGCTACGTGCGCGAATGACCACCAGCCCATCCACGTTCACCGAGGGCTGGTTGTAGCTGTTGAAGTTTCTCACCTCGAGCGGCGGCATCAGGTCGGTGTTGTTGACCACCGTAACCCAGTCGAACCCGGCCTTGGGCTTGGGCGCGGCCGCAGCAGGCAAGGCGGTTGCCGCCATCGTGGCCGCCCCCACTGCCAGAAACAGTGATTGCAGGTATCTGGTTTTCATGGTGTTCCTCCTCTGCGCGTGACTGCGCAGGATCAAACTGCAAAGAAAGTGAGGGGCGGTCGCCCGCCCCCCCTGAAGTGCTATGGTTTCGGCGGTCCCCGGGCCGTTGCGGCCCGGGGCTGTTGCGCCGGTCAGTGCCGGATAGCGTTGGCCGGTTATGGCCGGCCGGTCGCCTTGACGGTGGACGTCGCGAAGACCTCGTTGTTGCCCGGGTTCGGGTCTGTCCCAGGTCCGTCGGCGACGGCCGTTGCCGTCCAGTTGATGGTGTCGCTAGAGGTGGTGAACGTGAACAGTTGGGTAAAGGAGGCAGTCTGGCCCGAAGGGAGATCGGTGAAACTGAAGGTCCAACTCCCGAGCGTTCCGCCATTGGTGGCGACCACCGTAACGGTGCCGTTGGCTGCATCCGGCCCCGCGTTGGCGACGTTCACGAAGAATTCCCTTTCCTTGGTGTTTATATAATTCGTGGGCACCTGCAAGCCGGACTGTTCGCTGATCGATAGGTCATAGAAGATCTCGCCCGAGGCTACACAGGGCACCGGGGTCTCGAAGTCGACCGGCACCTGGTTGGTGTGCATGAACTCGATGACCGCACGGGCATCGTCGCTCGCCTGGGCAAAGCCGCCGATGTTGCCGTCGAGGAAGCCCGGCTCATCTGTGAAGACGGCGGTCGTGATGGGGCCCTGCAGGATCTGGAACAAAGGCGGGTCAGTCTCAGGCACCAACGAGAGATACTCGAACCAGCCCTCCTCGGGTGCGCCTTCGGGGATATAGGCCGGAGCAGGCAGCGCCCCGAAGTTGGTCAAGCGGGCATAGCCATAGGCGCTGTAATCCAGGAAGCACTCCTGCACCAGTTCCACCACGCCCTGCACCTCTTGCTTGCGGTCGATGCAGATCTTGGGATCAAGCGTAGTCAGCGTGAGCGGGTCGCTCAGGCCCATGATCTGGTTGAGGTAGGCCACCAGGTCCACGTCGACCTCGCCGGCCTTGTCGGAGGCGGCGCCAAGGCCCCGGGCCGCGGTGTCATAGATATTATCACCCGGCAGGGGAATCCCTGGGGCAGTCCCTATGAAGCCCGTCAAGATGAGTTCCCGGTAGATCGCCAGGTTCTGTAGCGGCGAGTCGATGGTCTTTGCCAAATTGTCCAGGGTGGTGTCGTCGACGCTGCTGGCGACCAGCCGTCCGGCGGGATCCAGGGTGACGCAGTCGGCGGTGGCCAGGCTGACGACCACGTCCTCCAACTGGGAGTCAAACACCTCATCCGGCGAGCGCGCCTCGTTGATACGGCCGAAGTCGACCTCCTGCGTGCAGATCGCGCATGCAGCCGTGACAGCACAGGTGGCCGTGTCGACCGGAATTACAGATTGGCCTGCGGGGTCTCCTTCTACCAATACGCACGTAGCTGGGCAGTCATCGGACGCAATGGGCTGCCAACAACTGTCAGTCGTGAGGTAGGGGACACCACTCGGGTCGCGATAGAGCTTGATGAGGTCCCCGTAATCCGGGGCCGCACCACCACCGCCACCACCGCCGTCGCAGGGCGGACGCGTCCCATCGTCACACAGCTTCGGCGCAGCTTGCGCGCTGCCGATGAGGCCGCTGGCCCCGTTGCTGCCAATATCAATCGCCAGTGGCGCTGCGAGCAGCGCGACGGCGGCCAGGCTGGAGGCTAGCACGCCCCAGCGTGTTCTGCGGGCATCGCTGCCCGTGCTTTTGAAACCAATAAATAAAGTTTTCATGTCTTTTCATACTCCTTCCGTATATTTTCATTTATCCACCGCCGCGGACTACCTTTTGGGGTTGCGGCAGCTCCTATTGCGATAAACAGGCCACTGCGGCATCCTTCGAGCCAAATAATCATCATTGGCGTGCCTTGTCGTCCACAGTACTTCTTTGTAAACAAAAACCACCTATCTTCCCTTGCAATTGAATCTAGCATTCGAACTTAAATTTCCGCGCAACTCTTTGTAACACCCATGTAATTTTCCTGTAAATTTTTGTAACGACAGGGCCGGGATGCCCATTCCCCATCGAGATTTACGAAACGGAAGCCAATGCCGCCCGAACGCGAAGGTTGCTTTCCGTTTGCCACAACAAGCGCGTGTCGGAGGCCGAGATTGCCCCGAAACGGTAATCTTGCGGTGACGTGTGTGAACTAAGCTAAGACGTTTGCACGAAGAGCAGGGTTTGAATCGTTTCCTGAAGCTGTTCCTTCGAGTAGGGTTTCTTGAGGAAGGGCAGGATTTCGCTGCCCGGGGCCTTTTCGCCGGGGGCTTGCTGAGGGAGTGCGCTGGTCAACAACACCTTTAACCCGGGGCGATGCGCCTGCGCCCAGTAGCCCAGATCATGGCCGTTGAGCTCACCGGGCATGACCACGTCCGTAAACAGCAGATCAACTCTGACGTCCCGCTCGAGGATACTGATCGCTGCAGCCGCGTTCTCCGCCTCGAGCACCTGGTAACCGAGTTCCGACAGAGTCCGACTGACGAACCGGCGCGTTCGCTGTTCGTCCTCTACGAGGAGAATCGTCGCCGATTTACCAGTACCATCGGACGGCTTCTTGCGGGGCTGTACCTCGACGTGTTCGCCTCGAACGGGAACCGCCTCTGGCAGATACAGGGAGACGGTGGTGCCCCGGCCAATTGCGCTCTCGATCATCAATCCCCCCCCGGCCTGCTGGGCGAATCTGAAGACCATGCTCAAGCCCAGGCCGCTTCCTTTGCCGGGCGGTTTGGTCGTGTAGAAGGGTTCGACGGCACGCCGAATGGCT
>Ga0055476_10000415_pt1 | contig 11125 bp, 9 predicted proteins | sample Muzzi_CordC_D2_FD_57682 | JGI IMG/M metagenome (GOLD analysis project Ga0055476, IMG submission 57682) | Wetland microbial communities from San Francisco Bay, California, USA, that impact long-term carbon sequestration - Muzzi_CordC_D2 | ecosystem: Environmental > Aquatic > Marine > Wetlands ... | reverse complement strand
AGATCTATTTTCCCGTGCCGTTCGCGGGTGCGAACGGCACGGGAAAATAGATCTGTCCCCGCTTTTCGCTGCCCAACCTTCACCTTTCCTATGATAGTATTTTCGCCTCGTGCATGCCCCAATAAAGAGCATTTCCCCGGAGGAGCATCGTGAATCGTTCATTCATGCTAGTAGTAGCGCTAATCGCGTTTACGGCGCCCGCCATCGCCAGTGACTACATGCAAGGCGACATGCACATCATGCAGCCCTGGTCACGCCCCTTGCCTGCGGTGTCTACCAACGGGGCCGCTTATATGACGCTGATGAACACAGGCGGAACGGCGGACAAGCTGATTGCCGTCTCCACGCCCGCGGCGAAAAAGGCTGAAATCCACAATCACTTCATGGAAGGCGGCCTCATGAAGATGCGCCCGGTGGGCGCCCTCGAGATCGCGCCGGGCACGCCGACAGTGCTGCAGCCCGGAGGGTTGCATGTGATGCTGATGGGCCTGACGGCGCCGTTGGTGGCGGGCGAATCTTTTCCCCTCACCCTCGAATTCGAGCGTGCCGGCAAAGTCGAGGTCATGATCATGATCATGGACCCTGAACAAAGCGGTGATGGCCAGATGAAGCACGACATGAAGCATGACAAGAGCAAGATGAGTGGTGGCTGACGCAATCTAGACGATGGCGTGCACGGAAATTCCCCGCTTTGATCCTAACCGGTCTCCAGTCACCGGAACCGGGCCGAATTGACGGCACTATTCAACTACGGCTTTCGGCCATTTTTCCTGCTTGCAGGCCTGCAAGCGGTTATCGGGATGGGGATCTGGCTTGCCGTGCTGCACGGCATGCCTTGGGAGATGGCGTGGCTTGCGCCCATTCAGTGGCACGCCCACGAAATGATCTTCGGCTTCGTCGCCGCCGCCCTGGCCGGCTTTTTGTTGACGGCGGTGGCGAGTTGGACCGGGCAGCGCGGCTTCGCCGGCCCGCCGCTGATGGTTCTGGCCGCGGTCTGGCTCGGCGGCAGACTGGCCATGGCGCCGGGACTCGGCGTGCCCCACGCCGTCGCCGCTGCCATTGATCTTGCCTTTCTTCCCTGCGTCGCCCTTGCCATCACACCATCACTGATTCGCGCCGGCAACGTGCGCAACTATCCATTGCTGGGCTTTTTGCTTTTGTTGTTCGCGGCAAATGTGCTTTTTCACGCACCCGGCCTGGGCGGGCGCCTCAGCGTTCCCGGTTCCACCCTGGCCCTGGACACGATACTGCTGATGGTGGTGCTGGTGGGCGGGCGGGTGGTGCCCGCCTTTACCGGTAATGCGCTTCGCGCCCGCGACCCCGATGCTCGTGTGGCGGCCTTCGGCTGGGTGGATCGCGCCGCCCTGGCGGCCACCGCCGGTGTGCTGGTCACGGATCTCGTGGCGCCCGGGGGAATTGTTGCGGGCAGCGTAGCCCTCATCGCCTGCGTGCTGCACGCCTGGCGGCTGCTGCGCTGGGGTGGCTGGCGAACCCGGGCCGAGCCCATCGCCTGGGTGTTGCACCTGGCCTACGCTTGGATTCCCATCGGACTGGGACTCAAGGGCGTGTGGTTGTTGTGGCAGCTACCGTGGAGCGCCAACTGGATGCATGCGCTTACCAGCGGCGCCTATGCAAGCATGATTCTCGCCGTCATGACCCGCGCGGCGCTCGGACATACGGGCAGAGCGCTGGTGGCCGCAAAACCCATTGTCATGGCATATGTCTTGATTACGCTCGCCGCCACGGTGCGCGTTTTCGGTGCGGTGGTCACGCCGATGACGCCACCGGCAGCGTGGACAACAGCGGGGCTGCTCTGGATCGCCGCATTTATTCTTTATTGCGCCGTCTACGCGCCGATTCTGGTGCGTGCGCGCATCGACGGGCGTGCCGGTTGACGCCGGCCGCCCGCGCGCCCGATCACTCTGACACGTGCTTCAACAACAACCAGATGCGTTTTCTGATGTTGTCCACGCGCACGCTCCATCGGTACTTGCTGCTTTCGGCCACGTGGGGGAACTGGATTTTCAGAATATTGAGCTTTTCAAAAATCGACTCGATGAGATCGGCGGTGGATTTGCCGGACCAGGTCGCGAGATCCGTGCCTTTGAGTGATTCGTAAGCGGCGATCTTCTTTTTTTTCAGCGCATTGAAATTGTAGCCTTCCCTGGCCAGCCGCTTGTACTCGGCGATGGACAACTTGGCGACCACGGCATCGAGGCCCACACCGTCCTCGGCAACCATGTCGAGGTAGTAGAGATTGTCTTTTAGCTCTCCGATCAGCGCTCTCGAATCACCCTTGGCTTTTCTCGTCCACGCCGTGAGTGCGCTCAGCGCCGATCCCGCGGAAGACAGGGATTGCAGTACGACCGGGACTTCTATTGCCATCGCTTAACGAGCCCGCTTCAGCAATTCCAGTAAATCCAGCAGGCGCGCGTCGCGCTCGGCGGCCAGGGTCTCGACACTGCGCCCCGCCGATTCGGCGTCCACCCCGTCGATGAGCGCGGCTTTTATCTCAGGCGTCAGGCTGACGTCGCGCATGTCGCGCCACCAATGCTCGATATTCGGACCGAAGTGCTCGAGAAAGTTGCGCATGCCGCCGGGGCCGCCCGCCAGATGAAAAATCTGATGGGGACCCATTAACGCCCAACGCAAGCCCGGCCCGTAAGCGATGGCTTTATCCACATCCTCGACGCTGGCCAGGCCGCTTACCACCGCATCGATGGCTTCGCGCCAGATGGCGACTTGCAGGCGGTTGACCAGATGACCCGGCACTTCCTTGTTGAGGCGAATGGCCGTCTTGCCGTGGGCGTCGTAAAAAGCGAGCGTCCAGTCGACGACCTCCGCTGCGGTCTCGGCGCCGCCGAGCACCTCCACCAGCGGGATCAGATGCGGCGGATTGAAGGGATGGCCGAGGACAAAGCGCGCCCGCCCGGCGCGCCCCGCCTGCAGCTCGCTCAACAGCAGACCGGAGGTGGAACTGGCCAGCACGGCATCCCCCGGGAGCGCCGAGTCGAAATGCTCGTAGAGCTCGAGCTTCAACGCCTTGTCCTCCGGTGCGCTTTCCTGCACGAACTGCACCTCGGAGAGCGCACTTTCTACATCATCACAATAGCGCAGACGCGCCGGATCGGCGCCGGGCGCCAAACCCAATCTTTCCAATGCCGGCCACGCCTCGTCTACGAAGCGGCGGATGCGCGCCTCGCTCCCCGGACCCGGATCCCAGGCTTGAACATCCACGCCCCGGGCGAGAAAGTGCGCCGCCCAGGACGCGCCGATGGTGCCCGCGCCGATAATGCCGACGCGTTCTACTGCTTGCGGAAGAGGAAGTTGCATGTGGAGCCGGTATCCTTGCTTGGCAGGTGCATTCTTTTTCTTTTGTATCATGGCATCCACCCACATGACACCCGGCGAGGCTTGAACCATGGCCGAGAACAACAAAACCGTCGTGCTCTTGAGCGGCGCCACCGGCGTCATCGGCAACGCCATCGCCCGCGAGCTCGCGGCGACGCCCGGCTACGCCATCGTATTACTGGCCCGGAACGAAGGCCGGGCGGCGAAGACTGTGGATGCTATCCGCCACGATTGCGCCAACGAAGACGTACGCTTCGTGATCGCCGATGTGGCGCGCCGCCATTCAATTCAAGCGCTGGCCGAGAACTGGGTCGGACCCCTGCACGTGCTGGTGAATGATGCGGGCGTCGCGCCGCGGCGCCGCGAAACGACGCCCGAGGGCATCGAGCTCACCTTTGCAACCAACGTGCTCGGTTATCTTTGGATGGCCCAGGCCTTCGCGCCGCATCTGCAAGCGTCCGCTCCCGCGCGCATCGTTAACGTCGCCAGCTATTGGGCCGGCGAGCTGGATCTGGACGACCTGGAATTCCATCGCCGGCCTTTCGACAACCACACGGCTTACCGCCAATCGAAGCAAGCCAACCGTATGCTCACGGTATCGCTGGCTGATGCCATGACCGGGCGTGGCATCAGCGTAAACGCCTGCCACCCCGGCGATCCCGCATCGACATTGAGCCGCAACCTCGGTTTCGGCGGATCGCAAAGCGCCGAAGACGCCGCGCGCACACCGGTAATGCTCGCCCGCGGCGAGCTGGGCACGGACGTGACGGGACGCTACTTCGAGCACGGCCGCGAGGCGCGCTGCCAGTTCGCCCAGAACAGAGACAACATCGATCGGCTGTACGAAATCTGTCTCGGATACAGCTGAGCCCAGCGAAAAATGGCGACAGAAAAATGGGGACAGATCTATTTTCCCGTACCGTTTGCACCCGCGAACGGTACGGGAAAATAGATCTGTCCCCATTTTTTTCCAGCAAGCTCACTCCTAAAGGGGGAAGTATTCAACCTTCCGCTCGTGATCTGCTCCGCAATTTGACATCGGACCAAGTCGGCCCGCACAGTTCTTCTTTGGCCTGGTAACGGGGATGTCCTGATCAGCGCACTCCAGCAATGGCTCGATGGCCTGGGTCTCGGCAAGTATGCCGAGGTCTTCGCCGAGAACGAGATCGAGTTGGGCGATATCTCCCATCTCACCGAAGAGGATCTGCGCGAGCTCGGTCTGCCCATGGGGCCGCGCAAGCGGATCCTCGGCGCCGCCTCGAGTCTCTCGCCGGCGGGGGCGCCTGGCGAGGGCGCGGAACCGGCTAGGCGAACAAGCCCCACAGCTGCCGTTGAAGCGGAACGCCGCCAGCTTACCGTCATGTTCTGCGACCTGGTTGGCTCCACCGAGCTCTCCCAAAGACTCGACCCCGAGGAGCTGCGCGAGATCACCCGCGCCTATCAAGACACCGCCAAGGCCGCCATCGAACGCTACGACGGCTACGTTGCACGCTACATGGGCGACGGCGTGCTCGCCTACTTCGGCTATCCCAGAGCGCACGAGGATGACGCGGAGCGTTCGATTCACGCCGGACTGGAGTTGGTTCGCGCGGTGTCACAACTCCAGGTCCGCGATAGCGCTGCTGGCATGATTGAGCTCGGGGTACGCATCGGGATTGCAACGGGTCCGGTCGTCGTCGGCGACATCATCGGAGAAGGCGCTTCCCAGGAGAGCGCCGTAGTCGGCGAAACGCCGAATCTTGCCGCCCGGCTGCAGGGTATTGCGACGCCGAACGCGGTCGTCGTCGCATCGAGCACCCACGATCTCGGCGAAGGCCAGTTCGAATACGAGGACCTTGGTGATCATCGCTTAAAGGGCATCGCGGAACCGGCGCGTGCGTGGCGAGTGATCGCCGCGAGCGCGGCGGAGGGTCGCTTCGAGGCGGTCTACCGGGCATCGATGACGACATTTGTCGGACGCGATCAGGAGATCGCTTTGCTGATGGAACGATGGCAGGCGACCAAGGAAGGTGATGGACAGATGGCGCTGCTTTCAGGCGAAGCCGGAATCGGAAAATCACGCATCATGCAGGTTCTTCGAGAGCACCTGGAAAGTGAGCCGCACACCCGGGTACGGTATCAATGCTCTCCCTACCATACCAGCAGCGCCATGTATCCGGTGGTCCAACAGCTCGAACTCGCTGCAGGCTTCAGCGCCACAGATACAGCAAACGATAAGCTGGACAAGTTGGAAGATTTGCTCGCACGCGCGGCAGAGCCGGATCCCGGCAGCGTAGCGCTGCTGGCAGGACTTCTTTCGATTCCGCAACAGGATCGCTACCCACCGCTCGACTTATCTCCTCAGGAAACCAAGGAACGTACCCTGAGAGCACTCATCGACCAGCTCGAGGCCCTCACGGCTCGGCAACCGGTATTCGTCGTCATCGAAGATGCCCATTGGATTGACCCGACCACGTCGGAGCTCGTGGATTTGATGGCCGACGCCATTCAACGCTTGCGCGTTCTGCTTCTGATCACATTCCGACCGGAATACGACTGTCCGTGGACGGGCTACCCCCATGCCACCTCGCTTGCCCTCAACCGCCTGACCCGCAGCCAGACGGAATCCCTCATGCTTCATGTAGCGGGCGATAAGCCCCTGCCTGCCGAGGTGGTGGAGCAAATCGTCGCAAAGACCGACGGCGTGCCGTTGTTCGTCGAGGAGCTGACCAAGAACGTTCTGGAGTCGGGCCTACTGATTGACAGGAGCAACCGCTACGAGCTCGCCGGACTGTTGGCGCCCCTTGCCATACCTGCATCACTGCAGGATTCCCTGATGGCGCGGCTGGATCGGCTGGCGCCGGTAAAGGAAATTGCGCAAATCGGCGCGGCCATTGGGCGGGAGTTCTCCTATGAGCTGTTGCGCACTATCAGCGCCAGAGAAGAGGGTGATCTGCGCGACGCGCTCGAGCAGCTGGCCGACGCCGAGCTCATCTTCCGGCGCGGCGTGCTGCCGAACGCGACCTATGTGTTCAAGCACGCGCTGGTCCAGGACGCGGCCTACGCGAGCCTGCTGAAGTCGCGGCGGCAACAACTGCACGCCGAGATCGCAGGCGCCCTGCTGGAACTGCACCCGGAACTCGTAGGGACACAGCCGGAATTGCTCGCCCATCATTTCACCCAGGCCGGCCTCGCCGAGCCCGCACTGGAGCACTGGCAGGCGGCCGCACAACGCGCCATTGGCCGCTCCGCGTATCCGGAGGCCATCGAGCACCTCGACCAGGCCCTCGCGCAGCTCGCCCATCTGCCGCCGGGAAAAGCCCGGGAAAAGCGCGAACTCGAGCTGCAGGTAACGAAGCTAGGCCCTCTGTTTCCAACCAAAGGCTACGGATCGCCGGAAGTAGACGAAACCTCTGCCCGGGCACTGGTCCTCGGCCGCACCGCAGGCGACAACAAGACCCTGTTTCCGACCTTGTACGCGCGCTGGGCATATCAGTACATAAAGAGCGACCAGAAGGAGATGTTCGACCTTTCACGGGAGTACCTGGAGCGCGCGACCGCCGAAGGGGACGACGCAGCCTGCATGGTGGGGCATCGCACCCACGCCGTCGCATTGTTATTTCGCGGTGAAGTAGAAGCAGCACGGGATCATGCACGTCAGGCACTTCAGTTATACGTACCGGATCGGCATATTCCTCTGGTCGCGCGATTCGGACAGGACCTCAAAGTGCAGGCCATCAACTACACGGCACTCAGCGAAGCATTGCTCGGGAACATCGAAGATGCATTGGCGCTCGGCACCGAAGCCATCGCCCACGCCAAAAAACTGAACCATGCAAACACGCTCGTATATGCACTCTGGCACATCGGTGTATGGCTGGCCGTCATGGTCAGGGATACGCAAGCCGTGCATCGTTACGGCAGCGAGCTGCTCGAGCTTGCGCGGGCCCACCGCTTGAGATTCTGGGAAGCTATCACACTACCGTACGTGGCAATCAACGGTTACGGGAAATCGCGTGCCGAGGCCGCCGCGGATGCAAAAAGTGCGCTCGATATCTGGCGATATGATCACAACGGCGCGATGATCGTACCGGAAGTACTCTGCCGTATCGGCGAAGCCTATCTCGACGCGGGCGACACATCGGAGGCTGGCCGTGCACTGACCGAAGCCACCACCCTGATGGAGCAGGGTGGTGAGGTTTACTGGGAGTCCGAGCTATATCGCCTGCGCGGCAGGCTCGCGGCCGTGACGGATGGGAATAATTCGCGAGCCGCGATCGCAGAGTATGAGCGCGCAATATCTATCGCTCGCGAGAGACACACGAAGCTTCTCGAGCTCAGAGCGGCTACCGACTTCGCCGGACTGTTGACAAAACACGGTGATCGCATCAAAGCGAAGGAGCAACTGTCCCGTGTCTACGACTGGTTCAGCGGGGGCTTCGACAAACCTGACCTCATGGAGGCGAAAACCATGCTGGAGAAGCTTGCCTGAGAAGCTTGCCTGAGAAGCGCGTGATTTCGCCCCGCGAAGGCTCTATTCTTTCTATCATCTCCCTGCCAGCGTAAGAGGAAACTCATGGAGCCAGTCAGCACCGCCATCATCGCTGCCCTCGGGATGCTCACCGAGAAGGTGGTTCAAGATGCCTACGGCGGGTTGAAGTCCCTGCTCATCAAGAAATTCGGCGACAAGAGCGAGCTGGTGGCGACGGCGGATGCATTGGAGAACAACCCGGAATCCACCGGCCGGCGGGAGACCCTGAAGGAAGAAATCGCGGCTGCCCACGCGGACCGCGACGAGGAGATCATTGCTGCGGCCCAGGCCCTGATCGAAGCGATTAAGTCACAACCGGGCGGTGAACAAACCATCAATCAGACGGTTACCGGTAATCACAACATTTTCTCCGGCTCAGGCAACGTGACCGTTAATCGCAGTTGAGGCCTTTGCGCCGCGATACTGCCGCGTAGCCTGACATGACGTCCTCCTCCATCCAACAAACGGTTACTGGCGATCATAATATTTTCACCGCCACCGGTGATATTAACGTCACCTACAACCTTCCGCCGGCGCAAGCCGCGGATCACCACAACCTCACCATTCTTCTCGAGCGTGTCCATTCTTTCTGGATAGACGGCGTCCTCGAGCACTCGCTTATCAGCGAGCTGGCCCACGAGTTGCACAAAGATCACGTCATCGATGCCGTCGAGCACCCATGGGAGAGTGTGCTGGAACTCCCGGGTCGGAGTGCTCGCGCATTGGAGCGCAGCGCTCCCATCAAACCCATTTACGATGACGTGGGCCGTTCGATGCTGATCCTGGGCGAGCCCGGTTCCGGCAAGACCATCGCACTGTTGGAACTGGCGCGGGATTTGATCCAGGCCGCCCGCACCGATCCGAGTCAGGCCGTACCGCTGGTGCTCAACTTATCCACCTGGGCCGGCCAGCCTCTGCAAACCTGGCTCATCGACGAGCTCAAAACCAAGTACTTCGTCGCCGAGCGCATGGGCAAGCCCCTTTTGGAGCGCAACCGCCTTGCCCTGTTACTGGACGGCCTCGACGAAGTGGCCACCGATAAGCAACATGCCTGCGTGGAAGCGATCAATTCGTTTACCGAATCCTATGGCGTACCGGGGCTCGCCGTGTGTTGCCGCATGCATGAGTACACGGCACTGCCGGTTCGGTTGAAACTCCATGGGGCCATCCGCCTCAATGCACTCACCCGTGAGCAGGTCGACGAGTTCCTGTCATCGCTGGGCGACAATCTCTCGGGCTTGCGTGACGCTCTCAAAGAGGACGACGCCCTCGAAGCACTCGCACAATCACCGCTCATGTTGAGCGTGATGAGCACCGCTTATGGCGGCAGAAAGATCGAGCGGTCGGGCCTGGGAGAAAACCGCTCTATCGATGCGCGCCGCGCGCAAATATTCGATGCCTACATCGACCAGGCCTTCGCGCGCAAAGGCGACGCGGACACTTCCGAGGAACGCACGAGGAAAGAATCCTGGCTTGCGCAATTGGCGCACGCGATGCGCGAACACAATCAAACGGTATTCACCATCGAAGAGCTGCAACCGAGCTGGTTACCCCATGGACGGCAACGGTTGGCCTACGCGCTGTATTCACGGCTGATTGTCGGGCTTTTATTGGGAATGGCCGAAGGGCTGTATCTGGCGGGCATGGACATCATGGGCAATCCACCCGCGGTGGATTTCCTCTATGGCGTATTGGTGGGAGCCATATTCGGCCTCGGCGCCGGAATTTATGATTGGATGCGCATGGAACGCAGCATGCAGTCCGGCGAGAGAATCCGCAGAGCAAGCGTGCTGCTGTTTGCGCTGAGCCTGGCCGTTTATTTTGCTCTGTTTGCCGCGCCCTTCACTTTATTGTGGCGCGAGGCTGGCATAACGCGCATTCCATTCGGATTTGTTTGGGCATTGCTACTCACCGCCCGCGTACGCACGCCCGCCGCGCGCACCGACATCCGGGCCGTTGAAGCCCTCGCCTGGTCCTGGCGCCGGGCCGTCATGGGAGCCATTGGCGGATTTGGCCTGGGTTTGTTGTTCAGTGCCGGGATCTATATCGCTTATCAACCGCTTTTTACGGGTGACGATCTCAGGCCCTGGGCCTATCCGGTATTGCTGCCCATCTCATATGCAACCGTGGGCGGTCTGTTCGCGGGCCTTGCCACCAAGACGCTGGAATCGAAGACATCCCCAAATCAGGGCATGACACTGTCGATTGCCAACGCGTGTTTCGGCGGACTGTTGATCGCCTGCGTGACGGGCATCGGTACGGTCTTCTACTTCCTGGCGCCACCTTTGTACTTCGGCGACCCGTTGCCATCGGTCTTCGAAGCCGTGAACTTTACCGCCCTCGTGTGTGGCTACTTCGGACTGCTGGCAGCCCTGTGGTTCGGCGGTCTCGATTATCTCTACCACCAAACGCTTCAGTGGAGCCTGACGCGCGCCGGGATTGTTCCGTTACGGCTCGAAGATTTTCTCGAGCAGATGTCGAAGCGCGCCCTGCTGCAAAGGGTCGGCGGCGGCTACATCTTCCTGCACCGGTTGCTGCTGGAACATTTCGCTGGGCGCTTTCGATTACCGCAAGCCGGATAGCGCAACTCCTTCGCGTGGAGGCGAATCCTGTCTCAGTCGCTGCCGAGCGGACGCAAGGTCATGTCGAAGCGGCCGAATAGGACCGTCTTGCCCTTAACCGTCGCTTCCTCCAGGTGGATGGCGCGCTTGCTGTCTGATTCCGGGTCGAGATTCGGATCCCCCTTGAAGACGATCTCCGTCTCCAAGTACTCGTAGCCGTCGTGCACGGCGCCGATATGGATGTGCTTGACGCCGTAGTACTGGCCGGGCAACACCGTGCTGAAACGATAACCGCCGTCCTTGTCGGTCTCGAGACTTCCCTGGTAGTCCGGGGTGTACGCACCGTTGCCGTCGGCCTGGCGGATGAAGACGGTGGCGCCGGCAATGGGTTTGCCGCTGGTGCTGCGCACCCAGCCGCTGATGCGGATCGGCTGTCCGGGATCCCCCGGACGCCATAGATTAATGCCGGAGGGCGCCGCGGCTTGCCCGGCGCTGGCGGCTTGCACCGGGACAGGCATCATCGCGGCAATACCGAGCACGCCCAGAGCCGCCGCGGCTGCCCCGGCGACAACGACAAATCGCTTGAAATCCGGCATGGCAATTCCTCCCTGCTACTAGCTGTGCATAATTACACTACACAGCGTATCAAGCTACGTCCCCTCCCCCTCGCCTCGAGGGGGAGGGACAGGGTGGGGGTGTAGAC
>Ga0055476_10000414_pt1 | contig 11140 bp, 9 predicted proteins | sample Muzzi_CordC_D2_FD_57682 | JGI IMG/M metagenome (GOLD analysis project Ga0055476, IMG submission 57682) | Wetland microbial communities from San Francisco Bay, California, USA, that impact long-term carbon sequestration - Muzzi_CordC_D2 | ecosystem: Environmental > Aquatic > Marine > Wetlands ... | reverse complement strand
ACGCCCGCCAGCAGCAGGCCGACACAGGCGGCAAGGTTGAGGCTCGCGAGCGGCCAGCTCGCGAGCAGCGTGGGGAGCTGCTTCGAGAACTTCGCGAGCGGATGCATCGCGATCTTCGAATCGAAGTCGGGGTCGACGACGTAGTACAGGCTGTCGTGCAGGTCGGTGAGATAGGGGGAGAAGTAGAGATTCAGCTGGAGCAGCGAATAGAACGGGTCGCCCGCAACGAGCAGATTTCGGATCCACCACGGCACGGCGACGCAGGCGAAGCCCGCGCAGCAGAGCAGGGCGGGGCGCAGCGATCGCGGAGCGCGCCACCACAGCAGGGCGACGAACACGGGCAGCAGCAACAGGCCGTTGTAGCGAGTGAGGTAGGCGGCGCCGCAGACGAGTCCGATCGCGATTGCGGGGCGCCCGCGCACGAACAGCAGGAATGCGAGCGTCACGAGAAAGGCGAACGGAGTTTCCGACACCGGGTCCAGCGCAAGGCCGAGGAAGGCGGGCGTGGTGGCGAGTGCGATGCCCGCGAGAGCACCCAGCAGCGGTCCGCCGAGTGCGTTACCCAACGCTGCTGCGAGCGCCGTCGTTGCCACGAAGAACGCACCCGTGAGTGCGTGTGCGGCCACGTCGTTGGGGCCCGCGACGGCGAAGACCGCGGCCAACGCGACCGGCCACGCGGGGGGGCGCATCACCGCGGGCTTGTCGTCGCCCGCGCCGAATCGAAGCTCGGCGGGGTAGACGACACCCGTCGTGAAGCCTTCGCCGGCCGCGAGACGCCGACCCATCTCGGCGTACTCGCAGGCATCGCCGGACCAGAGCTTCCACGGCAGCCCCTGATGGGCGAACAGCCAGATCACGAGCGCGACCACGGCGACTCCGAGAATCGCGACGAGCTCGGCCGGGCCGCCGTTCGCTGCGCTCGTCAGGAGTTGCCGGCTATTTCGCACGTACCCATCCAATCAGACAGGAGACGAGAATAGCGGTCGCAGCGCGGGCGGGCCGATGGACGAGCCCATTCGCGTTCTCACGGGCAGTGGAATCAGCTCGTGCGCGAGAGCCATGCGAGCGAGATCCAACCGGCGATCAGGCAGGCGCCGCCGATCGGTGTGATCGGCCCGAGCCAACGCGGCCCACCGAGGACCAGGCAGTAGATCGAGCCCGAGAAGAACAACACGCCGAGTGAGAACAGCGAAGCCGGAACGCGCACCGAGCGTCCGCTCGAGGCTGCGAACAACGCCAGCACGAGCAGCACCACGCCGTGAAGCAGCTGGTATTGCACCGCGGTCTGCCAGCTCGCGAGTTGGCTCGACGTGAGTCGTGTCGCGAGGGCGTGCGCTCCAAAGGCTCCGAGCACCACTCCAGCGGCCCCGGTGATCGCTGCGACGAGAATCCAAGGGTTCACGCTCTCTCTCCCATGCTGAGCTTCGGCTGCGTTGCGGCCGAAGCTCTTGCCCGGCCCGGACTCCGCACCTGCGGATCCCGGGCCTCGCTGCGCTTCGGCCGCGGCTCTTGCCCCGCAGGCGATTCGCCGGTGCGGATCGTTTGCCGGGCCGTGGCTGCGGTACGGTTCTCGAATGCGGACACTGTACCTGCTTCGTCACGGCAAGGCGGAATCCGGCGCGCCGGGCGGTCGCGATTACGACCGAGCGCTCGCACCGCGCGGTCTGCGGGATTCCGCGCTCGTGGGCGCCCACCTGGCCGGGTGCCCCGATCCGCCGCATTGGTTCCTGTGCTCGACAGCAAAGCGTGCGGCCCAGACCCTCGATTGCGTGCGCGAATCGCTGCCGCTCGGAGACGACGGCGAATTCCAGCGGAATCTCTATCTCGCGAGCGCCGAGCAGATCTTCGAACGCGTGTGCGAGGTCGACGACGCGATCGCTTCGTTGCTCGTGGTCGGCCACAATCCGGGCCTCGAGCAGCTCGCCGCGAGCCTGATGCGGCCGCCGAAGGGTGCTGCCGATCGCAGGGGGTTGCCGAAGTTCTCGACCGCAGCGCTGGCGACGCTGCGCTTCGATGTCGACCGTTGGTTCGATCTCGCCCCTCGCCGAGGCGAGCTCGTGTTCACGACGCCGACGCAGCTCGCCGCCATTCGATGAGCGCCGGCAGGACGATCAACGTGCAAATCAGGTTGTAGACCAGTCCGATCACGAGCAGGATGCCGAGGCTCGCGATACCGCGGTGGCCGGAGAAGCCGAGCGCTCCGAAGCTCGCCACCGTGGTTCCCGCGCTGTAGAAGATCGCGCGCGCGGTGGTGGTGCCGAGCAGCCCGGCTTCGCCCGCGTCGCCGACGTTGGCGCGGTGGACCAGGTGGATCGAGCTGTCGACCCCGATTCCGAACAACAGCGGGATCACGATCACGTTGGCGAAGTTGAACGCCATCCCGAAGATCACCATGGTCGCGCAAGTGAGTGCGGCGCCGAGCAGCAGCGGTACGAGCACGAGCATCATCTCGGTCACACGGCGCCACAGCAGCCAGAGCAGCAGCGCGATCGCGATGAGCGCGGAGGTCAGCGCCTGCGTGAGCGACTGCACGGTCGCGCGGCCGAAGGCGATGATGTTCACCGACATTCCCGTGGCGTTGGGAGCCACGCTGTGGACCGCGTCGACGAAGCGCTCGAGCGCCTGGGCGTCGCTCTGGAGGTTCTCTTTCGGATAGATGATCACGCGCGCGCGCCCGTCGGGTGCGATCATGCGATTCGTGATGTCGGACGGCAGGTTTTCGAAGGTGATCTCCTCGGGCATGAGCGCGTTGCGGAGCCGCTCGAGGTGGACCGGGAGCTGGGCGAGCAGTACGAGTTCGAGGTTGGCGAGCGCGGTCTCGAGGTCTTCGCCCGCGTCGACTTGTGCGATGAAATCGTCGAGCACGCCCTCGAGTCGCCTCACGCTGACCTGGAGCCGGGCCTCGCCCTCGCCGAAACCGGCCTTCTTCAAGTAGTCGCGCAATTTCCGCAGTGCGACGAGCTGCTCCTCCGGGCTCTTGTCCGCGGTCTTTCCGGGGTCGGGCGCCGAGTCGCCGATGATCAGCGCGAGATCGTCGAGGATCTCGCGCTTTTCCTCCTGATCGGACGGCACGTAGTCGGAGAGCGTGACGGTGTGGGAGACCAGGTCGAGCTTATCGAGCCGATCGGCAAGCGCGTCTGCGGCTTCGAGGTCGGGCGCGAGCGCGTTGGCGTACCAGGGCGAGCCGTGGTCGTTGTCGGCCGCAATGTCATTGAAGGTCTGGACGGACTCCGTCCTCGGGTCGCGCATGTCGACGACGTTGGGCTCGAAGCGGATCTGCGGCAGCGTCAGCAACGCCGCCAGGCCCGCGGCGAGCGCGGCCCAGCGGATCGCCGCGGCGTGCGCGAGCAACCTTCCGGGCGCCGGGCTCTTGAAGCGCAGGCTCGCCTTCAGCGTGAATTCTTCGGGCAGCGCGAGCCACGAGCTGATCAGCGCCGGGAACATCGTCAGCGTGAGGAAGAGGATGATCAGCATGCCGGTCCCGGCGATCAGGCCGAGCTCCGCGACCCCGGCGTAGTCGGTCGGGACGAACACGAAGAAGCCGATGCTGGTGGTGAGGGTGCAGAGTACGAGCGAGCTGCCCACATAGTCGACCGCGTCGAAGAGGGCCGTTTCGTGGTCGATCCCGTCATGACGCAACGCCGCGTAGTTCATGCCGAGATGGATCGCGAAGTCGACGCCGAGGCCGATGAAGAGCACGGCGAACGAGAGCGAAATCAGGTTCAGGTGCCCGACCGCGGCGGCGGCAAAGGCCGCGGTCCAGACCAGGCCGATGAGCAGCGTCGCGAGCGAGGCAATGGCGAGCCGGGTCGAACGCAATGCGACCATCAGCACGAAACCGACGAAGACGAAGCAGACGACGCTACCCGCCATCACGTCCCTGGCGATGCCGTACAACTCCTCGTGATTCAGTACCGGATTCCCGGTAATGCGCACGTTGATGCCGCGCTCTTTCGTGAGCTTCAGCTCCTCGATCGAGGCCCGAACGGCCGCGAGTGGGGCGCTCGCAGGCTGGAAGGCGTGAAAGTCGAGAATCGGTTCCGCGAGGATCACGCGGCGCTTCGAGACGTCGAGCGAAGAGCCGCTGAGCAGGAACTCCTCCCACGAGATCGCGAGGGGGTACTCGTCGAACACGCCGGCCGCCCCGGCGGAGAGGCGATCGAGGATCTCGCTCCACTGCTCGTGCGCTTCCGGGCTCGATCCGACGTTGTCGAGTCCGAATTCGATCAGCTTCGACAGGTTCGCGATGCTCGAGTCGCGTTCGAGCTCGGCGATCATCGGCTGCACCGCGGCGATGTGGTCGGTGAATTCGTAGAGGTCGTCGACGCTGCGGTACAGCAGACCGTGCGTCTCGAAGAAGTCGCCGCCGCCGGGGATGAAGACGTGGCTGAAGGATTCGGTCTTCGCGCCGAGGTGCGCCGCGAGCGCCGACGCCGCATCGCGCGAGAGTTCGGGCGTTTCGCCGTCGACCACGATCAAGAAGGCGTTGTTGAGGATGGGGAACAGCTCGGCGAACTCGTCCAACGCTTTGCGAGACGGCAGGTCTTCGTCGAGCAGTTGGACGTTGTCGGAGTTGATTCCGAGATGGGTGATGGTGAAGGCGAGCAGCAGCAGCGTGAGCAGCACGACCAGCGTCGCGACCCGGCCGGCGTGGGCGAGCACGCGACCGACCCAGCGGGACAGCACGCGTCCCATCCAATCATCGAAGCGTTTCTTCACTGGGCGCTTTCGCTGTTCGTCGCGTTCATCCGACCGGTGGAGGGAAGGAGGCGACCGACGACGGCAGGGGGCGGCGGGTTCGGCGGCGGTCCTCAGCCGGGCAATCTAGCGTGGGCAAAGAGGTATCGCCCGATGGCGGGCCATTTGCGCCACGCCGCCGCATCGCGTAGAAAACCGGGGCTCCATCCCCACTTCCCGCGGCGTCGCGCGGCTCCATGCGAGAGGAAAAGATGTCCGAAGCTCGTGAATTCAATCAGTTTTCCGGAACCCGCGGGTACATCGCGTCCCAGCCCCTGATCGATGCCGTCAACTGCGCGATCGCCCTCGAGCGCCCGCTGCTGATCAAGGGCGAGCCGGGCACGGGGAAGACCCTGCTGGCCCTCCACGTCGCCGAAGCGCTCGGCATGCAGATGGATTCCTGGCACATCAAGTCGACCTCGAAGGCCGCGGAGGGGCTCTACGTCTACGACACGATTCAGCGCCTGAACGATGCCCGTTTCGGCGAGGGCAACGTGAAGGACATCCGCAGCTACATCAAGCACGGCCCGCTCGGCCGCGTCTTCATGGCGCCCGAGCGGCAGGTGTTGTTGATCGACGAGATCGACAAGGCCGATCTCGAATTTCCGAACGATATCCTGCTGGAGCTCGACGAGATGCGTTTCAAGGTGATGGAGACCGGCGAGGAGGTGGTCGCGAAGCACCGGCCGGTGGTGATCATCACCTCGAACAACGAGAAGGAGCTGCCCGACGCATTCCTGCGCCGCTGCGTGTTCCACTTCATCGAATTCCCGGATCGCGAGTTGATGAAGGACATCGTCGACGTTCACCACCCGAACCTCGACGCGACGCTGCTCGACCAGGTGTTGATCAAGTTCTACTGGCTTCGCGGCCAGACGGAGCTGCGCAAGAAGCCGTCGACGTCGGAGTTGATCGACTGGATCTCGGCGCTGATCCGCTCCGGGATCACTCTCGATCAGGTCCACGCCCACATCCCGTTCCTCGGTTCGCTGCTCAAGAACGAGCAGGACACCGAGGCCATGCAGAACTACACCCGGGGCGGCGGCAAGATGCCCGCGCAGTGGAGCGATCTCGGGCCGAAGTACAATCAGTAGGCCCGCACCCCGGAGCATCGGGGCGGGCGGAGAGGTGCGATGTTCCTCGATTTCTTCTATCGGCTGCGCGAAGTGGGGGTTCCCGTTTCGATACAGGAATGGATGATGCTGATGACGGCCCTCGAGAAGGGCCAGCACAGCTCGTCGCTGCTGTCGTTCTACAACCTGGCGCGCTCGTGCCTCGTGAAGAGCGAGACCTACTTCGACTTGTTCGACCGCGTATTCGCCGAGGTCTTTCGCGGCGTCGAAGGCCAGTTCTCGGTCTCCGACGAGCTGATGGAGTGGCTGAAGGATCCGAAGAACTTCCAGGAGCTCACCGACGAGGAGCGCGCGGCGCTCGAAATCCTCTCGGGCGACGAGCTGATGCGGAAGTATCTCGAGCGGCTCGCCGAGCAGGCCGAACGCCACGACGGCGGCGGCAAATGGATCGGCACCGGCGGGCGGTCACCGTTCGGTCACGGCGGCGAGCACCCGACGGGAATCCGGGTGGGGGGTCCGGGGCGGAATCGCTCGGCGATGAAGGTCGCGGAAGATCGGCGCTACGCGAACTACCGCACCGACGCGACCATGGATCTGCGACAGACGAAGGTCGCGTTGAAACGCCTGCGGCGACTCACTCGCACCGGCCCCGAGACCGAGCTCGATCTCGACGAGACCATCGACGAGACCTGCAGGAACGGCGGTGAAATCGATCTGATCTTCCGGCCCGAGCGGCGCAACGACGTCCGGCTGCTGTTGTTGATGGATGTCGGCGGCACGATGGACCCGTACTTCCAGCCCATGAGCCGCCTGCTCACCGCGCTGTACGAAGAGCGCGGGCTGCGGGATTTCAAGGCCTACTACTTCCACAACTGCATCTACGAGTACGTCTACAAGGACGCCCGGCTGTTTCGCAAGGACGCGGTGCCGACCGGCGACATCCTGCGAACGCTCGGCGAGCGCTGGAAGTGCCTGATCGTCGGAGATGCGGCGATGCACCCGCACGAGCTGATGGGCGTGCGGGGCAACATCAACCCGCGGCTCGAGACGGAGACGCGCGGCGTCGACTGGCTGTTCAAGATCGACGATCACTTCGAGCGCTCGGTCTGGGTCAATCCCGACCCCGAGCGCGGCTGGGAGCGCACCCAGACGACGAAGGTGATCAAGAGCATCTTCCCGATGTATCACCTGAGCGTCGACGGGCTCGAGAAGGCCGTGGGCGCGTTGATCGGAGCCCGCCAGGCGGCCTGAGCGCCCGGGAAGATCGACGGCCCCGGACCTGCAATCCGAGGCCTCCGACGCTCGGGCCGCACCCCGTGCACCGACCTCCGCCGGCATGACCCCCGAAATCGAACCGCGCGACATCGCGACGAAGCGCACGACCCATCACCGTCCGCGTTGGACCGAGTTGCCGACGCGTCTTCGAAGTCGCGGGCCGGCTGCGCCGGCCAAGCGCCCGTGAATCAATGATTCACCGCGACGCCGTGCGTTGCCCCCGCTACGGCTCGACGCTGCGCCGGCTCGCCGCCATCGAAGACCCCGTCGTCGCCTCCCTGGCGATCTACCAGAGCCGGGTCTATCGGGCCTGCGAGATTCGCTGATTGTCTTGCCTATCCCCCGGATGGCGCCTCCCTGCGGATCGCGGTCGGGCTCAGGCCTCGCCGAGCTGCTTCTCGAACGCCTCCCGCCACTCGACCATGGGCTGGAACTCCGGCGCGCTCGCGACCTTTTCGCGCGTGTCTTCGAGGATCTGCTCGTCGCGCTGGTCGAGGTCGAAGCCGCTCGCGAAAGGCTGGGCCACGTGGAACGGCGTGTCGACGAAGCACTCGACGCCGTTGCCTTCGGGGTCGTTGAAGTAGAGCGACCACGCGTTGCCGTGGCAGATGGGGATGATGCCCTCGACCCCGGCGGTAACGAGGTTGGCGCGAATCGCGCGGAGGTCATCGAGCGAGCCTGTGCGGAAGGCGAGATGGTCGACCAACACGAAGGCCGAGTCGGGAGCGCCGCCGCCGCCCACCATCGCGATCTGGTGGTGGTTGTTCGGGTCCTGGCTCAAGAACGCAATCTCCGAACCGCCGGGCACGGGGCCCCGGTTGGTGACGCGGAAGCCCAGGACGTCGCAGTAGAACCCGCAGAGGCGGTCGAGGTCCCGCGCCGCCAGGGTGGAGTGCGCCAATTCGAGTCGCGGTGTCGTCTTCATCGTCGTCCATTCCTTTCGGTCGGGGTCGATCTCGAGAGCCTACCGGCCCTTCGCTCCGGCTCGCCTTCGATCGATGCCTCATGCGACGTGGCCTTCGACGATCCGATCGAGGGCTTCACGGAGGGAGCCGGTCGGATCCAATGGCCGCGAAGCCACGCGCCACGCGACGTGCTGGTCGGGGCGAACGAGCATCGCCCCGGTCGGCCCGATCCCCGATTCGGCCATCCAACGCTCGGCGTCCTCGAGCGCCGCCGGGTCGATCGCCACGTGTCGAATGGGGATGGACGAGACGGCCGCGCACGCCCTCTGCCAGCCATTTCCCGGCGCATGGGTGACGAGCGAGAATCCGTCCAGTGCCAGCAGGTCGAGGGTCGAATTCCGTTCGTCGTCGCGCCCGATCCACGCGTGCGGCATGCGCGCCCCCGGGCGACCGCAGGGCGCGAACTCGCGCACCGGGTGAGCGACCGCGGGCGGCGGCGTACCGTCGAACACGATCGCGCCCGTGTCGTAGCGAAAGCCGAGCTGCAACCCGAGCGTGTCGAAGTGGTCGGACTGGTCGGCGATTGCCGCTTCGACCCGCGCCCGGCCTTCGGGGTCGGCGAGGGTCGTGCGCATGCGGGCCCCGGTGCGCTCTTCGCCGAAGCCCAGGGCGGCACCCACCTGCATGAGCTGCATCGCATTTCGCAGGCTGTTCTCGCAATTGGCCTGGGCGACCGGCCGGCGTTCGGGCTCGTACGAATCGAGCAGGGCGGGCCGTGCCCAGCCGGCCTCGACGGCGGCGATGCGCCAGACGAGGCCGTGGACATCCTGTATGCCGGTGTTGAGGCCGAGGCCTCCGGTGGGCGGAAACCGGTGTGCCGAGTCTCCGGCCAGGAAGATGCGGCCCTCGCGATAGCGCTCGGCGATCTGCGCGCTCATCGCCCAGGTACCGATCGCCTCGATCTCGATCGGGTAGGCGTCGCTCCCGATCGCCGCGCGCACCAGAGTCTCGCAGCGCTGGGCCGTGTACTCGGCCACGTCCTCGATGTCGGGATCGAACGGAACCATGTAGGCCCACTCGCGATCGATGTCGTGAGCGACGAGGGTAGGACCCATCTCGGGGTCGGTCAGCCAATAGAGAACACCGGGCTTCTCCTTCACCAGCTCGCGCAGGTTGGCGGCGAAGTGGATCATCACGAAGCTCTGAATGCGCTGCGGTCCGATCATCTCGATGCCCACGGACTTGCGAATGGGGCTCCCTGCGCCGTCGCACGCGATCAGATAGCGGCTGCGGATGGTTTGGATGGCGCCGGTAGCGAGGTCGCGCACCCGGGAGATCACGCCGTCCGCGTCCTGCTCGGCGCCTTCCCACTGCATGCCGTATTCGACCTCGGCCGCGCCGGCCTTCGGCAGCGTGTCGCGCAGCACCGTCTCGAAGTGGTGCTGCGCGATGTTGCGAAGCGGTGTCGGAGTGAACCGCAGCACCTCGTCGTCCTGGCGTTCGAAGGGCAGCTGGCCGATCACCTCGCCGGCGAGGCTGGTGAGCCACACCGCGTGCCCGGCGTCGCGCGGATCGGCCGCAAACTCCGCGAATGCGCCCATGTCGACGCCTGCAGCGCGACAGATCTCGAAGGTGCGCGCGTTCACGACGTGGGCCGCGGGCGCGCGCATGGGGGACTCGCGGCGATCGATGAGGCGGGCCTCGACGCCGTGACGCGCGAGCAGCAGCGAACCCGTGAGGCCCACCGGGCCTGCGCCCACGATCAGCACCGGCACTTCGATTCGAGACATGGGCCCCCCTGTGGACTCTGCATGGTGATCTCCGCGCGGCATCAGACGAGGCCGGCGTAGCTGCCACCATCGAGCTGCAGATTCTGGCCGGAGATGAATCCGGCGTGTGCGCTGCACAGGAACGCACACGCCTTCCCGAACTCTTCGGGACGTCCCAGCCGCCCGGCGGCGATCGACTGCTTCATCTCGTCGTAGGCGGCTTCGACCGTGATGCCGCCGAGCTTCGCGCGGGCTTCGGCCATGAACTTCTGGCGGTCGGTGTCGAAACGCTCGGGCAGCAGGTTGTTGAGCGTGACGTTCGCCGAGGCGACCTGCCGCGAGAGACCCTTGCTGAACGCCGTGAGCCCGGCCCGCGCGCCCGTCGAGAGACCCATGGGAGAAAGGGGCGTCTTCACCATCGCCGACGTGATGTTCACGATGCGCCCGAAGCGCCGCTCGACCATGCCGTCGAGCACGGCGCGAATCATCAGCGCCGGCGTGATCATGTTCGCATCGAGCGCGCGGACCCAGGCCTCGCGATCCCAGTCCCGGTAATGCCCGGGCGGCGGCCCTCCGTTGTTGTTCACGAGGATGTCGGGCTCGGGACAGGCCTCGAGCAGCGCCGCTCGGGTGGGCTCGGCTTCGATGTCGCCCACGACGACGTCGACCTCGACCCGAGTCGCCTCGCGGATCGCATCGGCGGTGGCCGCCAGGCTGTCGGCGTTGCGGCCGTTGATCGTGACCGCGACGCCTTCGCGGGCGAGGGCCTCGGCGCAGGCGCGACCCAGGCCCTTGCTCGACGCGCACACGATCGCCCGCTTGCCCTGGATGCCCAGATCCATGTCGGTTGCTCCTTTCGTCGAGGGCGACGGGCCTTTTTTATCAAAAATGAGGAATATGTCAATATTGACAATATGGTCATATTTGGCTTCCTTTCGCTCATGGTGATCCGATCCAGCGACGAGAAGCCCTCCCGAGGCCACAAGAAGCGCGAGCGGACCCGTCGGCAGCTGGTCGCCGCGGGCCTCGAGGTGTTGGCAGAGAAGGGGGACGCCCTCACGGTCAGCGACGTCGTCGCGGCTGCCGAGGTCTCGAACGGCACCTTCTACAACTACTTTGCCGATCGCGACGAGCTGATCGACGCCGTGGCCGAGCACTCGCTGTTGTCGCTGGCGGCTCAGTCCGCCATGCAGACGGCGGAGGCCGACCCGGCGGTGCGCTTCGCGACTGCCACGTCGATGGCTCTCGGCCGGGCGATGAGCGATCCGACCTGGGGCCGCACGATCCTGCGGCTCAGCGATCACCGCCGCTCGTCACCCGGCGAGATGCGCCGCTACCTGCGCGAGGATCTCGCCACCGGCTTCGACCAGGGTCGCTTCGT
>Ga0055476_10000413_pt1 | contig 11144 bp, 12 predicted proteins | sample Muzzi_CordC_D2_FD_57682 | JGI IMG/M metagenome (GOLD analysis project Ga0055476, IMG submission 57682) | Wetland microbial communities from San Francisco Bay, California, USA, that impact long-term carbon sequestration - Muzzi_CordC_D2 | ecosystem: Environmental > Aquatic > Marine > Wetlands ... | reverse complement strand
GACTTTCCTGCCTTACGCGTGCTTCACCATCCGTTGCGCAGTGGGCAGAGCAGTGCCTTGTTGACCGGGGTGCGTGCGGCGCGTGCCCCCTGGGTGGTCACCCTGGACGGCGATGGTCAGAATGACCCGGCTGATATTCGTCTGCTGCTGAAACGCCTGCAGGAAGATAACGGGCTGGCCGGGGATCTGATGCTGGTGGGTCACCGAACCCGGCGGCAGGACGAACGCCTTCGATGCTGGTCATCACGCATAGCCAACGCGGTGCGCAGTGGTCTGTTAAAAGACGGTACGCCGGATACCGGCTGTGGCCTGAAACTGTTCCCGCGTGATCTACTGTTGTCAGTGCCGGCGTTTGACCACATGCACCGCTTTCTGCCGGCGTTGGTGCAGCGGCAGGGTGCCCGGGTGATTTCTGTTCCGGTACGGCATCGCCCCCGTCGCTACGGTGTTTCGAAATACGGCATCCGCAATCGCCTGTGGGTGGGGCTGGTGGATATGGCGGGTGTCATGTGGTTGCAGAGGCGCCGACTCGGTCGATCCGTCCGGCGCGATGGCGTTTTGTCGCGCATCGAAGATGAACTGGGTGTGTACTGGTTGCAGCGGCGGCCCTGTACGGTATTGGCAGAGGAGGAAGGCTGATGGTTGAACAACCCTGGGGCTGGCTGGCCATCGGTTTTGCCGGGCAGGCGCTGTTTTCGGCGCGATTTCTGCTGCAGTGGGTGTACAGCGAAAGGCGCAAACGTTCGATTATCCCCGTGGCTTTCTGGTATTTCAGCCTGGCCGGCGGTGCGACCCTGTTTATCTATGCGCTGCACATCGGTGACCCGGTTTTTATTCTGGGTCAGTCGATGGGGGTTTTGATTTATACCCGCAATCTGTATTTTATTCACAGGGAACACCAGCCGGCCGGTGCAGGCTGAATGAGCCGAACCGCCTGGCCTGTCTTGCTGGCCAGCGTCCTGCTATTGGCGGCTTTGCAGTTCTGGTTGCGGCCGCTGTTGCCGGTTGATGAAACCCGCTATCTCAGTGTCGCCTGGGAGATGTGGTGGCGTGGGGATTTCCTGGTGCCCTATCTGAATGGTGAGCCCTACAGCCACAAACCTCCCTTGTTATTCTGGTTGGTGCATGGCATCTGGGCGCTGACAGGTGTTTCGGAACTGGCGGCGCGCCTGCTGCCTGTCCTGCTCAGTGTGCTCGCGCTGTGGCTGTCGGCCGGACTGGCGGGCCGCTTATGGCCGGGACGGGCGGCTTCTGTCCGGCCTCTGGTTCCCTGGCTGTTGTTGGGCGGATTGTTCTGGAGCAACTTTTTTACGCTGTTTCAGTTTGATTTGTTGCTGGTTATAGCGGCTTTACTGGCCTGGTCCGGGGTGCTGGAGGCTTTGCGGGCACCGCTGCGCGGCTGGTTACTGGTGGGTGCCGGGATTGGGCTCGGCATACTCGCCAAAGGCCCGGTGATCCTCGTCCCGGTGTTGCCAGCTGTTCTGTTGGCGCCCTGGTGGGCGAGGGACAGCCGGCCGGCCGGCTGGCTGGCCTGGTATGCCGGTGGCTTGTCTGCACTGCTGTTGGCTGCCGGCATTGCGCTGAGCTGGGCTATACCGGCGGCAATGGCGGGCGGTGAGGTCTACCGGCAGGCGATTTTCTGGGGTCAGTCGGCCGGCCGCATGGTCAGCTCGTTTGCACACCCTGGACCCTGGTGGAGTTATCTGTTGTGGTTGCCCTTGATGTGGTTGCCGTGGACGCTATGGCCACAGCTCTGGAAAGCCGCGCTGCAGGGCAGGCCGGCCGACGACGGTATACGCTTTTGCAGCGCTGTTCTTGTTCCGGCGTTGCTGTTATTCAGCGTGATCAGCGGCAAGCAAGGAAAATATCTGTTACCGCTGTTGCCGTTGATGGGGCTGTTGTGCGCGCGCTGGCTGGTTGCGGCTGATCATCAAGTGCGGCGTTATCGATTGCACTATGTCGGCATAGCGCTGGTTTTAACCTCGGTGGTCTTGCTGGCACTGCCCTGGTTGCCGGAAGGACCGCACTGGTTCCAGCAGGTCCAGATGATGTGGGGTATGGCTTTGCTGGTGTGGGGCGGTCTGTTCTTCGCCCTGAACCTGAAACTGACAGCCGCTGTACGTGGGGCTGCGCTGGCTATGCTGTTGTGGACGGCAACCCTCTACCTGGCGCTGGTTCCCCTGCTGGCTCCGCAGTACGACCTGGCGCCCGTGAGCCGTGTGCTGTCAGGGTTGCAGGCCGCGGATCGGAAACTGGCCTGGCTGGGCAAGTATCACGGGCAGTTCCATTTTCTCGGACGACTGCAAGGTCGAATTGAATCGATCGATGAACGCGGGCGATTAGTCGACTGGCTGGACGCAAACAGCGACGGTTACTTGTTGGTGAATTACAAATTGCTGCAGCCGGATATACCGGATGACCTGCTGATACAACCGTACAGAGGCGGCAGTCTGGTGCTGTGGCCGGCATCCCGCTTGCGGCAGGACCCGCAGCGGCTCGACGCCTTGTCCGGGAACGCGTAAGCTTCGCCCTGATTCGAAGTTTGAATGAATAGTTATTATGTGTGCTGTTTCTGTTGATACCACGCTTGCACCACTGCGTTTAAAGAAAAATGAAGAGCGGCGAATTCGTGCCGGGCACCTCTGGGTGTACAGCAATGAAGTGGATAATAACGCCACACCCTTGAAGCAGTTCGAAGCCGGGCAGCAGGTGCAACTGTTGGCGCATAACGGCAAGAGCCTGGGCAACGGCTACGTCAATCCCAATTCGCTGATTTGCGCACGCCTGGTAAGCCGCGACCCGCGCCATGTGCTGGACCGCTCGTTGCTGGTGCACCGGTTAAACATTGCACTTTCGTTACGCGAGCAATTGTTCGAGGAGCCGTTTTACCGGCTGGCTTACGCCGAGTCCGATCAGTTGCCAGGTCTGGTCATCGATCGCTACGCAGACCTCTGTGTTGTGCAGTGCACAACGGCGGGTATGGAAGCGGTCAAGGACCAGGTGCTCGAGGCACTGGATAAAGTCATACACCCGGCGGGTATCCTGGTTCGTGCAGACAGCTCGATACGCCAGCTGGAAGGCCTGGATTCATACCAGCAAGTGATTGGCAGTGTGCCCGAGGAGGCTGGCGTCAAAGAACACGGCCTGTCTTTTTCGGTGTCCCTGCGGCAGGGGCAGAAAACCGGCTGGTTTTACGATCAACGGTTGAATCGGGCCCGCTTGCGCAACTACGTACGGGGAAAACGGGTTCTTGATGTGTTCAGTTATGCAGGCGCCTGGGGGTTGCAGGCGGCTGCCGCCGGCGCCGGAGAGGTGCTCTGTGTGGATGCGTCGAGCGCAGCCATTGACCGGATTCATGTCAACGCCGAGGCCAATGGTCTGGCCGAGCGTGTGGCCAGCGTGGAGGGTGACGCATTCGAGGTGCTCGCTCAGCTGCGGGTGAATCAGGAGAAGTTTGATGTGGTGGTGCTGGACCCGCCGGCTTTTATAAAGCGTAAAAAAGATGCCCGGGCCGGTGAACAGGCTTACCATCGTCTGAATCAACTGGCCATGCAGGTACTGAAAAAGGACGGCATTCTGGTATCAGCGTCCTGTTCCCACCATCTCGCCGAATCCCGCCTGCAGACCATACTTTTACAGTCTTCGCGACACCTGGACCGCAGCCTGCAGATTCTGGAGCGCGGCCACCAGGCGCCGGATCACCCGCTGCATCCGGCTATTGCCGAAACCGCTTATCTGAAAGCGTTGTTTTGCCGTATTTTACCGAATTAGGATTCCTGCAAGAAATGTTGACGTATCCTGAAATTGATCCTGTTGCTATTTCCTTCGGCGACACGGTGGCCATTCACTGGTACGGCCTGACTTACCTGGTCGGGTTTATCGCTGTCTGGTGGCTGGGAAGCATTCGAGCGCGCAAGCCGAATTCCGGCTGGACAGCGGAGGAGATCAGTGACCTGCTGTTTTACGGTGCGCTCGGTGTCATTCTCGGTGGTCGCATCGGCTACATTATCTTTTATAACTTTGGCGCCTTCCTGGATGATCCACTGATATTGTTTCGTATCTGGCAGGGCGGCATGTCTTTCCACGGTGGCATGCTGGGTGTGTTCGTTGCGATGTGGTTGTTCGGGCGTAAAACCGGGCGTAGCTTTTTCCAGGTCACCGATTTCATGGCGCCGTTTGTGCCGATCGGGCTGGGTGCGGGCCGCATCGGAAATTTCATCAATGGCGAACTGTGGGGGCGGCCCACGGAGCTGCCGTGGGGTATGGTGTTTCCATTCGTGGATAGCCAGCCGCGTCATCCATCCATGCTCTACGAAGCCTTGCTGGAAGGCCTGGTGCTGTTCGTCATTCTGTGGCTGTATTCTTCCAGGCCCCGGCCGTTTCGCGCGGTATCCGGCATGTTCATGCTCTGTTACGGTGTATTCCGTTTCGCCGTGGAATTTGTCCGTGCACCCGATGCGCATATCGGATTCATCGCACTGGACTGGGTGACCATGGGACATTTGTTGTCTGCGCCCATGATCCTGTTCGGCCTGTTTCTGTTGATACTGGCTTATTCAAAAAGAGGTAAAGCGTGAAACAGTATCTGGATCTGATGCAACATGTGCTGGATAAAGGTACAGCCAAACAGGACCGCACCGGGACAGGCACCCTGAGTGTGTTTGGCTATCAGATGCGCTTTGACCTGAGCGCCGGTTTCCCTGCCCTGACGACCAAGAAAGTGCACCTGCGCTCGATTATCCACGAACTGCTCTGGTTTCTGAAAGGCGACACCAATATCAAGTACCTGAACGATAATGGTGTGAGTATCTGGGACGAGTGGGCCGACGAAAACGGTGAGCTTGGGCAGGTGTACGGCTATCAATGGCGTTGCTGGCCGGCGGCCAATGGCAAGCACATCGATCAGATCAGCCAGGTTGTGGAACAGCTCAGGAAAACCCCGGATTCGCGGCGCATTATTGTCAGTGCCTGGAACGTCGGCGAGATCGAGAATATGGCTTTGCCGCCCTGCCATGCGTTTTTTCAGTTCTATGTGGCGGACGGCAGACTGTCCTGTCAGCTGTATCAGCGCAGTGCGGATATTTTCCTGGGCGTACCCTTCAATATTGCATCTTACGCCCTGCTGACCATGATGATGGCGCAGGCCACCGGCCTGAAGCCGGGCGAATTTATACACACGCTGGGCGATGCGCATCTCTATTCCAATCACCTGGAGCAGGCCGGAATCCAGCTGCAACGTGAGCCTCATGCCCTGCCGGTCATGAAAATCAATCCCGATGTTAATGACGTATTCGCTTTCAGATTCGAAGATTTTGAGCTGGTCGATTATCATCCCCATCCGCATATCAAGGCGCCGGTAGCCGTGTAATGCGAATTGCGCTTATCGTGGCCATGGCGGAGAACGGCGTCATCGGTCGTAATAATCAGTTACCCTGGCATATTCCGGCAGACCTCAGGCACTTCAGGACGCTGACCATGGGCAAGCCGATCATCATGGGGCGCAAGACCTATGAATCGATCGGACGGCCGCTGCCGGGCCGCGACAACATCGTGATAACGGCTGACAGCCTTTATCAGGCGAATGGTTGCCAGGTGGTGCACTCCATTGACCAGGCGCTGGAAGCGGCCGGCAGTTACCAGGAAGTCATGATCATTGGTGGCGCCAATCTGTACCGGCAAACACTCGAAAAAGCCGATCGTTTATACCTGACACTGGTCAAAGCCGAGCCGCAAGGCGACACCTGGTTTCCGCAGATCGAGCTGCAGCAATGGCGTGAAGTGGAACGTGAGACGCATGAGGCCGATGGAAACAACCAATACGATTATGACTTCGTAGTTCTTGACCGCGCCCGGTGAATCGCTTCACCAGCTGAACCGACACGCTGTCGGTGCCGTGCTGACACGGCAGGGAACCCGACGCGTCCGTGCTTGATGGATGGTTGCAGCCCTTCCCTGGCTATTATTTTGTCGGGTGACTAAATTCCGGACAATTATATTCAATACGCTGAGGTTTTTTCTTGCCGAGGCGGTACGCAGTCAGTTTTCCGCCCCACAGACAGCCGGTGTCGAGTGCGTGAATGCCTGGCGCATCATAGCTGCCCAGTGTTGACCAGTGACCGAACAGGATGTTCATATCACGGCTTTTTCGTTGTTGCCATTCAAACCAGGGTTTCAGGTGTTTTGGCTGGCTGCCCGGCGCTCCCTTCTGCTCCAGTGCCAGGTGCCCATTACCGTCACAGTAACGCAGGCGGGTCAGGCAGTTGGTGATAAAGCGCAAGCGGTCCCAGCCTTTCAATTTATCCGACCAGCGGTTGGGATGATTGCCATACATGGCCCCCAGGAAGTCGATACAACGATCGCTGCGCAGGACCTTGGCTACTTTATTTGCGCAGCGTCTCGCGGTTTCCAGGTCCCATTGCGGCGGCAGACCGGCGTGGATCAGCGTGTAGCCGGTTTTAGAGTCGTGATGGAGCAGAGGCTGGTGACGTAACCATTCCAGCAGTTCGGGACCATCGGATGCTGTTCGGATCTGGCTGAGGGTGTCCTTGTGCTTGCGGTACTTGGGAATATGGGTCGAGGCCAGCAGGTGCAGATCGTGGTTGCCGAGTACTGTAACCGCGTTTATGTGCTTAAGAAAACGCAGTGTTTTCAGAGATTTGGGCCCTCTGTTGACCAGGTCGCCGGCGCACCAGAGTTTATCGTGACGTGGCTCGAAGCCGATTTTATCCAGCAGGCCCTGGAGTTCGTCGAAACAGCCCTGTATATCGCCCACGGCATAAATGGCCATCAGTGCAGTGTGCGCGGCATTGAAAGGGTAAATGTAGGAATCTCGGCGTCAAATTCCACGCCGTCATCGGCCACCATTTGATAGCTGCCACGCATGGTGCCAACCGGTGTCTCAAGCATGGTGCCGCTGGTGTAACGGTATTGTTCGCCCGGTTTCAGGTGCGGCTGTTCGCCGACGACACCTTCGCCTTCGACTTCCTGAACCCTGTTGTTTGCATCGGTAATAATCCAGTGACGATTGAGAAGCTGAGCCGGAATGCTGCCACTGTTGCGGATTGTTATAGTGTAGGCGAAGACATAGTGATCCTGGTCTGGTAAAGACTGTTCTTCAACGTACTGGGTTTCAATTTCGACCTGAATACAATAGGTTTCGTCGGACATCGCGGCTGCTCCATGCTAAGCCTGAAAGGATACGGAATTTCCGCTGGCAGGTATAGAGAAACCCCGCCACAGAGGGTAAAACACAGGCGCCGATTTGGGTCTATATTTAAAGCGAAAGGCTTTTAGCGCAGGAGAATGTAATGTACCTCAGAGATAAGGCAACTGGTGATTTGGTCGAAGTGCTGGATATCGCGGCGATGATCGATCCGTGTATGGCGCAACTGCAAGGGCGATTCCACGCCGGGGAAGAAATGCAGGAAGCGACCAGTTTCAGCAAGGATGGTCTGGAGTTTCCCTCTGGTGAAGCGCTGCCACGCTGCTGGGTGGACGCGGATTACCGAACAGCGGTGAATTGAACAGGCGACAATCGTTTTTCCTCTCCAGCACCCGCCGATCGGGAATCGACACGGCTTGTCTGTTTCCGGTGGTCGGGTGCTCGCTGTTATCTATTTGAAAAACAGATGGATAGGAGGTGTTCAGCCGCATGCCCCGGCATTTCGATAACAAATCTGTTATGTCGTTAACGAGTCCTGCTTAAGTACTGCAAAGCCCCGCCGGGAAAGGAGCAGACAGATTTGATTACCGGGCAGGAAATCACCAATTTGTGAACTGGGTAACAGTTGTTCCGCTTCAGATAAGAAACAATACCACTGTACTTAAAGGGCATGGGGAACAATAAAGTGGTCTGATCCAATGAATATGAAAACGATACGTTACCGCAAGCCGAATCTACTGGTACTGTTGACATTCCTTGTCGGCGTTGGTGTTCTGACAAGCAGCGCTGTGCAGGCAGCCGAAGCGTTGAGCTTCGTGTCTGCTGAGAAACGGGTGATAAAGCAGGCTGGCGCCGGCCATTGGCAGCAGTCAATATGGAATCTTGATCTGGCGGCAAAGCTGCGGGCCTGGAAACCGGCGGTTACAGTTGACAAAGGCGGCCAGGGCTTGACTCTGGCACGACCTTTCGGTTCACACGGTCCGACTCTGTGGCTCTCGAACAGCATGCCCGATGATGTGAAACGTAGCCTTCGTGCGGGTGGCGATCATCAGATTGGCGCCCTGGCCGCTGATAAATCAGACGCCTATATGTTTCTTGAAAAGCGCTGGTAGTCAGTTACGAATTCTAACCGCCAGCACGTCGCAGGGCGCGCCATGCAATACCGCATTGGCTGTTGAGCCAAGCAGTAACTGAATACCCTCGCGGCCGTGGCTGCCGATCACAATAAGATCAACCTTTTGCTCTTTTGCAATACGAAGTATTTCGCGTTTGGTATTTCCCTGACTGATAATCCGTTCGCTGTCTGCTATCCCATATTTTTCTCCCAGTTGCTGCAAACGTTTATCAGCCAGTTCCAACAGTTCCTGGTCCAGTTCCAGTTCCTGTGGCATGGTCAGTTCACTGGAGAAATCGAACTGGACGAACTCCACGACATGCACCAGGCTCACTCTGGCATTTAGTGCCGTGCGCATGGTCAACGCCCGTTCAACAACGGCGTCCGTGTTGTTGGAAAAGTCGACGGCGAGCAGTATGTGTGAATAATCTAGCATGTGCTGTTCTCCTCAAGGGCTCCGCCCCTATGAGTAGTTGAGTTATGGCCAGGGTAACGGAATAGACCTCCGCTATTATCTGAAAGCTCCGGTGAAGTCCCCTCAGGTTTCAGCTGCCAACTGGTTGGCCAGCGCAACGTATTGTTCCAGGCTGATGGTTTCCGGCCTGGCCGAAGGATCCGTTCCTGTCTCCTTGATTTTTTGTTCCGACAACAGACTTTTTAGTGCGTTACGAAGCGTTTTGCGCCGTTGTGAAAAAGCCTGCCGTACCAGTGTTGTAAGGTACTCGATGTTTTTGACGGGGAACAGCGGTTCTGGCCAGGGGATGAGACGCACAAACGCTGAGTCGACTTTAGGTGCTGGTTTGAATGCTCCCGGCCCTACTCGAAACAGCGGTTCCACCCTGCAGTGATATTGAATCATCACCGACAGACGGCCGTAGTCACCACTCCCGGGCAGGGCGGCCATTCTATCAATCACTTCTTTCTGTAGCATGAAGTGCATATCCTGGATAACGTCGGATTGTTCTATCAAGTGAAACAACAAAGGCGTGGAAATATTGTAGGGTAGATTGCCTATCGTGCGAAGCTTTTCTCCATTTGCCAGGCTGCGAAAATCAAAACGCAGCGCATCCTGTTGATGAATAACCAGTTCGCCTGTAGATGCGGCTTTCTCTGCGAGCGGCTGAATCAAGTCACGGTCCAGCTCGATAACCTCCAGGTGCCGGCAGGCTTTCAGTAATGGCATTGTAATGGCGCCTTGGCCAGGACCGATTTCGACCAGCCGTTGCCCGGGCCCGGGGTTGATCGCCTGAACTATGCGCTGAATGACAAGCGGGTCGTGCAGAAAGTTCTGGCCAAACCTTTTCCTTGCCTTATGAGTCAATGGGTTACCCAAGCTTTCGATAATAATTACAGTCAGTTATAAAGCGTTGGGTTGGGTTTGTCCACGGGAAACCAGGGTTTAGGTATTAATGGGGTGCGATTATAAGTCGCATCGAAAATCGCATCGGTCGGAAATGATGAGAAATTGGTGGTGTGAGGAATGATATCACCTGTTGCCATTCAGATTTGCATGGGACGGGTCGCGGTCAGGAAATCATGCTGAGGCTGATAAGCGATGAATCAGAATTTGTTTGATGCTGAACTCCCGGAAACGATCCGCTGCAGTCAATCGAATGTGATCAATCGAACTCTTAATTTCCGGATCAGAAGCCGGAACATTCTTGGCTAATGAGCTAGGCCAGCGCTCAGTCACAACCCACCTGTCTCTGGACTGCCCAAGACCATAATACAAATTATTTTGGTGAATGTTGGATTCTGTAATCTATCTGTAAGTAACCAGCAGGTAGGATCCCCTACGGTCTTGATGGATAAGCAGGAACGCTAGAAGATCATGAGTGTGTCAGGGGAGTCTATGTTCGTGCGTTGTATCGTCCGGACGTATGGACATAGGATGAAAATATCGAGTGGGATAGCAAATCTCTTTGTGCCCGCCGGTGTTAACCCTAGTCTGGGTAATCTGAATAACGCCATTCAATTTCCCAATTCGTTCTCTATGTAGTTTTATCCTTATCAATCTTGATCAAGATCTATGCATCCTGCGTGCAAGTTTTTGAAAAAGAATTTTGTGATTGAGCGCATCAAGCAGCTGCTTCATCCGTAATTCTACAAGCAACTTAACAACCAGGGAGGAACACACATGCGAGGAGGGCACGGATTTTGGGGAGCAATTATTTTCTCAATCTCGTTTGTATAGCATCTTCTGGGGCTCAAGCTCTGAGTCTACAGACTGTATTCAATGAGGAATGGGAAGGAGGTCAAGGTGATCGAGATATCACTAATGACGTGTGGGAGGTCGGCATACCTGGTGATTGTTACGACGGGAGTAGTGGCGGTGGGAGTTGTGCTGGTACAACTCTAAACGCATCATATTTTCTGTCCTTTTTTATGTCCTTCTTATTTACCGACGTGACTGCAGTGATCCGGAAAAGACCACCGGTATGCGTGAATCAGTTAAAAGAGAATTCCGTCAGTCCTCTAGCACATCGGTTCCATGCAATCCCTTCGGAAAGCGGGCCCGATAGCCGTTCTTATCAAACCCGGACATGAGGCAATACCAACACACTGAAACTAGGGAACAGTCACGCGTGTAATGTCAGTCAGAAAACTTTCGGCGAAGGAGGATAATTGGTGAGAATAGGCTTAACACGCAGATTAACCACTCTAAACAGAAATGACACTAATCAGAGGAAGACAATGATGAAAGTATTACCACAGTTCACGAAATACATGGCAGGTATTTTCTGTGCGGTTGCAATATCCGCCACGCAGGCCGCATCGATCGAAGTATCGCCAACTGACAACAGCCTAAATAGCATCGGGGACATGTTCGCCCTGGATCTCTTGATGGATTTCAGCGATGCACCGACC
>Ga0055476_10000412_pt1 | contig 11156 bp, 10 predicted proteins | sample Muzzi_CordC_D2_FD_57682 | JGI IMG/M metagenome (GOLD analysis project Ga0055476, IMG submission 57682) | Wetland microbial communities from San Francisco Bay, California, USA, that impact long-term carbon sequestration - Muzzi_CordC_D2 | ecosystem: Environmental > Aquatic > Marine > Wetlands ... | reverse complement strand
CTTTAATAATAACAATTACATTCGCTGTTCCATATGCAATATTGGCGGAATCGACTTTAAGTTTTTTAGGATTAGGGATAGCGCCTCCGGAATCGAGCTGGGGAACACTGGCCAGCACCGGGTGGCAGGGTATTCGGACATTTCCTCATTTGATCGTATTTCCAAGTCTTGCGATTTTTATAACCGCATTTTCGTTTAACCTTTTTGGAGAAGGGCTCAGAGACTGGCTCGATCCGCAAAGAGTCAGGGGATAGTCATTAAGTAGTTAAGATTCATCGGAGGATTTTAAATATGAGTCAAAAATTTCTATTAGCAGCTTTTTTAAGTTTGGTTTTATTGGCCGTTGTAACTAATCCAACCAATGCGGCAACCAGACTGAACTGCCAGTCCGAGATATACCAGCAGGCAACTGCAGATCCAAAAGATCAGTTTAAGAAAGGCTACTGTTTTATTAAGCTTGGTCAGTATCAGCAAGGCGTTACCAGGCTGAAGGGGCTTGAAAACCAGCTACCGGAATTGGGCGATTATGTGCTCTATTTTCAGGGGGCGGGATATGAAAACCTGGGGGACTATACCAATTCAGCAGTCATGTTTAATAAAATTCTGACCCAATACCCTGATAGCGGACTTAAGAAAAAAACACTAGCGCGCCTGGGGAATATTTATACCCAATCGGGTGACTATGCTAATGCTGAGAGAATTTTCAGGTCTTTATCAATAGAAGAAAAAGACAGGAGCTTGAAAGCTGCATATTTGTACGGTCTGGGTGAAGCGCTTGAGAAACAGGGAAAATACTCGGAGGCTCTAAATACTTACAAAACAATATGGGTTCAGTATCCTGAAACAAAATCTTCAGCCGATGCTTACAATGCGGCCAATACGGTAAGCAATACCCAGGGTATTGCGTTTCAGCCAAGCCAGTCTGATTATCTTGAGCGGGCAAATATCCTTTTCGATAAATCCAGTTGGAGCGCGGCGTTAAGCAATTACAACAACCTTTCCTCAAAGAGTACTGAAGTGAGAACAAACATGGGCATTGCCATGGTCAACTTGAGGAGGTTTAATGAAGCAGAAAATATCCTTAAAAATATAAATTCCCCGGACTCTCTCTTCTGGAGAGGTAAATTAAAAACTAAACAAGGCCTGGATTCGGAGGCTAGTCAGGTATATATACAGATACATAACCAATTTCCGAACAGTCCATTGGCACCCGAAGGCCTTTACAATGCCGCAAGACTTTATAAAGTAAATAACCAGAACCAGCTGGCTATCAAAACATACGATATTCTCATAAGAAGTTATCCGAGAAACAAATATGCTGAGGACGGCGCATGGAACCTGGGATGGATTTATTACCGGAAGGGACAATACAGGGAAGCGCACGGCACCTTTGCGGCATTCACAAATTCAGACTCTTCTTTCAACTCGTCAAATGCCAAGTACTGGAAAGCGAGAACCTTGGAGAAACAAGGCAAGAACGATGAGGCACATGTACAGTACAGGGAGCTAGCCGGCTCGACCACACCTACTTATCATACGTATTTAGCGCAAAAGAAAAGCGGTTACACCCCGACGTTTACAAATATTAATCCAGAAACTATTGTGCTCGGACCTAAAGCGACAGCTAAAAGAAATAAAGCTCAACTACTGATTAACCTTGGGATGCCTGAGGAAGCTCAGCTAGAAATTGTGGCCATGGAAGATGAGGCAAATACAAAAGAAGAATTAGTAATAGTGAGCATGCTTTACTCAGAAGTAGACGATTATAATCAGTCAATAAAAGTCGCTCAGGATTTAGGGCTTCCACAGGCTAACAGACTCTCATACCCAAAAGGTTTTCAGGAATTTGTCGGACCATATTCAAAAAAATATGGCGTAGACGAGTTATTGATATATTCGATAATCAGGGAAGAGAGCAGATTTCAAAAAGATGTCGTATCTCCGGCAGACGCTGTTGGTCTAATGCAATTAATACCGCCTACCGCAAGGACTGTGGCGAGACAAATCGGTATAAACGGATTTAGCACAGCAATGCTCACAATTCCGAGAATCAATATTGAAATGGGCATATTCTACTTCAAACAGGTGTTGGATAAATTTAACGGCGACGTGGAGCTTGCGCTAGCCAGTTATAACGCGGGACCACACAGGGCGGCCGACTGGAAAACAAGGTTCTACGGCCTGGAAAAAGATGAATTCATAGAGGAAGTTCCATTTAGGGAAACACGCAATTACATAAGAAGGATTCTAAGAAGCTACGGTGCATATAAAGCCATATACGGAGACACTGCTCAGGCAGCACCGGTCGAGTCAGAAACTAAAAATCCAACGAACTAGGCACGCAACTTTTCACCGCATTTAATAGAGAAATTACGTATCATCCTGAGACCAAGATCACTGCTCTTCTCCGGGTGAAACTGGGATGCGAATACATTGTCTTTTGCAACCGCGGCAGTGAATTCAAAACCGTATGTTGTTTTAACGGCGCTCACATTATCGTCTTCCGGACTTGGATAAAAAGAGTGTACAAAATAAAACCAGCTATTCTCCGGTACCCCATTTAGTATTGAGACATCCTTTTTAATGGAGACCTGGTTCCAGCCCATGTGAGGCACCTTAAGATGTTCTTCCCTAAAATTGGGGAACCTCACTACCCTGCCTTTGATAATTCCGAGTCCTTTTACTCCCGGCGCTTCCTCGCTTTCTTCAAATAGCACCTGTAGTCCGAGGCATATACCCAGAAACGGTTTTCCGGAATCGATGAACTTTAATATTGGGTCAATCAATCCGTACTCTGTCAGATTTTTTACACAATCCCCAAAAGCACCGACTCCGGGCAGAACAAGCCCGCTTGCGTTAGAGATATCTTCAGGATTTCTAGTAACAACGGCAGGGAATTCCTGGCTCTGAAAAGCTTTGCTTACACTTCTCAGATTACCCATCCCGTAATCTACAATAGCTATCATTTTTAGAGTTTACCTTTGGTAGACGGTATATCCCTGGATCTTGGGTCTAGCGCGGTGGCCTTGTCCAAAGCGCGCCCCACGGCTTTAAACATTGCTTCTATTATGTGGTGCAGGTTATCACCGTACCTGAGCTCGATGTGAAGATTGCACTTGAGGGTATTGGTGAGGGATTTGAAAAACTCCTCGGCGAGCTCAACATCAAACTCACCAACTTTGGATTTGGGTATTTCTACCCTGAATTCAAAGTGCGGCCTTCCGCTCAGATCAACACAGGCAAACGCAAGGGTCTCGTCAAACGGAACAAAAGCTTCACCGAATCTTGTTATACCTCTCTTATCTCCAAGCGCTTGAGAAATAGCTTCTCCCAGAGTAAGTCCTACATCCTCAACTGTGTGGTGAAAATCGATATCTATATCACCAATCGCCTTAATTTTTAGATCGAAATAACCGTGTTTGGCTAATTGGGCAAGCATGTGGTTGAAAAATGCTATACCAGTATCAATGTCGAATTTCCCCGAACCGTCGAGGTTGATATCGATTTTTGCCTGGACTTCAGTTGTCTTCCTTTCAATCTTTGCCTGTCTTTTACCCATGATTAACTTAGAATCTTATCTGAAATTACTTAACTATCCAAGATGTCTTAAAGTTTTGATGCAATTTGCTGAGTGTTTATAAGAAGTGCAAGAATGAGTAAACTAGTCTATGTGAACATTGATATACTGGACGAAACCGGCGGGCTTGAAACTAAATATAACAGTAGTCTCAAGAAAATTGCCCGTCTTGTGTTAAAAGAGCTGGGGTTGCCTAAAGACACTGAGCTTAGTATCACCTTCATCGAAGATTCCCAGATGAGGGAGTTTAACCGCGATTATAGAGGTATTGATAGGACAACCGATGTCCTCTCATTTCCTCAGAGTGAGGGACCTGATTTTACTATCCTGGGTGATATTCTTATTTCAATTGAAACTGCCGAGAGGCATAGTAAATCTTATGGTGTCACGCTTCATGAAGAATTAAAAAAACTGATTATACACGGAATTTTGCATTTGATCGGACATGATCATAAGAAGAAAAAAGAGACAGAGCTTATGAGAGAGAAGGAAAGTGAGCTAGGCTTGATAGTTAAAGATTTATGAAAATTTAATTTATTTAGCTTTTCTTAACTTAAGCTTTACTTCTTCAATAGACCGGGTTGTAGACCTTGTTACTGTGAAAGTATATTTGGAGTGTCTTACTTTGTCCCCTGCTTTTGGAATGGATCCAACCTCTGCCAGAAGAAAACCGCTTAGTGTTTCATAATCGTCGCTCTCGGGAATTCCCAATCCAAGGTCTTCATTAAGCGCTTCAATCTCAATTTTCGGATTGATTAAAAATTCTCCCTCTTCTGTTTTTCTCCAGAGTTTAATTCCTTTGTCATATTCGTCCTCAATCTCTCCCACCACTTCTTCCAAAATATCTTCAAGCGTCATCACTCCGACAGCTCCGCCATATTCATCCACTACTACAGCCATGCCTGCTGTTCCTTCTTTCATCTCGTCCAAAAGTTCATCCACCGGTTTTGACTCAGGCACATAGAAAGGTGGTTTGGAATAATTTTTAACCGCTTCATTGGGATCTGCGCCGAGGAGGTAGAACGAATGAAGCATGCCTGTGATATTGTCCACGCGTTCCGAGAAAACAGGGATCCTTGAATGGCCCGTTTCCCTTATTAATCTTATCGCGTCTCCGACTTTCAAATCTTCCCTGAGAGCTTTTACCTGAATAAGAGGGATCATAATCTCTTCAACTGTAGTTTCAGAGAACCTGAAAATTCTTTTAATAATCCTTTCCTTGTAATCTACTGTCGGGGCTGTTGTATCACCTTCTATCACATCTATTAGCTCTTCTCTGGTAATAAAAGTATTCTCTGTCTTTCCTATTAGATTTAATAGGTGGCGCGTGAACATATTTACAAATATAAGGATCGGATAAAAAATCTTGGACGCTACCCACAGCGGGTAAATAGCCCACAAAATTATAGTATTTCTTTTTTTCTGAAATACTGATTTTGGAACTATCTGGCCAAAAATTATTATAAGCGGCGATAATATTAATACTGTGTAAAGCTCTCCTCCCTGTCCGTATTTTTCCTGTATATAAAATGTTAATACAATGGTGCTTGTAATAAGAGAAAGGTTGATGCCTACAAGTGTGGTGCTGAGGAACTGCTCTACCTGGTCAAAAGCACTCAATACAAGCTTTGCGCTATTTGAACCTTCATCGGCAAGCGCTTTGATCTTTACCTTGTCACAGGATATAAGAGCTATCTCAGAACCCGCAAAAAATGCCTGCAATATCAGCGATATTAAAATTACCGCTATTACTATTTCAAGCGACATCAGCAACCTCTTTTTTCATTCTCTGTACCCTAATTTCCGTAATGCGTTTTCCGGAAACGTTGTAAACTGTAAACGTCAAATTGCCGTAAGTAACACTGTCTCCCTGAGATGGAAATCTGCCGAACAGATCAAACACAAAACCGGCGACTGTTTCATGGTCTTCCTGTGATGGAAGAATTGATTCTTCAAGCTCTTCACCCAAATTTTCAATTCCACCATACCTGAGGACCGCAAAGAGGTATGAATCGTTAAATTCATCTATTTTCATGCTTCCGGGAATAATTATGGACTCACCCTGCGATCTGATCTCGGCTGTTTTAATTACCCTTCTCTCGTCTTCTATCTCGCCGAACAACTCTTCCAGTATGTCCTCCATAGTGACAATACCGTCAAATCGTCCGTATTCATCAACCACAATAGCTATATGAATCCTCTGCTGCTGAAACTCTCTTAAAAGGTCAAATGCCATTTTTGTCCTTGGGATAAAATAAGGGGGCTTTAAAAGTTTCTTGATTGTTTTTTCCTCGGAATTATCAAAGGAAAGAAGATCCTTGGCATATAAGACACCCACTATATTATCTTTGGATTCTTTATAGACAGGGGTTCTTGAATAACCCCTTTTTTTAATTTCATAAAGAGCTTGAGTCCTAGAAAGATTAGACTGTAGCAAGAAGCAGTCTATTGAAGGTGTCATTATTTTATGGGCAGGAACATCTTCTAGTTTAAACAGACTACCGACAAGCTTCTTCTCTATCTCTGTAATTACTCCTTCCTGACTTCCAATGCCTACAAGTGTTTTTACCTCTTCTGCTGAGAATTTCTCTATATGCTCAGGCTCTATTTTGCCCCCCAATATTCTTGTAAAACCTATTGAAAGACCCATAAGAACCCATCTTATAGGCGTAATAAGTATGTGAAAATAATGAAGAGGATAGGAAATTGCTGTGGCAATTATTTTAGGGTATTTCACTCCTAGTGTTTTAGGTCCAATTTCTCCAAGCAATAAAAGGCTTGGAGAAGCTACAACAACCGAGACCAGCATAATAGTTTGGGCCGAATAATTGTTCATGAAGGAGCCGACGGTAAGACCTATAACGCTGGTATATGCCACGTTAACTACTTCATCCGCAAAAAGTATGGTGATAATAAGTTTGTACGGGTCTTTTAGGAGTTTTTGTATGAGCTTTGAACTCTTCTTACCGTCCTTCTTCATGCTGTCGAGGTGGTGCCTCCCAAGCGAGAACAGCGATCCCTCCGACAGGCAGAAAAATCCTGACAGAAAAAGAAGAATAAGAATTATTATTATGTTATAGCTTAGTGATATACCTTCCATCTAACTTTTGAAATGAACAAAACCCTTTTGTTCAATAGTTATTTTTTCTCCATTATCATTGAATAGCTCAATTGTGCCTGAATTATTGATTTTGCCGATTTCTGTAATTCTGATTTTTAATTTTTCAGAGACTTCCTGAATGTCATCTTGACGATCGTTCTTTGAAGTGAATAAAAGTTCATAATCCTCGCCCCCGCTTAGTGCAGGTATAGAATTATTGTCATAAAATTGCTTTGCCACCTCGTCATATTCTTCAGACCTGGGCAATTTTTCAAGGTCTATTGCAGCGCCTAATCCCTTATGGACTGAAATCCGCTCGAGGTCAAGAAGTAAACCGTCACTGATATCAATCATAGATGTTGCCAGTCTTTTTAATCCAAGCTCCCTTCCCAACCTCAGCCTGGGGACAGGGCAAAGATGCCTGTTCCTTAAATAGTCTGATTGGGTTGAGTTTCCTTCATTCTTTAAAAGCTTAAGACCCAAGGCTGAATCCCCGAGAGTGCCGCTTGCGAATATCAGATCTCCCGGACAGGCGCCGCTTCTCTTAACCATTAAATCCGGCTCAACTTCTCCCAGAACAGTAATATCGATAAAAAGCTTGCTAGATGAAGACAAATTACCGCCAATAAGCTCGACTCCGAACTCTTTCTCAGAATCTATGAATCCTGAAATTAGATTGTCCAGAAATCCCTCATCTTCGGCCTTTGAAAAACCGACTGTGGCAAGTATAAACCTTGGGACTCCGCCCATTGCTCCTATATCACTGACAGAAACAGCAACTGCTTTCCTGGCCACTTGAGATGGAGAAATCTGCGATTTCACAAAGTGCACATCTTCAACCTGGGAATCAGTTGTTGCGAGTACAAGCCTGCTGCTACCAAAACTTACCGCAGCCGAATCATCTCCAATGCCCAGTACTATACTGTCGGATGGTTTATGAAAACGCTCTTCTATACGTCTAAGAGCACTAAGTTCATCTATCATCGTTATTAAATCCTGTAAACGCCTCTAATAGGGATATTAGATATAAAACTGATATGTATAAAATAATCTGGAGTTGGTATGAATTCTGGTTTTAAACCACACAAATGAGGGTCGGGTTCTTTCATTTATTTAGGTGTAAAAAATTGTTAAAAATCTAAACAACTTAGCCCAATGAGGCTAAGATTAAGTGTAGGATATTTGGTCATGTATGTCAATAAAATAATAATCAGTCACGTCGGTAGAGGTTTAGTAAGAAAGTTAATCCCTGTTATAATTTTTGGACTATGAGCAAAGATAAAATCTCTATATATGTTAAACCAACGTGCACGACATGCAGGAAGGTGCTAAAAATCCTTAGAGAAAGTGAAACGGATTTTAACAGCGTGAACTACTTCGAGGAACCGCTGACAAAGAAGACTTTAACAAAACTGGTTAAAAATTTAGGTATTCCACCAAGAGATTTATTGAGAAAAAATGAGGCGGTTTACAAAGAGCTTGGATTATCTAAGAAGGAGTTGAGTGATTCTGAGCTGATAGGACTTATGGCCGAGTACCCCGACCTTATGCAGCGCCCGATAGTAGTTCAGGGAGATAAAGTTCTACTTGCTAGGCCTGCTGAAGAAGTTGTGAGATTTCTTTAATATCCTTAGTATTGTTTAAAGTTATGTGAAGAGGTAAATCGAATTCGATTTACCTCTTCAGTAAACTATTTTATATCAAAAAGTCTCTGTCACTACATCGCTGCCGATACATGTAGACAAATCTATAGCCTGTATCTTCACAGTTCTTCCCGCAACACGAGGTGGCACATTAACAACTAAAGTTGAATTACCTTCATCATCTGCTGTTTGGATAGTGAGCCTTCTCGGTCTCAATATGCCTGAATTGAATCCAGGGCATATAAAATCAGCAGGAACAGTTTGTTCAACAAATTCCCATATATATGCAACATCTCCATTAGGAGTACCAGCTCCAGTGCTAAGAGTATTTGTAACTCCAGCCACACCAGGATCTGGTGGCGTAAGCAAGAAAACACCCTCCACTGGATCTAAAAATATTTCCTTGACCACATTACTGGCGGTACAGGTATTCATATCGACGGCCTGAATGAACAATGAATCATAAACAAAATCAGATGGTATGTATAAATTAAATCCACTTTCTCCCTGCTGATCAGTAAGTTGCATATCCAGTAAAGTGAACTCTTCTATTCCTACTTCCAGGTTTGAGCATATGGAACTGCCGTCCTCTACTCCCTCTGAAAATCCATATAGGAATTGTACATTGCTATCAGGAGTCGCCCCTGATACAGATAGGGAATTAACGACCCCAGCTGTAGGTTGTGTAATTGGTTCGAGAGTAAAAGGAGAAGATGGAGGAGGAACAGGACAAGCAGATCGAATCGGGGTTACATTTGTAATTGAAGGTTCCGGCAATAATGCTGCAATACTAGCTAAATTAGTAGTTCCCCACCAGTCTTGTGATACATTAATACTTGCACCGCCCAATGCCTGACTAGGAACTATTCCAGAAGGCAAGTAAAATCTCACTCCTTTACCAGCAGTCGTCGTACCCATAAAACAGTTACCCAAAATACGTACTGTATTCCATCCCGTACCACCAGCACTAGGAGGACCGCTATTATGGGCCCCGGCGTATACATAACTTGCGTCATTAGATTGTACATAGTTATCGTTAAATCCAATATTAGAAAATGTTGTCTGTCCACTACCAGTATCAGCATTAAATAGTGAAAAGACAGCATCTGTAGTCCCAGTTAAGTAGTTTCTGAGAACTCGTATATCCGACATGGCAACAGAGGGTTGATACCATTTGAAAAGTTGAATATCACGGCGGTTATTTTCAAATGTATTGTCTGTTATATTAATGGTTTGTCCTTCCTCAAGAAAAATTGCTGTTCCCTGACTACCGTAGGCCTGCGTATGATCAGTAAAAGTATTTCTCCTAATTCCAAAAGAAGAGAAAGTCGATGTACCGCCGTCATTTGCAACATATATTCCTATATCATTGCTTGTAAAAGTGGAATCATCAATAAACCCGCCGCTAAGATGACTAGAGCTACTAAGACGAATACCCTGCACAGTATTCTCAAAATTGGATTCATCTATAAATAAATTAGTAACCGTGGTCTCATTATGAATCTCTATTGCTCGGCTGGTATTATCCTCCATGGAAACACGAATTATATCCGTGTTATTAATTGTTTGACCTGCCATTTCAAAGCGGATTGCCTGAAATGCGTTCTGAATTGTCATATCCTGAATAATCACATTATCTGCATCGGGATAAAACTGAACTACATTTCCACCTAAGCTTGAAGGATCTAGAATTGTTACACCAATACCCTGACCTTCAACAGTGAGCTCTTTGGTTATATGTATGTTATTTTCAATATGTATCCCAGCTAACACTGTAATAATATCACCGTTAACTGTTCCCGGATCGTCTATAGCTTCCTGTATCGTGGCAAAATCCCCTGGTACATTAAATGTGGCCGAATGAGATTTTTCCGTCTGATATACATAAAAAATCTCAACCAAAATTAAAACTACTATTATTGAATAACCATCTAACCTCTTCATAATTATAAATACCCCCTTTAATGAATTCCCCATCCTTAAATTTAAGTTCCTAAATAAATACGATTTATAAGACAGTACTCTGTTATTTTATAATACAGATTATATACAATAATTCAATATATAAACAATTATATCATAAGCCTATCTTTTGAGTATAGTGGCGTTTTTTCTATCTCCAAATCCAGCCTATCTTAATGATTGATAATCCGTGGGATAACTAAGATTTTAAAAAAATGAAGTAGTCGATCAAGTGAGATCAACAAGGATATGAAAGTACTATATCAAACCTTAAATAATTATATTTTGACTAAACAATTAATACATCGACAATGTACTACTAAAAAGTTTAAGGTACTACAGTACTACCTCAATATGTAGTCAGATAAACAGTGTACTGCCCCCCTTTTGTCAAGACTGATTTAAGTTGGAATATTGAATAGTAAAACCAAACAAAAAAAGGAGCCGAAGCTCCCTAGTTGATTTTAAATTGTTGTGCTTTTAGACTTTAAGCAGTTACTTTTCTTTTTTTGATAGCCATAAATCAGCAACTGTTGACCGCACATGGGAATGCATCTATAAATAAAGTAGCATGCTCAAAGGACTTGGGCATGCTATCTCCCTCCTCTAATTCCTTCACCATGAATGAAATAGTGTCTCCCTTTATATTGGGACTAGTAATTATTAAGATATCGTGCTTGTCCCCACTTATATTATAAATAGAAAGTTGTGCAGTCGGTGGGTCTACTTTAAAACTATCTACTCCTTCATCCCACAACCTGAGAAACTTCTCAAGGCTGATGTGCCCAGATATCCTGTATGGGCGGTCGGCGAAATAAACGACTAGCGAAACTCCCTTGAGCATGAGTGTGCCTCCCTCAAACGTCCCTGACTT